>JAEEGK010002077.1_pt1 | contig 50062 bp, 41 predicted proteins | sample 8958771 | NCBI WGS metagenome assembly JAEEGK01 (sample SAMN16246547, study PRJNA631951) | gut metagenome | biome: gut microbiome; feature: rumen; material: SC-attached | host: Bos | place: Iran: Karaj | collected 2018-10 | reverse complement strand
GACACGGAGTGGTTCGATGCATACGGCAATTGAGTGAATGAAGCCACTGCCAGCGATGCAGCTGTTAAGGAAACCGCCGGTGACGATGCTGTCTACGACCTGAACGGTGTGAAGACGGCAGCGCCGAAAGCCAAGGGCGTCTATATCCGTAACGGTAAAAAGATCTTAGTCAAATAACCCTCAAACTGTATCAACGATGGAAAAGAAACAATACACTACGCCCTGGATGGAAATCCTGGACTTGGAAATCGAAGGTTTCCTCTGCGCCTCCAAAGACTTCGAGGACGGAGACCCCGTCACCTTCAACCCCGGCGATGCAGGCGACGACGAGGGATTCTAAGACCTCAAAACCGTATATTTTAGGTTAGAAATTTGGCTGTTTCGAAATTTGTTTGTAAATTTGCAGCCGATTTTCAATCCCTATTGGGGAAATTGCAAATCCCCCGATGGGGATTTTTGCATGAATGTCTTTGTATGTCACTCGGGTTCAGTACATTACGGACAAAAGGATTATACGGAATCATAGTCGTCGCCACATACAAAAATGTGGTGTCCCCAAGAAATATGCATTTCAAAACTGACTGATGCTAAAAGGAAATGAAACCCATTGGTTCCCCATGCGCATCAGGAATTCCAGCGTAGGGCGACTGCAGACGATGATGGAAAGGCTGAATCGGCACCAGGACATCGAGGCCACCTACGCACCGATGAGCTTTATCAAGGTAAGTCTGACCAAGATGGATTTCGCACCTGTGCTAGTCAACTATATCTTCGTGAAATCGACCTTTGAGAAGCTGGTAACCGTTAAACAAGACCAGGAGCAGTTTGAACCCTTGCGGTTCGTGATGCACCCCGTGTATGATGACCAGTTGAACAGACAAGATGAAGTGTTGTTTGTCAGCGACCGCGAGATGGAAGACTATATCCGAGTCACGAAAGAGGAATGTGACAAGGTGATCTTCCTCGACAACATGGCCTACGCCTGCAAGCCCAGCCAGAAGGTACAAATAACAGAAGGACGTTTTGCCGGTGTCACGGGCCGCATCAAGCGGATCAAGGGAAAGCGCAGCGTGGTATTACTCATAGGCAGCGAGATGGCCGCCGCCGTGGTGGATGTTCCCAACAAACACCTGCGGTATTTATAAAATAAGCCACAGATTACACAGATATTTTCTTGTCAATGATTATCATGCTGAAACTGATTTAAATAACAACATAAACGATAGGATATGAAGAAGAAGATGTTACTAACGGCCATGGCGCTGACAGTGCTGCTGCTGAGCAGTTGTAAAGCACCCAACGTGGCCTATTTCAATGATTTTGAAAACGGCCAAATCGAAAAGCTACAGCAGGCAATGGATATCCGCCTTCGCACCGGCGACAAGATCTCCATCGTCGTGAACAGCAAGGATCCGTTGCTGGCCGATCTGTTTAACCTGCCCGTCTATACGCATCGTATCGGCTACAGTCAGGCCTACGCCACGAACGCCAGTCAGAACATGTCGGTCTATACGGTGGACAAGAACGGTGAGCTGGACTTCCCCGTTATCGGCAAGCTCAAGGTTGCGGGTCTGAGGCGCGACGAGGTGGCAGAGGTCATCAAGTCGGAACTGCTCAAGCGTAACTTGGTGAAAGATCCAGTGCTGACGGTGGAGTATGCAAATTTGGGCTTTAACGTTATGGGCGAGGTGGGCAAGCCAGGAAGATATACCTTCGACCGTGACAACCTGACCATCCTTGACGCGCTCAGCATGGCGGGCGATCTGTCCATACAAGGCCGACGCGATAATATCATGGTGATGCGTGAGACTGAAGAGGGACGGGCCATCTACCGCCTGAACCTTCAAAAAGGCAAGGAACTGTTACAGTCGCCAGCCTTCTATATCCAGCAGAACGATGTCGTCTATGTAGAACCCAATTCCTTCCGTTCACGCCAGACTACCGTCAACGGCAATAACATCCTCTCGACATCTTTCTGGATCTCCGTGGCCTCGCTGCTGACATCCATCGCAATCCTTATCGCCAAATAAAAGATCTTAGGAAATGGCAATCACTAAAAACATGCAACAGCAACAGGTTGACTATCTGCGCCTGCAAGATCTGTTTGCCATCTGCGTCAGTAAATGGAAATGGTTTGTCCTGTCGCTCATCATTTTCATCGGCCTGGCCGTCGTCTATCTGTTAGTCACACCTCCTGTGTATAAACGTACCACCTCTTTATTAATTAAGGAAGGTGACAAGAAAGGAACGTCATCGCTTTCGTCCGTGGTCAACGCTTTCGCCGAGATGGGCATCTTCAGCGCCAATGTCAACGTCAACAATGAGTTGACATCCATCCAGTCGCCAGACGTACTGTTGGAGGTCATCCGCCGTCTGAATCTCGACATCGAGTATAAAACTGACGGCGATTATCATCAAAAGACGCTGTACGGCCGGACGCTCCCGCTGACGGTGAGCTTTAAGGACTTGGCCTACAACGACTTCAGTTCGTTCACGATGACCATCGAGAAGGGCAAGGTCTGGCTGACGGACTTCGAACTGAACGGCGAGGATGTGGGCAATGACACGACTGTCGTGACTACAGCCGGGAAAGAGGTCAAGACACCGATCGGAAAACTGACCATCACCCAGACACCTTATTTTAAGGAGACTGCCTACGAAGGGATGGACCTCTATGTGAGCCGTACCGGTTTACTGGAATGTATTTCTGACTGCAAGGAGAAAATGAAGGCAGACTTACACGATGAAGGAGGTACTATCATCGACATCTCCTATAAGGACGTCAGCATCCAACGGGCCGAAGAATTCCTGAACACCCTCATCTCGGTCTACAATGAGAACTGGGTGAAGGACAAGAACCAGATAGCCATCAGCACCTCACAGTTTATCAATGAGCGCCTGCAGGTCATTGAGAGTGAGTTGGGCAATGTGGACAGTAATATCTCCTCATACAAGAGCGCCAACCTAATTCCAGATATTGACGCTTCCTCTCAGATGTACATGAACACCGCCAACGAGGCCAACATCCAGATCACAGAGCTGAACAACCAGCTCTATATGGCCCGCTATATCCGCGACCATATCAACGACAAGAACTCTAAGGACCAGCTGTTGCCCGCCAACTCAGGCATCAACTCCGTGGCCATCGAACAGCAGATCAACGACTATAATACCAAGATGCTACAGCGCAACAGCCTCGTGGCGAACAGTAGTGAGGAGAACCCGCTGGCTGTCGACATGGACAAGAACCTGGCTGAGATGCGTTCGTCGATCGTGAAGTCCATCGACACGCAGTTAGGAACGCTCAGCACGCAGATCAGGGGCCTTCGCGGGATTCAGGGAGCCAGCACCTCGCGGCTCTCCAGCAACCCGAAACAGGCTAAGTACCTGTTGTCTGTAGAGCGTCAGCAGAAGGTAAAGGAATCGCTCTATCTCTTCCTGCTCCAGAAGCGCGAGGAGAACGAGCTGTCGCAAGCATTCACGGCCTATAACACCCGAGTGGTCACGAAGCCGACCGGTGAGATGAGACCCACCTCACCCGAACACAAACGCATTTTGCTGGCAGCCTTGCTCCTCGGACTGATCGTGCCGATTATCATCCTCTATATCCGGGAGAACCTGAACTCGAAGGTTCGAGGCCGCAAGGATATTGAGAACCTGACCATCCCGTTTGTCGGTGAGATACCGCTCTACATCCACAAGGATAAGAAACAGACCTGGAGAAGACGGCTCGAGAAACTGTCAAAGAAGAAGGATAACGAGTCGGAGACACGCTCCATTGTTGTCAAGCCCAAGAGCCGTAACGTGATCAACGAGGCTTTCCGTGTGGTTCGTACCAATATGGAATTCATGTCGGGTGGTAATCATACGAACAAGGTCATCATGCTGACATCCATCAATCCGGGCTCTGGTAAGACCTTCCTGACCATCAATACCGCCATCTCCTTCGCCATCAAGGACAAGAAAGTGGTGGTGGTGGACTTTGACATGCGCCGTGCCTCTCTTTCGGAATATGTCAATCTGCCCAAAGAGGGTGTTGCGGACTATCTGAACGGAAAGATTGCAGACTGGCATCAGGTCAAGATGGCTGTAGGGGGTTATGAGCACATCGACGTGGTGCCTGTTGGAACGATTCCTCCCAATCCGACGGAGCTGCTGTTCAGTGACAAACTCCAGAAGATGCTCGACGACATGCGCAAGGAGTACGATCTGGTGTTCCTCGACTGTCCGCCCGTTGAGATTGTGGCCGACGCCAGCGTCATTGCGAAATATGCGGATATGACCGTCTTTGTGATCCGTGCCGGACTGATGGAGCGTGAGATGCTGCCTGTCGTAGAGAGCTATTATACTAATAAGAAATTCAATAATATGTCAACGGTGCTCAACGGCACCATTGCAGTTGGCAACCGCTACGGCTACCACCGCTATGGGTATAGCTACGGCTATGGTGGCGGCAGCTATGGCGGATATACGAAAAATGACTAATATGAAAGATATTAAAATAGGTGTCATCGGATTAGGGTATGTCGGTCTCCCACTGGCAAGGCTCTTTTCTACCAAGTATCCTACTGTAGGCTACGACCTAAGCCAGCAACGTGTCGACGCACTGATGTCTGGGCGTGACAACACCCTTGAAGTGCCCGGCGATCTGTTAAAGGATGCCCTTGTCAACCATCAGTTCAAGTGTACTACCAACCTTGATGACATCCGCGACTGTAACTTCTATGTGGTGGCCGTACCAACACCCATTGACAAGAACAATGCCCCGGACCTCCGTCCGCTGTATGGTGCCAGCGAGACCGTTGGTAAAGTCATCAATAAGGGGGATATCGTAGTCTTTGAGTCGACGGTGTATCCCGGTGTGACCGAAGACGAGTGTATCCCCGTGGTGGAACGCACCAGTGGACTGAAGTATAACGTGGACTTCTTTGCCGGCTATAGTCCTGAGCGCATCAACCCCGGTGACAAAGTGCATACCGTGGAGAAGATCGTGAAAATTACTTCCGGTTCGACACCCGAAGTAGCAGACATCGTGGACAGCGTCTACGATGCCGTCTTGGAGAACGGAACTCACAAGGCCCCATCCATTAAGGTGGCCGAGGCCGCCAAGGTGATTGAGAACTCCCAGCGCGACATCAACATCGCGTTTGTCAATGAGCTGTCGAAGATTTTTACGCTGATGGGCATCGACACTCACGACGTGCTGGAGGCTGCCGGAACAAAATGGAACTTTATCAAGATGAATCCCGGCCTCGTAGGCGGCCACTGCATCTCCGTCGATCCCTACTATCTGGCCCAATGCGCCCAGCATCTGGGCTATAACCCAGAGATTATCCTGGCTGGCCGCCGTATGAACGACGGTATGGGCACCTATGTGGCGGATCAGACCATCAAACTCATGCTGAAGAAAGGCATTCAGGTGCTTGACTCCAAGATCATCATCATGGGCTTTACGTTCAAGGAAAACTGTCCCGATGTGCGGAACACCCGTATTATTGACATCTATCGCTCTTTGAAGGAATATCATGTGAATATCACCGTCTATGATCCTTGGGCCAATCCTGAGATCGTTAAGCGTGAGTACGGCATTGACATCGTTGACCAGTTGCCTTCCGGAAAGTATGATGCCGCCATCGTAGCCGTAGGCCACCGTCAGTTCCGTGAAATGGAGATTGACTTCAACTGTTTGCTGAACGCCAACCACGTCATCTACGACGTAAAGGCCATCCTACCTCGCGACCTCGTAGACGGTCGTTTATAATTCGTGAAATTACTGTAATTCGTTGTGGAATTTAGAGATCTTAAACATCAGTACCAAGTACTGAAGTCCGAAATAGACAAGGCCGTCGTTGAAACGATGCAGTCAGGTGCCTTTATCATGGGGCAGCCCGTCAAAGACTTAGAGACAGAACTGGCAGCCTACGTCGGCGTGAAGCATTGCATCAGCTGCGCCAATGGTACGGATGCCCTGACGTTAGCCCTGAAAGTCTGGGGTATCGGTCCTGGCGATGCGGTGTTCGTTCCTGATTTCACGTTCTTTTCATCGGCAGAGGTCGTGAGTCTTGAAGGCGCCACACCTGTCTTCGTGGATGTGGACGAGGATACCTTCAACATCTCTGCCAGTGATTTGGAAAGAGCCATCCGTGAGACGCTATCAGAAGGTAAGCTGACGCCTCGCGTCATCGTAGCTGTCGATCTCTTCGGACTTCCAGCCAACTACCCCACTCTGCGTCAGATAGCAGACCAATATCATCTGCTCATCCTTGAAGACGGGGCTCAAGGCTTCGGTGGAGACATCGCAGGAAAGCGGGCCTGTAGCTTCGGTGACATCAGCACCACCTCGTTCTTCCCTGCCAAGCCACTTGGCTGCTATGGTGACGGAGGGGCCCTTTTCACCAACGATGATGAGTGGGCTGTCTTGGCCGACTCCTATCGTGTTCACGGCAAAGGCTCCTTTAAATATGATAATGTACGTATAGGCATGAACTCCAGGTTGGATACGCTGCAGGCAGCCATCCTGAAGGTCAAGTTCAAAGCCTTTGCAGACTATGAGTTAGAGGCTGTCAAAGGCGTCGCATCACAATATACCACCTTGCTTCGGGATGTCGTGAAGACACCCGTTGTGCCAGACGGCTATGGCTCGAGCTGGGCCCAATACACCATCCAACTCCCCTCCCGGGAGCAGCGAGACGCCTTGCAGGCTGCCTTGAAAGCGCAGGGCATCCCTTCAATGGTGTATTATCCCACTCCGATGCACCTTCAGACCGCCTTTAAGGACAACCCCTCGTCCATCTCGCATCTCACGTCATCGACAAAACTGAGTGAAACTGTCTTGTCGTTACCCATGCATCCATACCTCTCTGAAGAAGAAATACAAACCATTTCAGAAGTTGTCAAGGCGTTATGAGTGAAAAGACAAGCAATTATGACAAGACGGTAAAGGGTATGTCCTCCCAGACTGTGGTCACAGTACTGTTGGCCATCCTGGAACTGACAGCCTTTGCCATCATGTCAAGATTGCTTACGAAAACAGAGTTCGGATATTATGCCGTCATCATGTCTATCACGATGGTCTTCCGTTCTCTTGCTGAAGCCGGCATCGGTGCATCTGTGATACAACGTAAGAATGCCGATCACGATTTTATCAATACGGCGTATTCCCTGTCTATCTTTTTAGGAGTCATAGCGACCTGTATCGTTATGATCTTTTCCGGTTGGCTGTCTGATTTCGTTTCCGACCGTACCATCCATATACCGCTTATCCTTATCTCCCTGACCATTTTGCCCTATAGTCTGAATAGTGTCTATAAAGGCCTATTCATGAAAGGGCTTCATTTTATGCGCCTTGGCATCTTCCAGGCTATCGCATTTACCATTGCCCAGGCCATCGCAATCATGATGGCCATCATGGGATACGGACTGTATGCCATTGTCGTTGGCAATATACTCAATATCCTTTTGCAAAACGCCATCCTTCGCTATTTCTCAAATTACAAGCCACACTTCTACATATCAAAGAATAAAGTAAGGGATATCGTATCCTATGGCGGATGGTTAACGCTTTCCAGACTGACAGGAACCATTTATGCCCAAATAGACAAACTGTTAATGTCGAAATGGTTCTCTGTCGTAGAATTAGGAAGTTTCTTCCGCACAAGATCGTTTATTGACACGGTAGACTCTCAACTGGGAGGCATACTTGATGTCACACTATTCCCTATCCTTTCCAACATTCAGGATGATAATAAAGCCATTCAGAACGCCTACGAGAAAAGCATGTATATGGGCTGTGCACTTTACTCTCTGTTGTTCGTGTCGTTCTTTTTCAATGCCAAACTGATAATCTTCTGTGTTCTTGGACCACAATGGCTGGATCAGATACTCTTATTTAGAATCCTATCGCTTTCGATGCTCTTCTATGCCTTTTCTCGTATGGCAGACTGCTTTATCAGAAGTCTGGCATTTGTCAGGTTCGGATTCTTTATCAAATTGCTATCTTGTCTCTTACTTATTCCAGGCATCTTTTTTATGAAAGACCATGGAGCATTAGGTGTTGCGGTGGCTGTCGTTCTTGTGAACCTTTCCATGTCGCTTGTCAAGACCGCCTTTATCTGTTACAAGACAAGAATCAGCTTCTTTCTCATTCTATTTAATGCTGTGCGTGGGGCACTTTGTACCATACCGCTTGTGATCATGGGTGTGCTTTTCATGTCGCTTTTTGAAGAGTCCATTTATAATCTGATAGGTTTTTGCATCGCGTTTGTTCTGGCAGCATTTCTTATTTTCGGCTTGTTCCCTAGTCTGGTTGGCAAGACTTATAAGGATCAAATATATCCTACGATAAAAACTTTTGTGCTTTCCCGCTTGAAAAGAACCCATCACTAATTCTTTTTGTGTAGGCAGTTTTCATGGATCTCATTATAAAAAAAGGAATATTCGGATCTTTCTTTATCAACATGCTGGTCCTCTTCTACTTATATATGGCGCTTGTTGGCGTCATATTATCAAAAGGGACTGCTGTCGGGTTGGTGATTTCCGGTCTGATGTTTGCTTTGACCATCTACTATGGATTTGTATCAAATATATTCAGGTCTATATTCGGGTCTATCTATTTCTTCATCCTATTTGTATTCTTTCTCATTCTTCTAACGTCAAGCAATTATCCCTTTTCGTATAGGATGTGGTTAAAGATGAGTATGGGACTACTTGCCTTACCGTTAGGTTTCAACATATTCCATTGCGAAGAAAATCTTCAGAAATACTGGAGGAACCTAGTCATTATTGTCCACATCTATATTGTGTACATCGTTTTAGCCAATTTTTTCCATTTTGGAGGCGGCTACGGCAAAGAAGACTTGGAATTTGAAACCGGCAATTTGTTCGCTGAGGCGTTATTCTCGAATGTCTATATTCTAACCATGATTCCTTTTTTTATCAGATACAACAAATCCAAGGCCTATACATTGCTGGTGATGAGTATTGCAGCAGTCCTCATCATTGTCAATATGAAAAGGACCCCCATCGCTTGCGGCATCATCTCAGTGATGGTCATGGTCTCGGTATTGTATTATCTCAACCTGAAATATGGCATCCTAAAAACAGGTATCTCCAGCAAGAAGTACGTCGTGGCATTCATGCTGCTGTTTGGCTGTGCCTTCTTGTATTTCCAAGAAACCATTGAGATGCAGATCGAGAGCAGGGAGAAAAGATTCCAAAGAGGCAGCATGGAGAAGGAAGGAAGAGTCAAAGAACTCCTCTACATCTATGAAGAAAATGTTGAAAACGGAGATCTCATGAAAATGCTCTTTGGCAAAGAGACCTTTAACATCGTGGGAACCTACGCTAACGGAAAATTCGGTAACCGTCAAATCCATGAGGATTATGGCATGTTACTGCATAGTACAGGTATCATCGGTTTGGCTTGGTATCTTGGAATACAGATTTTCTTGTTATTTCTACCTTACAAGAGAAGATACCATGTTCTTTTTAGCCATCATCAAGAAAACAGGCTTCTTTTAGCGACATATACCTCATTGATTATCATTCATTTCGTTTCGATGACATCAGGTGTTATCAGGATGTCGTTTTCTGAAATGATCTATTATATGACATTAGGTCTGATCTTGAGAGTTTTCTATGAGGATTATTGTGATTACCTCAAGTCAGACAGCCTAAACGCATTAGACAAACAAGTATGAAGATATTAGTAACAGGCGGTGCAGGATTCATTGGCTCCAATCTCTGTGAGGCTCTACTGAAACGCGGTGATGATGTGGTGTGTCTCGACAACTTCTCCACTGGTCATATTGAGAATATTCTCGCGTTATGTAAAGACTATCCTGAATCATTCAGACTTATCGTAGGAGACATCCGGAATATGGATGACTGCCGAAAAGCTGTTGACGGTTGCGAATATGTGCTCCACGAGGCAGCTCTTGGCTCTGTCCCGCGTTCCATCAACGACCCCATCACAACAAATGCGGTCAATATCGGGGGATTCCTCAATATGATTGTTACAGCAAGGGATGCCAAGGTCAAGCGCTTTATCTTTGCTGCCAGCAGTTCGACGTATGGAGACAGCAAGGCGTTGCCAAAAGTTGAGGACGTGATTGGTAAGCCTTTATCCCCATACGCTATTACCAAACTGGTGGACGAACTCTATGCCGATGTCTTTGCAAAGACCTACGGCATAGAATATATCGGTCTGCGCTATTTTAATGTGTTCGGCCGCCGACAGGATCCGCATGGTGCCTATGCAGCGGTCATTCCTCTTTTTGTCAAGCAGTTTATGAACCATCAGTCGCCCACTATCAATGGAGACGGTGAATACAGCCGGGATTTTACCTATGTGGACAATGTCATCCAAGCAAATATCCTTGCGTTAGAAACCAGTAACAAGGAAGCTTTGAACCAGATCTACAATGTGGCATTTGGTGAAAGGACGACGCTAAACCAACTTGTCGGCTATATGAAAGAATACTTGGCAGAGTATGATAAGGAAATAGCCAATATAGACGTTGGCCACGGTCCTAACCGTGCAGGAGACATTCCACATTCCTTGGCAAGCATTGACAAGGCAAAAAAATTATTAGGCTATGCTCCGAAGTATTCGTTGAAGGACGGATTGAAAGAAGCCGTGACCTGGTATTGGCAAAACCTATAATAGAATTGTGAAAGTCCTTTTTGTCTCGAGTGGTAATAGGGGTATCAGCCCGATTGTTCGCAATCAGGGCGACTCTCTACTCTCTCAAGATATTGCCGTCGATTTTTTTCCTATTAAAGGAAAAGGCTTGTTAGGTTATCTTTCCAATGTAGGAAAGTTAAGGAAATATATACGAGAAAATAGTTTTGATATCATTCATGCCCATTATTCCTTGACTGCCTTTACAGCAAGTCTGGCTTTGGCGGCACCGCTGGTGGTCTCATTAATGGGCAGTGATGTAAAGAAAGGATTTGTATATCGTCAGCTAATTCAATTATTTGCCTTTTTCTTTTCATGGAAAACCATCATTGTCAAATCGGAAGACATGAAAGCCTCTCTAAAGATTGGCAGGGCGATGGTAATTCCTAACGGCGTAGACATGCATAGGTTTTGTGAACTACCCCAAAGTGATTGCCAAAAGAGATTAGGATGGGATACTAACAAGAAACATCTTCTCTTTCCTGCCGATATAAACCGGCCTGAGAAAAACTATATGCTGTTAAAACGAGCTATAGGATTAATAGATAATAAGGATATAGAAGTTCATTGGTTCAATAAGGTTCCAAACGAAGAAACACCGTTGTGGTATAACGCAGCGGATGTTGTGGTAATGACAAGTCTATGGGAAGGGAGTCCCAATGCCATTAAAGAGAGCATGGCCTGTAATCGACCTGTTATTTCTACAAAAGTTGGCAATGTGGAATGGCTTTTTGGAGGAACTGATGGTTGCTACTTTACTGATTATACGGCCTCAGATTGTGCAGAAAAGATTCGAACAGCTTTATCCTTCACAGGAAGAACCAATGGCAGACAGCGTATCATTGACCTGGGTCTGAGCAATGAATCAGTCGCGAAACACCTCATCTCAATTTATAACGACATACTGAAGCGGAAATGAAGTTAAACAGGATAAGACAAACGTTCCAATACGATCCTGACATTCCCGATGACTATACTGAAAGTGGTGTAGATAAAGGAGCCAAGTTCAGCGATGGAGGGGTAGATAGCCCTGATGTCGTGAAGATCTTGGAGTCGACAAAACAGATGTCGTTTGATGAGACGCTGGCATGGATAGAAGAACACCATAGGGAACTACATGACTCTACGGTGATTATAGACAGTGATGACGGAAGTGAGATAGAAAAGACGTATGGTGCATCAAAGCCGAAGATGATTGTCCAGAAACGGGCTTTGAATAAGATCCGCCACCTGAATACATTGCTGAATAAGTCCAACGAGACTTTGGATGCCGACGGATACCTCTGGTGTCATTGCAGGACGGCCGTATTGAAACGACTATTGATGATGGAGAAATATCCAATGGGCATAAACTACCTCGTTTTCTTCTGCCATTTCCTGTGGCATCGTGTCATCCCCAAAATGAGATGGACAAAATGGTTCTATTTCTGGGTGACGAAAGGGAAGAACAGAACATATAACCGTGTGGAGGTTCTCGGCAGGATGTATCGGGCTGGCTTTGAGGTGGTCGATGAGGCGTTCCGTCATGGGGAATTCTTTGTGCTTGCCCATAAGGTGAAGGAGCCCATCTGGGATAACGTCCCCAGTGGATCGCCACTGATTAAGCTGAAACGTATCGGGAAGGACAAACGGCTGATAGGAGTATATAAGTTCCGTACGATGTACAGTTACAGCGAATACCTTCAGCCCTACGTCTATGAGCACAATCATCTACAGCAGGGTGGCAAATTTGCCAATGACTATCGTGTGACCCCTTGGGGGAAATGGATGCGTAAGCTATGGATAGACGAGTTGCCCATGATCATCAACTTCCTAAAAGGAGACATGAAACTTGTTGGTGTCCGTCCGCTCTCACGTCATTACTTCAGTCTCTATACCAAGGAGATGCAAGAGTTGCGAACAAAAGTCAAGCCCGGACTATTGCCTCCATTCTATTACGAACGACAGACTCCCAATACTCTTGAGGAAGTTCAAGCCTCAGAGCGTCGATATATTGAGGCTTATCTCAAACATCCCTTTTTTACTGATATAAAGTATTTCTTCGGAACTATCGGCAATATCCTTTTTCACGGAAAATCCAGTAAATAATAGACAGATGAATATACTGGTATATATAGGGCATCCAGCGCAATATCACTTTTTTAAGCACACCATAAGCCGCCTCAAAAAGGATGGCCATAAAGTAAGGGTGCTTATTAAAACAAAAGATATTTTAGAACAATTACTACAAGAGGATGGTCTGGAGTACAAGAATATTCAGGAAAATATTCGTAAGAATACGAAATGGGGTATACTTAGCGCCTCTCTAAAACGGACCTGGTCTGTATATCACGAGGCCCGTGATTTCAAAGCGGATATCTTAACTGGTACTGATGCTTCTATAGCACAAGCAGCTTGGCTTTTACGAAAACCTTCCATTACGACATTAGAAGATGACGTGGAGATTATCAGCAATCTGGCAAAGCTCACCTATCCGTTCACGAGTGATATTGTGGTTCCGACAGTATGCAAGGTAGGAAAATGGGAACAAAAGAAGATCGGTTATTCAGGCTATATGAAATTAGCTTATCTCCACCCAAACTATTTCAAGCCAGATGAGGCTGTTATTAAGAAATATGGGATTCAAGACAAGTTTGTTCTCATCAGGCTGGCCAAGTTGTCTGCACATCACGACAATGGTATCAAAGGACTTGATACAAGGCTGGTAGATCAAATATTGAACATTGCAAATGAACGAGGCTTCCAAGTGTTCATTAGCGCAGAATCTGACATCAAGAAACATCTTCGTCCTTATCAGTTGACAATAAGGCATACTGACATTCATCATCTAATGGCTTTTGCTTCGTTGCTTATTTCTGATAGTCAAAGTATGTCAGTGGAAGCAGCCATGCTTGGAACACCTAATCTGCGATTCAGTGATTTCTCCGGAAGAATCAGTGTGCTTGAAGAGCTGGAACATAAGTATGGTTTAACTATGGGCTTTAAAACTGATGAGTCAGAACGCCTAATAGATACGGTAAAGGATTTGTTGAGTAAACCTTCGAATGTCGAATTCAAACAACGAAGGGCAAAAATGCTTGAAGACAAGATTGATGTCACTTCATTCCTTATATGGTATATTGAAAACTATCCTGAAAGTCGTAAGATGATGAAACAGGATCCTGATTATCAGTACAGATTCAGATGATAAAGTTATTGACCGTCATAGGCGCAAGGCCTCAGATTATCAAGGCTGCTGCCATTTCCAGGAGTATAAGGAAAAAGTATTCCGATCAAGTGGAGGAGAAAATCCTTCACACGGGGCAGCATTATGACCAGAACATGAGTGCCGTGTTTTTTGAAGAACTTGGTATCCCACAACCAGACTTCAACTTAGGGGTTGGCTCCGGTAAACACGGGGAACAGACTGCCAAAATGATTGCCGGCATCGAAGAAATATTGATGAATGAGCATTTCGACGGGATTCTGCTTTATGGCGATACCAATTCAACTTTGGCCGGTGCCGTAGCAGCATCGAAAACACATGTACCCATCTTTCATGTGGAGGCCGGATTGAGGTCACATAACATGGCAATGCCAGAGGAAATAAACAGGATTGTGTGCGATCAATTGTCTTCCATACTTTTCCCTCCTACAGAAACCGGAATGAAAAACCTGAGGGAAGAAGGATTCCTAAAGTCGAAAGCACAATTTAAGAATGGCAAGGAGAGGCTGGTGGTGAACAGTGGTGACGTGATGTTTGACAATAGTCTGTACTTTAGGGAACTGGCCAAAGAGAAATGTGATATCATCCATCGACTCGGACTGACGAATAATGGATATGTCCTCGCAACCATCCACAGGGACAACAACACCGACAGCCAGGAACGATTAACAAGTATCTTCCAGGCATTGCTTGATATCGCAGACCGAGATTGGGTGAAGATCGTGATACCACTGCACCCCAGAACAAAGAAACTGCTTCCATTGAATCTGACACCATCAGTCTATGAACGGCTGAAGGAATCTGAGAGGGTAAGCATCATTCCACCTGCATCTTTCTTTGAAATCATAGAACTGGAACGGCATGCACGACTGGTGATGACAGACAGCGGTGGGGTACAGAAGGAGGCCTTCTTCTTTGCGAGGCCATGCGTGATCCTCAGACCTGAGACGGAATGGGTGGAAATCGTTGAACACAAAGCGGGTATTCTCGCTGATGCAGACTATGACCGCATCTTGAATGCATATCAAGAACTGACAGGTAAGCCGGTCACCTTTCCCCCGCTATTCGGCAATGGCAAGGCCGCAGAGACCATCCTTGAAACGATTTTAGACTATCTATGTGGTTCTTCTCTGACAAAGTAAAAGTTGGGGACAGCGGGCTCTTAGAGGGATTCCGCGATTGTCACTGCCATCTGGTGCCTGACGTAGACGACGGTGTGAAAACACCTGAAGATACGTTGCGCATTCTGAAGAAGTGGGAAGAACTCGGCGTGAAGGAAGTGTGGATGACACCACACATCATGGAGGACATCCCGAATCAGCCGAAAGAACTGAATGACAAAATACAGGATGTATTGAGACAGTATACGGGTACTATTAAAATACACTTAGCTTCAGAGAATATGATGGACAATCTGTTCTTAACGAGGCTGGAGGATGATGATTTACTGCCGATTGGCTCTGCAAGGAAGCATTTGCTCGTGGAAACATCCTATTATAACCCACCGATGGATATGGAGAGGTTCTTCGAGAGAATCAAGGAGAGAGGATACACGTCGATATTGGCACATCCAGAACGGTATCAGTATATGGATATGCGTGACTATAAAAATTGGAAAGATAAAGGCGTGCTGCTGCAACTGAACGTACCTTCACTGGTAGGAGCATACGGGCCGGAGGTGCAGTGGAAGGCAGAGAAACTCTTGGAAAAGGGGATGTATGACTACTGCGGTTCGGACACGCACTCGATAAGGTTTGTGGAGTACTTCCTGAATAGCAAGATTGCGAAGAAGACTGTGAAGAAGGTACAGGAGATTGCATTCCAACAAGAGCTGTAGTTTTTTGGCCACAGATTACACGGATTACACAGATTTTCTTCAGACAACGAATTAAATGGATTTCACGAATTGAAGTTATTAACTGACAGTCTTCACAAGATAGCTTACGCGACCGATGCCTCGGTGTATCGGGAGATTCCGTATGGTGTGGCCTATCCTGCCAAAGTGGAGGATATAAAGGAGCTGCTGCGGATGACCAGAGAGAAGGGGATTGACCTGATTCCAAGAGCTGGGGGCACTTCCATAGCAGGCCAGGTGGTTGGCAACGGTATCGTGGCAGACATCAGCAAACATTGGAACAAGATTCTCGAGGTCAATGCTGAAGAACGCTGGGCAAGAGTACAGCCGGGAGTGGTGAGGGATGAACTGAACATTACCCTGAAGCCGTACGGACTATTTTTCAGCCCTGAGACTTCGACAAGTAACCGGTGCTGTATCGGCGGTATGTTCGGCAACAACTCCTGTGGGACGCATTCATTGGTCTATGGCAGCACAAGGCATCATGTGATAGCATGCAAGGGCGTGCTGTCGGACGGCTCTGCGTTCGACACGGAAAAGATGGAAGAACCTGGCTACCGTGAATCACTGCCATTATTAGATCAGATATTATCGCAGTTAGAAAACTGGGCTAAAGATGACAATATTCGTAAGCTGATAGAGACAAACTATCCAGATAAGAGTCTCCAGCGCCGCAGTTGCGGGTATGCCATTGACGAGGCTATTGAGACGGTCACCCAAGACAAGGGACTGGCTCTTTGTAAACTATTGGCAGGCAGTGAGGGTACATTGGCCTTTATCACAGAGATCAAGGTGAGTCTTGATGTGTTGCCACCAAAGGAGATCATGGTAGTATGCGGGCATTGTGATACTCTCGAGAAGAGCTTTGAAGCTAATCTGGTGGCACTGAAGCATCAGCCGACGGCCATCGAACTGATGGACGGTGACATATTAGAGTTGAGTAAGGGTAATGCTGAACAGCAGAAGAACCGTTTCTTTATAGAAGGCAATCCTGCGGCATTGCTGATTACAGAACTCAGGGCAGAGACCCAGGAAGAATTGGATGCCCAAGCAGAGGCACTTGAAAAAGACTTACTACAAAGCGGCTTGGTTTATCTGAATACTAGAGTGTATGGCTCGGATGTCGCCAAAGTTTGGACATTACGAAAAGCAGGACTAGGTATTCTCGGCGGAATGAAAGGTGATGCCAAGCCGATGGGCGTGATTGAGGATACGGCAATAGCACCAAAGTACCTGCCAGCCTATATGAAGGACTTCAGGGCGTTGATTGAAAGGCTCGGAGCGAAGTGCGTTTTTTATGGTCATATCAGTACAGGAGAACTCCATCTGAGACCTATCATCAACCTGAAAACCAAGGAGGGACAGAAATTGTTTCGCGACTTAGCCACTGAGACGGCAAAACTGGTGAAGAAACACCGTGGCAGCATCAGCGGAGAACATGGTGACGGGCGATTACGTGGCGAGTTTATCCCGTTACTTTATGGCGAAGAGACTTACGGTCTGATGCAGCAAGTGAAACAATGTTGGGATCCTGAAGGACGTTTCAACCGACATAAGGTCATTGACACCTTGCCGATGGACTCGATGCTACGCTTTGACATTGACCAGCAGTACGAGATAGAGAAGATGATAGGCTCAGACCATACTTACTTTAACTGGAAGGCGGCATTCGATGAGTGCAAGGCTCCAGGCGCCACCGGGGCCAAGAGTCAGACGCATGCCCTGATGTGTACCATCGAACAATGCAACGGGGCTGGCGATTGCAGGAAGAGTAATCTGATAGGCGGTACGATGTGTCCGGCCTATAAGGTGAGTGGAGACGAAATCAAGACGACACGAGCCAGAAGCAACGTCATCCGAGAGATCCTGACACGAGGGGGTGATGACAAGATGGTCAAGGAAGTGCTTGACTCCTGCCTGGCTTGCAAAGGCTGTAAGAGCGAGTGCCCGTCGAATGTCGATATGACCAGACTCAGGGCAGAACTGTTGCAGCATTATTATGACCATAACGGTATTCCTTTGCGTTCATGGTTAGTGGCAAGAATGGCTCAAATTGAACAACTAGGTCGACATATCAGGCCTATTTATAATTTCATGGCAACCTGGAAGCCCTCCGCTGCCATCATCAAACGAATCGTAACATTTGCACCAGAAAGGAGCATCCCAACACTGAGCAAGAAGACCATGAAGGAGCTTGTAATAAAGGAACAAACGCATTACAACTCTACCCATGCCAAAAAGAAGGTATATCTCTTTGCTGACGAGTTTACAAATCAGCAAGAGGCAGAGTTAGGATGGACTTTTGCCAAACTGCTGATGCAGTTAGGCTATCAGGTAGAAATACCTCACCACTTAGAGAGCGGGAGGGCTGCCATTTCGAAAGGTTGTCTGAAACGTGCCAAGAAACTGGCTAACGATAATGTGACAAGGATGAGTATGATCGTCAGCGAAGACCATCCGTTAGTAGGTATTGAGCCGTCGACCATCCTAACATTCAGGGATGAATATCCGGATCTTGTATCTGCAGACAGGCGCAAAGACGCGATAGAACTCGGCAAACACTGTTTGCTCTATGATGAATTCCTGCTGAAAGAAATACAAGATGGTCGGATTAGCGCCAATGACTTTAAAGATGCCAAGATGGAAATCTGGTTGCACGGACATTGTCACCAGAAAGCATTGGTGGGCATCGAAAAGACGATTGAGGTATTGAAACTGCTATTGAAAGGTGCGGATGTTCATGCCATTCCAAGCGGATGTTGTGGAATGGCAGGATCATTCGGCTATGAGAAGGAACATTATAAGACTTCACTGGCAATTGGTGAGATGATTTTGTTTCCTTCTATTCGAAAAGCTGTTGCTCTATCTACGGAAAATCCAACGTTTGTAGCTGCCCCTGGAACATCCTGCCGTCAACAGATATATGATGGTACAGGTGTCAAGGCGGTTCATCCTATAGAATTACTATTCAAATACATCAATAAATAAAAAGAAAACATGAAGAATTTTGCATTGATAGGCGCTGCGGGGTATATCGCCCCCAGACATATAAAAGCTATCGCTGATACCGGTAATAACCTGATGGTGGCCTATGACAAATTTGACAGTGTGGGACGATTAGACAGTTCGTTCCCGGAATGTTCTTTCTTTACTGAACAGGAGCAGTTCGACCGTTTCTGCTCGAAACAGATGCATACTGACAATAAGCTGGATTGGCTCAGCATCTGTACACCGAACTATACCCACGATGCCTTTATCCGCTATGGATTGCGATTAGGAACAGATGTCATCTGCGAGAAGCCGCTGGTGCTGAATCCTTATAATATCGATAACCTCATAGAGGTGGAAAAGGAAACAGGGCATAAGGCGTATACCATCCTGCAACTACGTCTGCACGATTCCATCGCCGCCCTGAAAAAGAAAGTCGATGAAGGACCAAAGGACAAAATCTACGATGTGGACTTAACATATATCACCTCCCGGGGAAAATGGTACTACGCCTCATGGAAAGGCGATGTCCATAAGAGCGGTGGAGTGGCGACGAATATCGGTGTTCATTTCTACGATATGCTGCAGTGGGTGTTCGGACCTGTCAAGCAAAACATCGTGCACGTCATGAGTTTCGACCGTGTGGCAGGTTACCTGGAGTTGGAAAAGGCTAGAGTGCGTTATTTCCTGAGCATTAATGCTGAGTGCCTGCCCGAAAACGCAGTGCAGGGAGAGAAACGGACTTATCGCACATTGAACATTGATGGTGACGAGTTTGAGTTCAGTGCAGGTTTTACAGAATTGCATACCAAGAGTTATCAGAAAATCCTGAATGGAGAGGGATTCCGTATCAGCGAGTCAAGACCATGCATTGAGATTGTCAGTCAGATTCGTCATGCCGAACCAATTGGATTGAAAGGAGACTATCATCCACTAGCAAAGATGCCTTTGGCAAAGCATCCTTTTGGATGGGATGAAAGACGATAAAAAACAATAAAGATGAAAGAATTATATTATAAGGTAGCTGAGCACGTGTTCGTCCTGAAGACTGGCGAACACGACAACCTGCTGGGTGAAATACGGCAATATGAGCCTTTCCTGACGGATAACACAGACGATGTCGCCTTCAGCCTCGAAATCGTTGATGACTTACCTGCGATTGCCTTTCACGAGGAGATGAGACAGGAGGAAGAGGGGCAGACCATCGTCGTCGGACGTTTGGAAGACGGGGCATCCTATATCGAGTTCTGGCTAAACAATAAACTGTGTTCTGTGATGATAGTCGACAAAGACTATCACGAGGCAAAGATATGCGTAAAAGAGAACTGGTCGTTTGGCGTGAACAATGCCATGATGGTGATGTATGCACTGGCGACGGCCAACAGCCAGACAGCACTGTTCCATTCGTCGGTGGTGAGCTATCAGGGTAAGGCGTATATGTTCCTCGGACATAGCGGGACGGGCAAGAGCACGCACTCCGGCCTGTGGCTGAAGTATATCGAGGGTACGGAACTGGTAAACGACGACAATCCTGTGGTGCGCATCATCGACGGTGTGGCTAGGGTGTATGGCTCCCCCTGGAGCGGTAAGACGCCTTGTTATCGGAATGTGGTCTATCCTGTAGGCGCCATCGTGAAACTGGATCAGGCGCCTTATAACGAGATCAATCGGCTGAAAGGAGTCAGAGCCTACGCGGCTGTCGTACCGTCGATATCCGGCAAGCGCTGGGACAAACAGTTGGCAGAAGGACTGCATGAAACGGAGAACCTGCTGGCACAGATGGTGCCCGTGTGGCATCTGGACTGTCTGCCCGACGAGGCGGCTGCCCGCCTGTGCTGTAACACCTGCGCCCATGGAGCATAAGATGCATAAGACTCTGCCTACCAATGAGGTCATCGCCGGTGTCATCACGGCATTGGAGACAGTGCCTCGCGTAGTGCTGCCTGTGAGGGGCACCAGTATGTTGCCGTTTATCATTGGTGACGTGGACAGCGTCGAACTGGTGAAGACCGATCGTGTAGAGGTAGGCGACGTGATACTGGCCTGGATCAACGGTAGTCGGTATGTTATCCACCGTGTTATCGAGGTTGATGGCGATGATGTGCAACTGATGGGCGACGGCAACCTGGGTGGTGACGAGCACTGCAAGATGAGCGATGTAGCCGCCAAGGCAGAGTATATCATCAGCCCCAACGGGAGAAGAGCGTATCTCTATTCGCCCTGGAGGGTCAGAGCCAGTAGGTTCTGGTGGAAGATCAAGCCGGTAAGAAGGTGGATCTTGGCGATTTATAGGCGGACGGTGCTGAAGCGGAAGTTAAAGAAGTTAAAGGAAGTTAAAGAAGCTAAAGAAGTTAAAGAAGTTAAAGGACAATAGAGAGATAAACGCAGAAAGGATGATGAGAACAGTGATGATAGGGATGTTGCTGATGATAGCCATGGGAAGTCAGGCACAAGAGAAAGGAATGAAGCTGGATCTGTGGCCCAATGGGGCGATGGTTGCCAGCAGTGATAAAGAAGACAAGGCAGAGATGACCGTGTATTTGCCTGACGCGAAGAAGGCGACAGGACGGGCGGTGGTGTGCTGTCCTGGTGGCGGGTATACCCATTTGGCAATGGACCACGAGGGACACCAATGGGCCACGTTCTTCAATAATCAGGGCATCACGCTGATCGTGCTGAAGTACCGTATGCCGCATGGTAACCCGATGGTTCCCATCTCGGATGCCGAACAGGCTATCAAGACGGTGAGGAAGAATGCGGTGGAGTGGCATATCGACCGTACACAGGTGGGTATCATGGGTTTCTCGGCAGGCGGACACTTAGCCTCAACGATAGCCACCCACTCCACGGGAGAGGCGGCTCCGAACTTCCAGATTCTCTTCTACCCTGTGATCACGATGGACATGGGGTTCACACATAAGGGTTCGCACGATAATCTCTTAGGGACGAACCATTCGAAGAAGGAATGGCGTCAATTGGAGGCAGAATACAGTAACGATCTAAGGGTGAACCGTACAACGCCAAGGGCCTTTCTGGCGCTGTCTGACGATGACAAGGCGGTACCAGCTGCCAATGGCTTTTCTTACTACGAGCAACTGTATAAGCACGACGTGCCAGCCTCGATACATATCTATCCAACGGGCGGACACGGCTGGGGCTACCGCGAGAGCTTCGCGTACCACTACCAGATGATCTTCGAACTAAAGGGCTGGTTAGAGAGTTTTTAAAATTGTAAAATTAGAAGATTGAAAAAGGTGCGCAAGTTGAACTTGCGCACCTTTTTATATAAAATCCAACTCTTATTTCTGAAGTAGTTTCTTGCCGTTCTTGATGACAATACCTTTGTATGAAGCATCAACCTTCTGACCCGCAAGGTTGTAGATCACATCGCTTGCGGTAACCATCCTAACATTCTGAATGGCTGTAGCATCTCCCATCTCTATTTCACTCCCGTCCTCATCGAGCCAGATAGTTTCAAGACGTCCCGAAGATGCAGGCTTAACCGAAGAGATAATAAAGAACTGACCAGTTTTCATAACCTCACCAGTGAAATTGGTGAAAGCAAAACCATAAGCTGCAGTGTTGGTCAGACGATAGATATAATCATCCTCGGTCAATCCCTTTTCCTCTTTGAATTCCTCCAAAGGTTTATCTGCATCAAGAGTAAACACGTCATCATACCCGACTGAAGAAGGCATGTCAGAGATGCTTTCAAGACTGATTTCCTTCGCCTCCTTAGTGTAGATAATGACATGGTCACCAGCCTTCACCACATATTTACCGTTCTGTGTTCTCAGACTCATAAAGTAAGGAATATCATCCACGTAGAAACTGAAAACCTTAGCATCGTCAGGATTGATAGCAACATCAGTTGATGGACAGAGTTTAGCAAAATATCTGCCTGAGCCGTTTTTTTCAGCTACCGTAGTCACCTTACCAACGATTGTAGCAGCTACTTTGATTGGGAAGGACAATTCATCAATATCTGCAACAGCGGCATCAGCTTCAACGAAAACTGGAGACAGGATCTTAGCTGTCAATTCCCCACTCTTAAGCTTATCACTAGCCGACAAAGACAGGTTAACCAAAGCACCTTCTTTACCAGAAATGGTCGCATTATTCGAAGAATATGCTAGGAAACGGTAAGTGTTGTCAGCAATCTTAGCCGCACGCAACAAGTGATTGTCCTTTCGGTCAGTAAGGCTTACAGCCAACCCGTCAAGGTCGCCACTTGAGACCCACACTCCTTCAGGCAGAACTACATCAAACTGAAAAGCAGCATATTGCTTCTCATTGTTCAGTGAAATACTGATCTGCTGGCTTTTACCAGGCACCAATTCCACTGTTCCTACAGAAACATTATCGGCAATGATAGAACCTGAAATCAAAGCTAACAATGAAGTTGTCAACAAATACTTTCTCATTTATATTTACTTTTAACGTTATGTCTACTCATTTTCATTCAAATCTTCCGAAGAAGACATTAGATGCGGTGCAAAATTACATATAATTTCCGAATCGTCCAAACTTTTCTTCTTTTTTTTTCAAAAAAATCATTATTACAGGTATTAAACAAAGAATTAGTCACCCTCAAGGCTGCGATTTAATACAATACAAGCCACAGTGACCTGCGGCTTGTATCCTGTGTCGACACTTGGATTCGGACCAAGGACCCCCACCATGTCAAGGTGATACTCTAACCAGCTGAGCTATGCCGACTTTTTTCGTTTTGCGGGTGCAAAGGTAACTCTTTTAATTGAGAATTGAGAATGGACAATTGACAATTTGGGATTTTTTAACGTTTCCGCTAGATATTATTAGAAACGAATCCCCGTAATTGACCATAATTAATTGCTAAAAAATATTATGGCAATTATGGGTTATTACGGGAATTCGTTTCTAAATATTACAATAACTTCCTAATTTCTTGTTCGAGATCCTTGATGTTGGCGGCGCGGGAGACGATGTTGTTGCCGCGATCGATGAGGAAGAAGTCGGGTATGGCCTGGACGTTATAGAGCATCAGACGCTGGGAGTTGATACCGTCGGCATCGCGGACACTCACCCAAGGCAAGGCTTCCGTCTGCTGCTTCCAGAAGTGCTCATCGGGATCGAGGCTCACCTGATAGACCTCCAGACCCTGAGCGTGGTATTTGTTGTATAACTCACGAAGCATCAGGATACGGGCAGGTGACTCTTCCGTCGCAAAGATATGGAAGTCGAGCAGCACCACCTGACCTTTCAGATCGGTGAGATGACGCACCTGACCTTTATTGTCCGTCAGGGCGATATCAAGCACACCTGCCTCAGTGACCTTAGAGGCATCCACCTCCAAGTCCTGGTTCTGGGCAGCGACAATGCGCTGGTTCTTCATGCCCTCGATGGCGATGTTATGCAGGTTCTGGCCTCGTTCGGCATGCGGATGGTAAGTATCCCAACTGGTGGCGACGGCCGCAAAGGCCCTGATGTCCTCTTTCTCAGAACGGGGATTGAAGATGAGCCACTGGCCGAGCGTCTGGAAGAGCGCAAAATAGGCGTAGGCCTTGAAGGGTTCCTTGTAGATGTAGTTCTTCATCACGTCGTCCTTATAGACATTAATCAGGCTCTGGATGCTGTCACCAATGACCTTGACACCGAGGGAGGTGTTCTGTTGGATGGCGATGGCCTTGGCCTGCAGGTCCATCTGTTTCAGCGTGAGTTCACGGATTTTCTCGCAGTTATCGGAGCCACTGACGGTATAGTTTGCTGCCATGCCAGGATATTCGCCCTTGATCTGAACGGTCTCGGTGGAGTCGATGCTGACGTTGATAATCTGGTCAGCGATGCGGAGACGGTAGAACTCAGGTGCTTCGGTGGGGTCTCCACTGAAGGCAAAACTGCCATCACTACTAAGTTTCACGGAGTCGAGTACCTGGATGCCCTCCAGTCCGACATTCTCAAAATAGAGCACCGAGTCGCCGGCGTTGGTGATCTGTCCTTCGACCTTGAACTTGTTATTGCTGCACGAGGCTGCAATCATTGCGGCCAGCACGACAGCGGCCACCTTAAATATATGTTTCATATTTACTTTTACTTTTTTCGGGTGCAAAGGTACGAAAAAAACCACAGATTACACAGATTACGCAGAAAAATAAGAAAAAAAAACGTAAAATATCCCCCTTTCTTCGTTAATTAATATAATAATGTGTACCTTTGTGGCCGATTTTAGCGACAGGACAGCGCTTCTGTCGCATTGAAGTTTTATATTTTAGATGTTTTAAATCAAGATGAACGTAATTACAAAAACCATTCAACTGGCTGATGGAAGGACCATCACCATTGAAACCGGGAAAGTGGCAAAACAGACCGACGGCGCCGTCATGCTGAAGATGAACAACACCGTGCTCCTGGCCACCGTTTGTGCCGCAAAGGATGCAGTTCCCGGAACCGATTTCATGCCGCTGCAGGTGGACTATCGCGAACAGTACAGTGCCGCAGGCCGTTTCCCCGGTGGATTCACCAAGCGCGAAGGCAAAGCCTCTGACAATGAAATCCTGACATCACGACTGGTGGACCGTGTGCTCCGTCCCCTGTTCCCAAGTAACTATCACGCAGAAGTATTCGTCAATGTCATGCTGCTCAGCGCCGACGGTGTTGACCAGCCCGATGCCCTTGCCGGATTCGCTGCCTCTGCAGCCCTGGCATGCTCGGATATTCCTTTCGAGTGTCCCATCTCGGAAGTCCGCGTTGCCCGTGTCAACGGTGAGTATGTGATCGATCCTACCTTCAATCAGATGAAGGAGGCCGACATGGATATCATGGTCGGTGCCTCTGCCGAGAACATCATGATGGTGGAAGGTGAGATGAAGGAGGTCAGCGAGCAGGATCTGCTGGGTGCCCTCAAGGCTGCCATGGATGCCATCAAGCCCATGTGCGAACTGCAGGCCGAACTGAGCAAGGAGCTCGGTAAGGACGTGAAGCGCGAGTACGACCACGAGGTGAACGACGAGGCGCTGCGCGAGCAGATGAACAAGGAGTGCTACCAGCCCGCCTACGACGTGACCAAGCAGGCCCTGGAGAAGCAGGAGCGTGCCGAGGCCTTCGAGAAGATCCTCGAGGATTTCAAAGAGAAGTTCTTTGCCGAGCATCCGGAGATCACCGATGACTCTGAGATCTCAAAGGACGAGTACGAGGCTATGATGGAGCGTTACTACCACGATGTGGAGCGCGACGCCATGCGCCGTTGCATCCTCGACGAGGGTATCCGTCTCGACGGTCGTAAGACCACCGACATCCGTCCCATCTGGTGCGAGGTCAGCCCCCTGCCCATGCCTCACGGATCGGCTATCTTCACCCGTGGCGAGACTCAGTCTTTGAGCACTTGCACCCTTGGTACGAAACTCGACGAGAAGCTCGTTGACGATGTGCTGGAGCATGGCTATATGAAGTTCCTGTTGCACTATAACTTTCCCCCGTTCTGTACAGGTGAGGCCAAGGCCCAGCGTGGCGTAGGCCGTCGTGAGATTGGTCACGGCCATCTCGCATGGCGCGGTCTGAAGGGGCAGATCCCCGAGGACTTCCCTTACACCGTGCGTCTGGTTTCTCAGATTCTCGAGTCTAACGGTTCTTCATCCATGGCTACTGTCTGTGCCGGTACCCTCGCCCTGATGGACGCCGGTGTGCCCATGAAGAAGCCCGTCTCTGGTATCGCTATGGGTCTGATCAAGAACCCCGGCGAGGAGAAGTATGCTGTGCTCAGCGATATCCTCGGCGATGAGGACCACCTGGGCGATATGGACTTCAAGACCACTGGTACGAAGGACGGTCTGACAGCCACCCAGATGGATATCAAGTGCGACGGTCTGTCGTTCGAGATCCTGGAGAAGGCCCTCATGCAGGCCAAGGCTGGTCGTGAGCACATCCTGAAGTGCCTCACCGACACCATCTCCGAGCCACGTGCAGAGTTCAAGCCGCAGGTCCCCCGTATCGAGGCCTTCGATATTCCCAAGGAGTTTATTGGTGCTGTTATTGGCCCGGGCGGAAAGATCATCCAGCAGATGCAGGAGGATACGGGTACCGTCATCACCATCGACGAGGCCGACGGTGTGGGTCATGTACAGGTCAGTGCGCCTGACAAGGCCAGCATCGACGCTGCCATCGCCAAGATCAAGGCCATCGTGGCCATCCCCGAGGTGGGTGAGATCTACGAGGGTACCGTCCGCTCAATCATGCCTTACGGCTGCTTCGTGGAGATCATGCCTGGTAAGGATGGTCTGCTGCATATCTCCGAGATCGACTGGAAGCGCCTCGAGACCGTCGAGGAGGCCGGCATCAAGGAGGGTGACAAGATCAAGGTGAAGCTGTTGGAAATTGACCCGAAGACGGGTAAGTACAAACTCAGCCACCGTGTGCTGATCGAGAAGCCCGAGGGTTACGTGGAGCGTCCTGCCCGTGAGCGTGGCGAGCGTCGTGAGCGCCCCGAACGTGGTGAGCGCGGAGATCGTCGTGACCGTCGTCCGGATCGTGGAGACCGTCGCAATGGCGAGCGTCGTGAGCGCCCTGAGCGTGGTGAGCATCGTGACCACCATGAGCAGCAGGAGGCACCCGCTGAGCAGCCCGCCAAGAAGGACTTCAGCGACTCACTCGACGACATGGACTTTTAAATAATTAGAAATTAGGAATTAGGAATTAGGAATTGTGATTACCGGGCAAGCCATTGCTAAGCATGATAAATACTGCAGCAGACAGCAGCCAGAAAAAGTAATCATAATTACTAATTCCTAATTTCTAATTACTAATTAATAAATATGTGTATGAAGATCAATTTACTACAACTGTTTGAGGAGACTGTCGGGAAGTATCCTGAGAAAACGGCCGTTATCGACAAGGACAGAACCATCAGCTTCGCAGACCTGCGCAGAAAGGCCTTGCTGACGGGTGAGAGGATCGCTGGGCTGGATATCCCCCAGAACAGGCCCGTGGGTGTCTTCCTTGACAAGTCGATAGAGAGTGTCTATGCCGATCTCGGCATCCTCTATGCGGGCGACTTCTACATGAACCTCGACATCAAGACACCTGCCGAGCGCATCAAGAACATCATCCAGTTGATAGAGCCTGCTGCCATCATCTCGACACAGGCACAGATCAAGAGCATCGCCGCCGTCATCCCCGACAGCGTCAAGCTGATCTTGCTCGACGAACAGGGGGAGGAGAGAAGGGGTCAGGAGTCAGGAGACAGGAGTCAGGAGTTAGGGGAGCGTCGTAACACCCTCATCGACACCGATCCTTCGTGCATCATCAACACGTCGGGTTCGACGGGTACACCCAAAGGTGTGGTGCTCAACCATAAGAGTTTCTTCGATTTCATCGACTGGAGCTTAGAGACCTTCGGTTTTGGTGAGGATTTGGTGATGGGTTCGCTCTCACCGATCGTCTTCGACATCTACAGCTTCGAACTCTGTATGCTCATGGCAAAGGCCAGCACGCTCGTGGTGCTGCCTGCCCATCTGGCAGCCTTCCCTGCCAAGATCCTCGAAGTGCTGGAGAAGCATCAGGTGAACTTCCTCTTCTGGGTGCCAACCATCATGGTGAACATCGCCAATATGGACCTGCTGTCGGCCTTCAAGCTCGAGAGCCTGCGCACGGTGTGGTTCGCCGGTGAGGTGTTCCCCACCAAACAGTTCAACTACTGGCATCACCATCTGCCTCAGGTGACCTTCGCCAATCTCTATGGCCCCATCGAGATCACCCTCGACTGCACCTATTATATTATTAATAAGGAGATCCCAGACGAAGAGCCGCTGCCCATCGGCTACCCCTGCCACAATACCGACATCCTGATCCTCGACGACGAGGACAAGGCCGTCAGCGAGCCGGGTGTCGAAGGCGAACTATGCGTCAGAGGTACTTCACTGGCGATGGGTTACTACAACAACCCGGAGAAGACAGCTGCCGCCTTCGTGCAGAATCCCCTGAACAAGGCCTATCCCGAACTGATTTATCGTACGGGAGATATCGTCAGTCTGAACGACGAAGGGCTCATCATGTTCAAGGGCCGCAAGGACAACATCGTGAAGCACATGGGCTATCGTACCGACCTGGGCGAGATCGAGCACGTGATCATCAACACGCTGAAACTCGTAAAGAACGGCTGTATCGTCTACAACCAGGCCGAGAAGCAGATCACCCTCTTCTATGAGGCTGCCGAGGAGATTCCCGTGCCGCAATTCCGGATGGAGATCGGCAAGGTGCTGCCCAAATATATGATTCCCACGGTCTACCACCGTCTGGAACAGTTGCAGCGCAACACCAACGGGAAGATAGACAGGCTCTTTTATAAGGTAAAAGTGAACAGTGAAAAGTGAAAAATTTCTTGCGTCCCGCTGGTAGCAAGCGGCAAAGCCGAGCGGCTACGCCGTAGTAATCATAAAGTTCAAAGTTCAAAGCTCAAAGTTCAATGAAAGATAAGATAATTGAGATTCTGAAGACCATTCGCCCGGAGTATGACTTTAGCGGCGATGAGGACTTCATCGAGGCCGGCATGCTCGACTCGTACGACATTGTGACACTCGTCACCAACATGGAGATCACCTTCAACTTCCGCATCGACGGCACGGACGTCATTCCTGAGAACTTCGGCTCCGTCGACAGCATCGTAGCCCTCCTGGAGAAGTATGGCGTACATTAGTTATCTCGACCTCCCCAAGCACTGGGGACTGGTGAAGGGCGACAGCGTGCTGCTCTCGTCAGACATCATGCAGCTCACCTTTACCAGCATGCGTAACGGTGAGCGCTTTGATCGTGACAAGTTCCTCGAGGCCATCCTCGACACCATCGGCCCCGATGGCACCCTACTCATCCCGACGTTCAACTGGGACTTCTGTCACGGCGTCGCCTTCGACTATCACAAGACCCCCTGTAAGACGGGTTCGTTGGGCACGGTGGCCCTGCGCCATCCCGCCTTCCGTCGTACACAGCACCCACTCTATTCCTTCGCTGTTGCCGGCAAGGACCAGCAGCTGCTCTGCGAGATGGAGAACGTCTCATCGTTTGGCGCAGACTCTCCCTTCGGCTATCTGGAGCGTCAGCATGGTAAGAACGTGCTCATCGACCTTCACTATACCGACTGCTTCACCTTCGTCCACCACATGGAGGAAGTCTGTGGCGTGAACAGTTACCGCTTCCCCAAGACCTTCACAGGCCAGTATATCGATGCCGAAGGCCGTGAGACCACCCGCAGCTACTCAATGCTCGTCCGTTCCTACGAACTCTACCTCGAGACCGACCTCACACTGATCGGTGAGAAGATGGAAGCAGCAGGTGCTGCCCGCCTCATCACCCTCAACGATATCCCCTATCGCATCGTCAATCTCGCAGCTGCTGCACCCGTCATCAAAGACGACATCATCAACAACGCCAGTCGCGGACTCTGCAAGCATAAGAACCAATAGAAGGTTAAAAAAACATAAAAATCACTCTTTTCGGACTGCAAAGGCGCACGCGTATGAATAAAAAGGTGTACCTTTGCAGTCCGATTATTGGGGAGAGACTTAGAATCCCCGTGGTCTGAGGTGTGAATAGCGGCGTCTTTGGCCGGGCGCAGTGGTTCGTGAATCGTCAGTCCAGAAAGCCTGGAGGGAGCAATCCGAAGGGGACGTTCGTTAGACTTGCAGCCGGGTTTAGACTCTCGGATGTGGGTTTATGTGCGTAAGACAATTAAGTAAAACTGTTTATTAGTAGTAAAATTAAAAGAAATGAACACTTTAAGTTACAAGACGCTTTCCGTGAACAAGGAAACAGCAAAGAAGGAGTGGGTGGTGATCGATGCCACAGACCAGGTTGTTGGTCGTCTCGCTTCTAAGGTAGCCAAGCTCATTCGCGGAAAGTACAAGCCAACTTTCACGCCGCACGTTGACTGCGGTGACAACGTCATCCTTATCAATGCCGATAAGGTGGTATTCACTGGTAAGAAAGAGACCGATAAGGTCTACACCCGTTACACGGGCTATCCTGGTGGCCAGCGCTTCCAGACACCTGCCGAGCTGCGCAAGCGCAACGGTGGTGTGGAGAAGTTCCTCCGCCATGCCGTGAAGGGTATGCTGCCGAAGGGTCCTCTCGGACGCAGCCTGCTGAACAACCTCTACATCTACGAGGGTACCGAGCATCCCCATGCCGCTCAGCAGCCGAAGACGATTGACATCAACCAGTATAAGTAAAGGTGAAAAGGTAAAAAAGTAAAAAAGTAAAAAGATGGAAGTAATCAACGCAATAGGTCGTCGCAAGAGCTCTGTAGCCCGTGTATATGTTTCTGAGGGTACAGGCAAGATCACGATCAACAAGAAGGAATTAGAGACTTATTTCCCCTCAGCCATCCTGCAGTATGTGGTGAAGCAGCCGCTGAACCTGCTGTCTGTCGCTGAGAAGTACGACATCAAGGCCAACCTCGACGGTGGTGGCTTCACTGGTCAGAGCCAGGCTCTGCGCCTCGCCATTGCCCGCGCCCTGGTGAAGATCAATGAGGAAGACAAGAAGCAGCTGAAGGACGCCGGATTCCTGACACGCGACAGCCGTGAGGTAGAGCGTAAGAAGCCGGGACAGCCGAAGGCACGTCGTCGCTTCCAGTTCAGTAAGCGTTAATCCTACTGAAATTAGTAATTAGGAATTAGAAATTAGAAATTGTGATTTCTTTTGCTATTCCAAAAGCTAATCAAAGGAAACTGAACAGAGTTTAGCATCTAAACCGGCTGGATTCAAAGGAACTTATTTTGGGATTGAGGTAATCATAATTACTAATTCCTAATTACTAATTCCTAATTCCGACTACCAGTCGGCTGAATTAAAAAGAAAGTAAACAACAAAAAAGAATTAAGAAAATGTCAAGAACAAATTTTGATCAGTTGCTGCAGGCTGGCTGTCATTTCGGTCACCTGAAGCGTAAGTGGAACCCCGCCATGGCTCCCTACATCTACACCGAGCGCAATGGTATCCACATCATCGACCTGCACAAGACGGCTGCCAAGATCGACGAGGCTGCCGACGCCCTGAAGCAGATTGCCAAGAGTGGCAAGAAAGTGCTGTTCGTCGCTACTAAGAAACAGACCAAGGAAGTGATCGCCGAGAAGGCCACCAGCGTAGGCATGCCTTACGTCATCGAGCGCTGGCCCGGTGGTATGCTCACCAACTTCCCCACCATCCGTAAAGCCGTGAAGAAGATGGCCAACATCGACCGTCTGATGGCTGATGGTACCTACTCAAACCTCTCAAAGCGCGAGTTGCTGCAGATCACTCGTCAGCGCGCCAAGCTCGAGAAGAACCTCGGTTCTATCGCCGACCTGACCCGTCTGCCCAGCGCACTCTTCGTTGTTGACGTGCTGAAGGAGCAGATTGCCGTCCGTGAGGCTAACCGTCTGGGTATCCCCGTGTTCGGTATCGTTGACACCAACTCAGACCCCAACAACATCGACTTCGTCATTCCCGCCAACGACGACGCCAAGGACAGCGTAGAGATCATCCTCAACGCCTGCTGCGCCGCTATCGCCGAGGGTGTGGAGGAGCGCAAGGCTGAAAAGGCCGACGAGAAGGCTGCCGACGCTCAGGCTGACGTGGAGAGTGCTGAGGACGTAAAGCCCAAGCGCGCTGCCCGCAAGCCCCGCAAGGCTGCTGAGACTCCCGCTGCAGAGGAGGCTGCTGCCCCCGCTGCTGAGGAAGAGGCTCCCGCTGCAGAGTAATCATAAAGTTTAAAGTTCAAAGATTAAAGTTCAAAGTAAATATGGCAATTTCAATTGACGATATTAAGAAGCTTCGCGCTATGACTGGCGCAGGTCTGGCTGACGTGAAGAAGGCTCTGACCGAGGCCGAGGGCGACTTCGACAAAGCCAAGGAACTGCTCCGTGAGCGTGGCCTGGCTATCGCTGCCAAGCGTAGCGACCGTGAGACTTCCAATGGTTGTGTGCTCGTAAAGGCTGTTGACGGCTTTGCCGCCATGCTCGCCCTGAAGTGCGAGACTGACTTCGTGGCCAACGGTGCCGACTTCATCGCTCTGACTCAGACGATCCTCGACGCTGCCATCGCCACCAAGGCTGCTGACCTCGAGGCTGTGAAGGCTCTCGACATCAACGGTCAGAGTGCCCAGGAGGCTGTGACACAGCGTTCTGGTATCACCGGTGAGAAGATGGAGCTCGACGGCTACCTGACACTCGAGGGTGACAACATCGAGGTGTACGACCACATGGGCAAGCACACCCTTTGCACCATGGTTCAGACCAACAAGCCCGCTGCTGAGCAGGGTCACCTCGTGGCCATGCAGGTGGCTGCCATGAAGCCCGTGGCTCTCGACGCACAGAGCGTCGACCAGAAGATCCTCGACGAGGAGTACAAGACCTCTTTCGAGAAGACCAAGCTGGAGCAGGTGGAGAAGTTCGTAGAGATGAAGATCAAGAAGGCTGGCATCAACCCCAACCTCGTTGACTCTGAGGATCACATCGAGAGCAACATGGCCAAGGGTTGGCTCACACAGGCTCAGGCTGACGAGGCCCGTAAGATCATTGCCGAGGCAAAGGTCGAGGGTGAGGCTCAGCTGAAGATGCCTATGATCGAGAACATCGCCAAGGGTCGTGTTCAGAAGTTCCTGAAGGAGAACTGCCTGGTTGATCAGGAGTTCCAGTTCGGCGACGGCGACAAGGCTACTGTTGCTCAGTGGCTCGCCAAGCAGGACAAGGATCTGAAGATCGTTGCCTTCAAGCGTTTCACGCTCGTAGCAGACTAATATGGTAAACGAAAAAAAGAAGGCTCCACAAGTTGTGGAGCCTTCTTTTTTTCGTTTACTTAAATAGTTTCTGGGCGAACATCGTCAGATAGATGCGCCAGTTGCGCCAGATGTGACCACCATCGGTCTCGACATACTCGTACTTATAGCCTTTGCTGTCCCAGAAGGCACGCAGGTCAACGGTGCTCTGGTAGAGGAAGTCGGTATTACCCATACCCATCCAGTAGAGCTTGGGCTTGCTGCCAAAGAGACGGGCACTCTGATCTGCAAACTCGGGATTGGCCTTGATCTGCTCGGCAAAAGAATCCTGGTAACCACCTTTGGCCAAGTGCAGACCTGCAGAGAAGAGACCATAATAGTCGAACTTGTTAGGATAGAGCAGACTGACGTGGAAGGTGTGTCCACCACCCATTGACAAGCCACAAATAGCTCTGTGAGCACGATCCTTCAGTGTACGATAGTTGGCATCCACATAGTTCACGATGTCCATGAAGCTCTCAGGAATGGTAGCCACAGCGGGCTCCTTAGGACCAGTACCGCCATCGCGGAAGCCAGGGGTGTACATACCCCAAGACCACTCACCGGGGGCAGCCTGACAGTTGGGGTTGCCATTGGGCATCACGACGATCATGGGCTTGGCCTTACCAGTAGCAATCAGGTTGTCGAGAATCTGGGCAGCACGTCCGAGTTCGCTCCAGGCGTTCTCATCACCACCGGCACCATGTAACAGATAGAGCACCGGATACTTACCACCCTTGTCATAGCCAGCGGGAGTGTAGATGGTCATACGACGCTGCATCTTCAGTGTGGGGCTGTTGTACCATACCTTGCTCAGGTTTCCGTGGGGCACCTCGTTCACGCTGTAAAGATCGCCTTTGTCACCCTTCTCGTTGCTGACGATGAAGATGTTGGTAAAGCTGACGATGTCGCGGTTCACATAGATGTTAGCAGGATCCTTCACACCCGTCATACCGTCGATGTTGAAGGTGTAGCTGTACATCTCAGGGGCGAGTTTGTCGGTGGTGTAGCTCCACACGCCGTTCTTGCCTTCCACGAGCTGGGCCACGCCCGGAGCATCATACTTACCATAGCCGGGGATGTCGATCTGCTGGGTGGGCAGGAAGTCGCCTGTCACCTCGACCTTCACAGCCTTTGGGGCGAAGAGGTTGAATGTCACTGTGCCGTCCTTATTGACGACGGGAGATTGAACACTGGCACTGTTGAAGAGCTTCTCCTGTGCCGAGGCACTCAAGCAGCACATCGCTGCCAGCGCCAAAGTCATAAATACCTTTTTCATACTATAATTATTGATTGACAAATTAATTTTCTTTTCTACAACGAATTTCACGAATTTCACGAATTCCTTTTTTCTACCACAGATTACACGTTTTTTATTTTGAAACTAATTCCCGTAATGACTCGTAATTCTCATAATTATTATGGCAAATTATGACAAATTATGACAAATTATGGCAATTTGTTTCTTTATGATCCTTATTATCATTCGTGTAATTCGTTTTAATTCGTTGTTCTTATAATTATCTCTTTAATAAGTTCATTTTCACGTTGGGTTGCATCACGTTGTGGACTTTCTGGGTCCAGGCCTTCACTTTGGCAGTGGCCTTGGCCTCGACGGTGCTGGCAGAAGAACAGATCATAAAGGTATAGACACCGGCGTCGGTCTTCCAGGCAGAGGCCTTCTCGTTGAACGAGGCGAGATCGGAAGTCTTGACAGTCATCGTGACAGTCTCTTCCTCACCAGGCTGCAGGAGCTTGGTCTTGGCGTAGTTGCGCAGTTCCTTCTCGGGCTTGTTCAGCTTCTTGCTGTTGGGGGCAGCCACGAAGAGTTCCACCACGTTACGGCCAGCACGCTTACCCGTATTCTTCACATCCACCTTAATGGTATAGACACCATCCTCTTCCTCAACCTCCAGATCGTCGTATTCGAAGGTGGTATAAGAGAGGCCGAAGCCGAAGGGATAGGCCACGGGTTTGCCGAAGCTGTCAAAGTAACGATAGCCGACATAGATATCCTCCTCGTAGTTCGTGAAGTCGATATCCTTCTGCGGCTGACGGTCCTTCGGCGCCTGATCCTTGTTATAGCCCCACATGAACATCGCACCCAGCGTCTTGTCATCCACGTTGGCGGGGAAGTTCTTGTCAGCGTAGGCATCGCCGTAGTTGATCTGGAAGGTCATCGGCAGTTTGCCAGAGGGGTTCACCTTGCCACTGAGCACATCAGCCACAGAGAAACCGCTCTCCTGACCACCCTGCCAAGTGCAGACGAGGGCATCAATCTGATCCTGCCAAGAAGCCACATCGATAGGACTGCAGATGTCGAGCAGCACCACGACCTTCTTGCCTTTGGCATGATAAGCCTCGCTGACAGCCTTGATAAGCTGCTTCTCACCGTCCTTCAAGTAGAAGTCTGCCTCGCTGCGGTCTGCAGCCTCACCGCTCTTACGACCCAGTGAGATGATAGCTACGTCAGAGCCCTCGATAGCGGCATTGAGTTCCTCTGCCGTGAACTGCTTCTCGTCAGCACGTGCGGGAGGCATCAGCGAGAAGGGAGGACGACCGTTGGGGAAGAGTCTCTTCTCCTCAGCAGCAAGATGCTGGGTATAGATACCGATCAGCGGCTTGTACACCTCATAGCCGACGCTGCGCAGACCCTCGATCAAAGAAACCGTATAGTGACCTACGCTCGTGCCTCCGAAACCGGAACCACCAGAGATCCAGTCATAGCTCGTGCAACCGAACAATGCCACACGCTTGCCTGTCAGCGGCAGTACATTTCTACCGGCTCCTGACTCCTGACTCCCGACTCCTCCATTCTTCAGCAGCACGATACCATCGGCACCTACCTCGCGCACCACCTTAGCGTGAGCCTTCAAGTTAGGCTCGTTGCTATATTTGTATCCCTTGAAGTTATGTGTCTTGATGACATACTCCAGGATGCGCTTCACGTTGGCGTCGAGTACCTCCATCGGCAGTTTACCATTCTTGGCGGCCTCAAAGATAGCCTGATACTGCTTGTCCTGTCCGGGCTGCAGCATATCGTTACCAGCCAACATGGCGGCTACGGCATCATCACCAGCGTTCCAGTCTGACACGTACATACCCTTCCAGCCCCACTCGTCGCGGACGATGGTGGTCAGCAGCTCGTAGTTCTGTACGGCATACGGGCCGTTCAGCTTATTATAGGAGGTCATGATGGTCCAAGGGTCGCTCTCCTTCACCATGATCTCAAATGCCTTGAGATAGATCTCGCGGAGGGCGCGCTGCGACACCTGTGATATATTGTTGTTTCGGTTGGTTTCCTGGTTGTTGGCCACGAAGTGTTTCGGACAGGCAGCCGTACCCTCGCTCTGTACGCCACGCACATAACCTGCGCCGATGGTGCCGGAGAGGTAGGGATCCTCAGAGTAATACTCGTGGTTACGTCCGCACAGCGGATTGCGGATGAGGTTCATCGCAGGCGAGAGAATCCAGTCGAGGCCGAACTCGCGCACCTCGTTGCCGATGCCCTGTCCCACCTTGAAGGCAGCCTCACGGTCCCATGTCGAAGCCAATGTCATCGAGGCCACGAAGTCGGTGGGATAGTAATCATTATGATCCCACGCACGGGTGGCGTTCATACGGAGACCCTGCTGAGAGTCAGCGCAATAGGTCTCAGGGATACCCAGACGGGCAACGGAGAACGTGCTGCCAGCGGTGCCTGGGAACTTCGCATCGTCGTTGAAGTGCATACCGCGACCGAGCACCATGTGGCACTTCTCCTCCAGCGTCATCGCCTTCACGACCTCGTCAATGTTTGCCGCCGTCAGTGTCTGGGCGGACGTACGAAGGCTGTAGCCGCACAGAGCGGCCATAGCCATAACTACAACACAAAACTGATGAATCGAAAACTTTTTTGCCATATCTTACTGAATTAATTGTTAGTCGATGCAAATATACGAAATCTTTTTCAAATTCCGGGTGCAAAGTTCGTTATTATTTCATAAATGTGTTGTCTGTGGCGTTCTTTTGATTGTCCGACGTGTTCAAAAACGCCTTCGCGCTTTCCAATTTGTTCAAATCCGTTCCGATTTGTTCAAAACCGTTCATTCTGATATGGCTTTCTTCCAACAGTTTGCGTTTATCTTCCATTATTGACACTTTTCTGCCAAACAAGAAAAAAAGTCTTTCCGTTTTCGTGCTGATTTGAAACTTTTTGCCTATCTTTGCAACATCAATTCAAAAGACAATGACTATTATGAGACTAAAAACAATGCTTGTGGCGGCCGTCGCCTGTCTGTTTACCATCACCCTGAGTGCACAATCCCAGCGCGAGACCGTCCGCCTCGACAAGGGCTGGAAGTTTGCTTTTGGCCATGCTGCCGATCCCCAGAAGGACTTCGGCTGCGGCACGGAGTACTTCAACTATCTGACGAAGGCCAACTCCATCCACAACGAGGGACCCTACTCCCGCAAGTTTGATGACTCCACCTGGCAGGAGGTGCAGATTCCCCACGACTGGGTGACGACCCTGCCCTATGCCCGTGAGGCGAGCCACTCCCACGGCTATAAGACCGTAGGCTGGAAATACCCTGCCACCAGCGTGGGCTGGTACCGCAAGGTCTTCACTATCGGCGAGGAGGACTTCGGCAAACGACTCCAACTGCGCTTCGACGGTATCTTCCGCAACGCCCAGGTGTGGTTCAACGGCTTCTACATGGGTACGGAGCCCAGCGGCTATGTCACACAGGTCTACGACATCACACCTTATATTAATTATGGTGGCGACAATTTCATCTGTGTCCGTGCCGACGCCTCGCTCGAGGAGGGTTGGTTCTATGAGGGTGCAGGCATCTATCGCGACGTGTGGCTCGAGAAGGCCGCCCAAGTCAGCGTGGCACCCTTCGGTACGTTCGTCTATGCCCAGGTTCAGGCACCCTATACGGATGCCGTGCTCACCGTCGAGACAGAGATACACAACAGTGGTCTGACGGCTCAGCAGTGCGAAATCTCTCAGCGCCTGCTTGATGCCGTCGGCCACGAAATCGCCAAGACCTCCGCTGCCAGTCTCAGCCTGAAGGCGAAGGAGACCTCCGCCACACAGCAGACGCTCACCGTCAGCCAGCCCCGTCTCTGGAGCCCCGCTGATCCTTATCTCTATCAGGTGGAGACGACCGTCAGCCAGAACGGCAAGGTGGTCGATGTCTATCTGACCACCACGGGCATCCGCTCCATCGCCTTCGATGCCCAGCGAGGCTTCCTCCTCAACGGCGAGCCGCTGAAGCTGAAGGGCGTCAACCTCCATCAGGACCATGCCGGCGTGGGCGCTGCCATCCCCGATGCTTTGCAAGCCTGGCGCATCAAGCAACTGAAACAGTTCGGCTGCAACGCCTACCGTGCCTCGCACAATCCCATGACACCCGCCCTGCTCGACATCTGCGACCGTGAAGGCATCCTCGTCATCGACGAGAACCGTCTGATGGGCATCAACGAGGAGCACCTGCGCCTTCTGGAGCGGATGATCAAGCGCGACAGGAATCATCCTTCGATCATCCTCTGGAGCGACGGCAACGAGGAGTGGGGACTGGAGAACACCATCCAAGGCACCCGTCTGGCCGAGGCGATGCGCGAATATACAAAGCTCTTCGACCCCACCCGTCCCAGTACGGTGGCGAATGCGGGAGGCACCGAACTCATCAAGGGCCTCGACGTCGTGGGCTTCAACTATATCGTCCAGAACGATGTCGACAACCGAAAGAAGGCCCATCCTGACTGGAAGATCGTAGGTACGGAAGAGACCACAGGCTGTGGCACACGTGGCTGGTATTTCAACTCGCCAGACTATCCTGGACGGATGGTTTCCATGAATCGCGACACCACCCATCACCATATGGAGAACGTCATCGAGCGCGGCTGGCAGTTCTATGCCGACCGTCCCTGGGCTGCCGGACTCTTCTACTGGACGGGCTTCGACTATCGTGGCGAGCCCAATCCCCTCGTCTTCCCTGCCCACGACTCCGAATTCGGCATCCTCGACTACTGCGGTTTCTGGAAAGACGAGGCGTGGTATTTGAAATCCTGGTGGACTGACGAACCCACGCTCCATATCTTCCCCCACTGGAACCTGCAGGGCCACGAGGGCGAGACCATCGAACTCTGGGCTTACAGCAACTGCGACGAGGTGGAACTCGTCGTCAACGGCCAAAAGCTCGGTCGTCAGACGATGCCCAAAAACGGACACCTGAAGTGGAACGCCGTCTATCAGCCTGGCCGCGTGGTGGCCTACGGCTATAAGAACGGCAAGCGCATCCTCACCGAGACCATCGAGACCACGAAGCCTGCCGCTAAGACCGTGCTCAAGGCAGACCGCAGCCAGATCGTCGCCGATGGTCGTGACCTCGCCGTCATCACCATCGAGGTGCAGGATCAGAAAGGCCACATCGTGCCCGACGCCTGTCCCGTGCTCACCTTCACCCTCACGGGTAACGGCCGCATCCTTGGTGCCGGCAATGGCGATCCCTCCTACCCCGGCCTCGACCATCCTGACGCTATGGACTGCCGACAGTTCACCATCCCTGCCTTCAACGGTCTGGCCCAACTGCTCATCCAGAGCACCGACGATGCCGGCACCCTGCAGCTCACCTGCACCTCCGAAGGCCTCAGCACTTCGACGCTCCAAATCACCACCACTAAATAACCGCATTTATCAGAATCGACTATGGATGCCAAAAGGATATTAAAGTTCCTGCGTCAGCTGGCAAAGAACAACAACCGCACATGGTTCCAGGAGCACAAGCAGGAGTACGACGCCGTACGGGCAGACTTCGAGCGCGGTGTAGAGCAGGCCATTCGCCGCATCGTCACCTTCGATCCCTCGGTCATCCACCTGACGGTGAAGGACTGCACATACAGGTTTTATCGCGACACCCGCTTCTCAAACGACAAGTCGCCTTACAAGAACCATCTTGGAGCCTATATCGCCGCTCATGGCAAGAAGGCTCTGCACGGGGGCTATTACATCCACTTGGAGCCTGGCCACTGTATGGTGGCATGTGGCAACTACTGGCTGCCCACCAACATTCTGACCTCCTGTCGCAATGAGATTATGTTGAACACTGCCGAGTGGCTACGTTGCGTCCAGAGTCCGGAGTTCCTGAAGTACTTCAGTAATCCCGACCCCACCAGCTTCCCCACGCCTACCGACGTGTCCAGCTGGGACCAGCCACAGGGTTTCGGCCTGGAACGCCTGAAGACCTGCCCGTCCGGATTCCCCCGCGACTGGAAATACGTGGACTATCTCCGTCAGAAGGACTACTGCTGTTGGCATCAGGTGCCCGACGACTTCTATCAAGGTGATGCCTGGCTCGATGCTATCGAACCCATGTTCCGTGCCGCCAAACCTATGATGGACATGATGAACAACGTGATCGACGACTACGAGTAACGTTACCTGCTATAAGCATATAGGACTCGCATCCCTGCGAGTCCTATATGCTAACTAATCAATAACCAAAAACCAAAAGCATTATGAAAAACTAACTCTAACTAACTCATGTATGAATCTTAAATCTGATGCAAAGTTACGGCGATTTTCATCTCATTCCAAACATTCCCGCTTATTTTTCTCCAACTTATAGCGACAACTCTCCCATCAGGCGACAAACTACCCAAACCGCCTCAAAATTTGTCGCCTGATAAGAAACGAACAGAATTATGGATGAAATCCGCAGCACCATCTCTCCGGAGATGAAGTTACAGATGGAGATGTCTGTGGCCATCGCCAACCGAATCTATGAAATCCTCGAGGACAAGGGGATGACGCAGAAAGAACTGGCAAGGCTTCTGGGCAAGACGGAGACCGAGGTAAGCAGATGGCTGTCAGGAACCCATAACCTGACGCTCTCCACCATCTGCAAGATCTCTGCCGCCCTCGACGAGGAAGTCGTAACCGTACCACGGAAAGATTTGGAACCCGAGTTAGTATAATCTTTATACTTTCTGCTGGCAAGAAGCTCTTCGCTATTTGTTCAAAGCCGTTGGCATAAATGTACACACCGTTCATGTCCCCGCTGTGTAAATATTTATGCGAGAAAAATGAGAATGTAATATGCTACTCGAAATCGGGGGATAGGTAGAAACAGATGTTTTCGCCTTTCTCGTGGTGTTTTGCGTTCTCAGCGGTGATGCGTATCTGATGGATGGTGGTGTCGTCGTGACGAACGGTATAGTCTAGCATCATCAGGAATGCACCCATCTTCTGATTGCCGTATTGCTCGGTCATATTCTGAATACTTAGTATCTTTACCTCCTTGTCATCTACGAATGCCTGAACCTTGAAATCCTCGAGCTTTACGGAATAGTCGATTACGCCATTGTTATTGTCGCGATATAGCTTTTCATCGTATTTCATTGCCTCGGTAGCACTCATCGGGCGCGTGTAAACCATCAGCGCATTGGTGCCTGTGGGACAGAATGCCGTGGTGCCATAAAGTTCAAGTCGGTGATAGCGAGGGTTGATAGTCAGATCCTTGTCGGCAAGGATATTCCATGCCCAAAACTCCAGCCTTCGGTCTTGTTCTGGCAGTTTGCTGAATCGTACATACTCGTCCCACCTTACGGCAGTAAGAGCCATATATCGTCCTGGTTTTACATTATAAATAAGGTAATATCCAGCACTATCGGTCGATACACTATCCACAGCATGGAATCGTTTGTCCATCAGCATCACAGTACAATGGCTGATAGGCTTGCCATCAAAATCAGTGACACGGCCTGATATCTTGACGCTCTGCTGCGCTATTGCTGATATACAGGCCGTAGTCAAAAGTATATATAAAAAGAGTCTCTTTAATTTCATCTGATATAAATGGTTGTATAAGTTCTTTAAATAATCGCCGACAAAGATACACACAATTCTTCATTCCGCCAAATATTAATGCGAGAAAAATGAGAATTGATTTTACATAGCGTTCCCCATTGTGTATTGCCAATCGTTGATGACAAAACGGTATGTTTCGCCATCAACAGGTATATCAAGAATCAGGTATGACGATTTCACAGGCTTAACGGCGATAAAGCCATTGTGCTCGGAGTGGTCGAAAATCGTGTTTGCCCGCCAGTAGCCTTCCTCAATTCGTTTCAGTTCCTGTTTGTTGTCATAGGAAGCCTCATCTATTCGTTTTTCCCTGCTTATCTCATTAAGATAGCGGGTATCAGCATCTTGAGGTCCGATGGCCTCGACTCCTGCAACAATTGTTTCAGTCAGGATGTTACTCCACCAAAAGGCATTACTAGTCTTTCTCATGTATTTCTCTGGCGTATAGATATCCAAGGAATCCTGCTCTAACAACGAAGCATCACCACCTTTCTCCAAAAAACGCTCAACCCGATAGCGGGTCTCCTTGTAAGTGTTTCCTGGTGCAGCATAGGCGTAGGCCCTGATTTCCTTTGGCTCGAACACAAAGTCGTGGCCGCTGTCATTGATGATAGTAATGTGAGGTTCGAATAGACCTCTTGGCGATGGGGCAACTACGATACTGATGCCCTGATTGGTACAGTAATACACACGATGGTTATCCTTGACATAAGTTTTGTATTCCTTGGCATCTTGTCCCGCCATCACACTAATACAACCGTATGCCATCAGCAAACACAATGAAATGATCTTCTTCATCTTCGTACAATTTAATTGTTTCTGCAAAAGTACAACCATTTCCAAAACCCACAATAAGGTTTCCCCTAAAAGAGGATAGGGAAATCCCTATTATTTAATTGGTCACGGTCACACGTGTGACCATGTGACCTTTTTTTGAAGATCGGTTCGAAATTATTTTACAAGTCGGAAAAGCAAGGAGAAAGGACGGACTTTAGATAGTCCAAACTGGGAGTTTGCAGTAACTAAACTCGGAGTTTACTTACTGTAAAGTCCCGTTTTCCTTAGCTCAGAACCGAAGCTTTTGTAACTGCTTGTATATCAAGTAGATGCTGAAACTTTGGGCAGAAATGCATTGTTGTGAATTTTGTTGACAAAATCTATTACAAGAAACGAAATGATCAAGACCTACTGTGTCCTGATAAATGAGGTGCAAGCAGAAAAACCATCAGACCTCCCGTCACCTTTGAAAATGCCTGTGTTTATCGGGGTTTCGGCACGGGAGGTCTTGTTTTGAGACCTCCCTTAGACCTCCCATAGACCTCCCGTCTGACCTCCCCAGCCTCAGGCAGTATGAAGCGGAACTACTTTGTAGTAGGCCACGTGCTATTGCACACAATTTACAATAGGTATGATGATTATCGGATCCTAAAGGAGAAACCATGGAGAGGTGACGGGAGGTCTACGGGAGATGTAGGGGAGGTCCTATTTGGAGACCTCCCGTCTTGAAACCCTGATAAACACAGGCATTTTCAAAGGCGACGGGAGGTCTCAGCACAAAATCAGTCACACGTGATTTTTATGCATTACAAAAGGATTCATTTTGCTATCCTGGCATAGCAAAATCGGGAGTATGCTCATAAGGGTATATAGTCAAGGGGCGTTCTGATGCCTTGCATGACAGCAAATGATACCTACTAACAGAGTAAGTAATGTTTAGTATACCCCCATAGAAGGCATCTCCAACAGAGTGACTTGGCATCTTAATGAGCCATAGATGGCGGGACTGACGATAGCACTTGGTTTTGGCGATGCCATCATTTTGTCTGAAATCCTTTGGTGGAATCAGAAAAAAGCACTATCTTTGTCGCCAAATAGCACAAAACTCATGGCAAAAAAAGAAATTACCGACAGTCGCGTGACGCTGTACCCGGACGGGAAATACCGCTGGGTGTACGAGGTGCCGATGCTGAAGAACCCGAGCATCCTGTTTGATGTATACTGGGTGCTGGGCATCAGCTTCGGACTGGTGTGGCTGCTGAATGTGATCTTCATCAGTTGCGAGGACGGCTTCAGTTTGGAAAGCCTGTGGGGCTTCTCGTCTGGACTCCTGATTCTGATGCTGGTGTTTGCCGTGATCGGCTACGTGGCGTATGTCATCGTGGCGTGGACCTACGGCTGGAAATACGTGGTGCTCTTCACGCTCGACGAAAAGGAGGTGGTACACCAGCAGATGCCCCGTCAGATGAAGAAGGCGAAGGTGCTGGGAGCACTGACGGCCCTTGTGGGTGCTGCTGCAGGCAAGCCCGGCGTAGTAGGATCGGGCATTCTCGCCTCCTCGCGCTCGACATCGACCTCCGTGCTTGCTAACGTGAAGCGCATCAAGGCCCGTCGCCGTCTGAACCTCATCAAGGTGAACCAACTGCTGAACAAGAACCGCGTCTTCGTGCCCGATGAGGACTTCGATTTCGTCTACGATTTCCTCTGCCAGCACTGTCCCAATGCCAAGAAATAACGTTCAATCTGCCCTATGCTGACGGAAAAGACCATGGAGAAGCTGCGGATACTCGCGGAGTCGGCGAAGTACGACGTGTCGTGCTCGTCGAGCGGTACCGTGCGCAAGGGCAAGCAGGGGATGGTGGGCTCGACGGTGGGAGGCGTGGGCATCTGCCACTCGTTTGCAGACGACGGAAGATGTATCTCACTGCTGAAGGTGATGCTGACGAACTACTGCATGTACGACTGCGCCTACTGCATCAATCGCCGCTCGAACGACATCAAGCGGGCGACGCTGAGTGTCAGCGAGTTAGAGGACATCACGATGGAGTTCTACCGCAGGAACTATATCGAGGGGCTCTTCCTGAGTAGCGGCGTGGTGCGCAACCCCGACTACACGATGGAGCGGCTGACGGCCATCGCAAGGGACTTAAGAACCGTGCATCGCTTCAACGGCTATATCCACCTGAAAAGCATCCCGGGCTGCTCGCAGGAACTGCTGAACGAAGCGGGACGCTATGCCGACCGTATGAGCGTGAACATTGAGATTCCCAAGGAGGAGTCGCTGAAGCTGCTGGCGCCGGAGAAGGACCACAAGAGCGTGTTTCAGCCGATGAAACTGATTCAGCAGGGGGTGCTCGAGAACAAGGAGGACCGGAAGAAGTACCGCCACGCACCACGATTCGTGCCTGCAGGACAGTCGACACAGATGATCGTGGGTGCCACGAAGGAGAGCGACAAGGACATCCTCACGATGTCGTCGATGCTCTACGGACAGCCCACGATGCGACGGGTGTATTACTCGGGCTACGTCAGCGTGAATACCTACGATCCCCGTCTGCCGATTCTGAAGCAGCCGCCGTTGGTGCGCGAGAACAGGCTGTATCAGGCAGACTGGCTGTTGCGGTTCTATCATTTCAAGGTGGAGGAGATCGTGGATGACCAGCATACGAACCTCGACCTCGAGGTTGATCCCAAACTCGCATGGGCGCTGAGACATCCGGAGGCGTTTCCTGTGGATATCAATACGGCGGACTATGAGCAGTTATTGCGTGTGCCTGGACTGGGTACGAAGTCGGCGTGGCTCATCGTGAACTCACGGAGATTCAACCGCCTGACGAGCTATGACCTGAAGAAGATGGGTGTGGTGATGAAAAAGGCGAAGTACTTTATCACCTGCAACGAACTGACCTCGCAATTCTCCCAGCCCATCATCGGCATCAACGAGTTGCGTCCAGAGCGCCTCCGCCCACTGCTCATCAGTAAGGCGCAACAAAAAAGAGCAGCGGAGGAATTACAGCTAAAGCTGGATTTCGAGGACTAAGACAACGGATTACACGGATTACACGGATTATGCGATGACGGTATATGTGTTTGACGGGACGATGGACGGGCTGCTGACGGCGGTGTTCGACGCGTATGCCCTGAAGGAGCAGCCGGAGGAGTTGCTGAAGAGCGGCGACGCGTTGCCGTTGTTCTGTGAGCGGACCTATCAGGTGGCGACGGATGAGGAGAAGGCACAGAGGGTGTGGGCAGGACTGGAGAAACGGCTGGAGCGCGAGGCGCTGAAACTGATATCGGTCAGTTGGCTGTCGGAAGTGAGGGAACTGAATACGCCATTGTTCCATTATATATATAAGGTGTTCAAGTTGGGGGATATTGCCAGGAACTTTGCAGACCCCGATGTGCTCAACGTGACGAATATTGCAAGGAGGGTGCTGCATGAGCAGTTGAGGATGAAACAGTTCATACGCTTCCAGAAGGCGAAGGACGGTACGTATCTCGCTGTTGTGGCTCCCGATCATAATGTGCTGCCACTGATTACTGATCATTTCAGCGACCGATTTAATGATCAGGCGTGGCTTATCTATGATGCCAAGCGACATTATGGCTATTATTATGACGGAGGTACGGGGGCACAGGGGTGCGGAGGTACGAAGCCGATACGCATCACGTTTGAGAATGAAGCAGCCGTTCCCTTCAGCTTAGAGAACGGCAAACTCAATGAGGATGTATTGAGTAGCGACGACCAGCTGTTACAGGATCTGTGGCGCACCTATTTCAAGGCCATCTGCATCAAGGAACGCATGAACCCGCGCAAGCAATTGAAAGATATGCCCAGACGGTATTGGAAGTATATGACGGAAAAGCAGTAGTATTTATTTCTCCCCCTGAGTAGGGGGAGTCAGAGGGGGTCTGAGCAAGGGAGTAATGAAGCTGTTCAGACCACCCCTAACCCCTCCTAACTTAGGAGGGGAAAAAGTTACCTCATCTTGATACACATCTTCGTGAGATCGTCGGAGGGTTCGGCATCGCCGACAAACTCCTCAACGGCACGGTGGATGGACTCTGAGGTCTGGCGGGCATCGCCCCAGTCCTTCTGCAACAACTCGCGCAGACGGTCTTCGCCAAACTGTTCCTTATGGATATTCTCGGCCTCGTTGATACCATCGGTATAGACGAAGAGCGTCCTGCCGTGCATATCGGCCACTTCCTCACCCGCGAAGTTCACTTCCGGCCACAGGCCGATAGGCGCATTAGCCTCCATCTTCATATATTCGCCGTCGAGAAGCGGGGGATTATGGCCTGCGTTGCAGTACTCCATGTGACCAGACTTGAGGTTGATGAGTCCGATGAACATCGTGACGAACATACCCTGATCGTTGTCCTCAGCCAAAGCGTGGTTCAGACGGCTGGCGATGGCTTCCGGCTGTAGACGGCCGTCCACTAGTGTGCGGAACATACGTGTCACCTCAGCCATAAAGAGGGCAGCCGGCACACCCTTGCCGCTGACGTCGCCCACGCAGAAGTAAAGCAGATCGTCGATGAGGGCATAGCCGTAGAGGTCGCCACCCACTTCCTTCGCAGGCGTCATCATCGCATAGAGATCCACATCTCTGCGACGGGGGAAGACGTGCGGAAGCATACGCTTCTGGATCTCACGGGCGATGCGGAGTTCACTCTCGATGCGCTCCTTCGCCTTCGTGGTCTCTTCCAGCTGGTCGTAGGCCGCCTGCAACTTGCTGTTGGCAGCCTTCATGTGCTTCGTATGCTTGTTGCTGCGATAGCCGTAGAAAGCTAGGAAGGCAATGACGAGAGCGGCGATGACAGCACCTGCCGTGAGCATCACATGATTCTTTGCCAACTTCATCTCCTTCGCATCGTTCTCGGCGTAGGTGAGGGTAAGCTCGGCATCGAACTCGTTCGTCTGCGCACGGGCCTCCGACGACTGGATGGAGTCGATGACCGCACGGGTCTGCTTCTGCCAATAGAGGGCCTGCTTCAAGTCGCCCATGTGTTCGTAGATAGAGGCTTTCTGGGCACATTTGTTCTGTTGATGGATCAGCTTGTCAGCACGCTGCAGGGCCAGCTGCCACTGTTTGCGGTTCTTCGCCTGATAGACATTGATGAGCTCGCCGAAGAGTCCACCCTGTCCTCCGAACTCGGCAATCAGCTGAGCACGCTCCTTATAGGCCTCCTCGAAACCAAGGCTATCACCCTCGTTATAGCGGGCCAGACATTTATACGACCAAGCCGTGATCTGGTTCATTGGGATGATGCCGGGCTCTTCAAGCGCCTTACGGGCATACTCCTTCACCTCCTCGTAGTCCTTCCTGTGGAGGGCCGTCTCACAAAGACCTAAGTAACAGGGGGCCGCACTCTCATCAGTCAAGTATTGCTCCTTCAGTTTCAGTGCCTGGTGGAAACTCTTCTCTGCCAGTCCCATGTTGCCAGACTGTTCACGGATGGTGCCTAAGGTAAAGGTGGCGAAGTACATGCCGATGTTGCTCTTGTTCTCCTTGGCGTGATGATAGATGGCATGTGACAACTCGACGCCTTTCTGACGATCGACGTACTCGAACATATAAATGGCCTCGTAGCTGCAGGCACGATAGTATGTCTCCTGATATTCAGAGAACTCGGTGGCTGTCTTGATCCGCTGTATAGTCTCGAAAAAGTTTTCCGTATCTCGCGTACTGTACGCACGGTAGGCTTCATCGGTAATAGACTGGAGTTTAGGAGGCAACTGCTCTCCTGCCCAATGGTGAGAGGCTCCTGTTGCCAGCAACAGGATTATCAGAAACAGCACACGAGCGATCTTCTTCATACACGGTCTTTTTTAGCAAACAGCAAAAAGTTTGTCTTATTTCGCTGCAAAAGTACGAAGAAATCTTAAAACCACAAAAGAATTATTCTTTTTTTACAAAGATAACCTACGGATTATACGGATTAACCATCAACTGATGACCAGTAGGTTAGAAATCCGTAAAATCCGTATAATCCGTAGGAAACAGAAACGAATTAACGTTTCAGAAGGTTCAACGGGGTTTGGGGTTTCAGGACATCGTTGGCCTTGACGGTGCTGGCCTTGACGGCAGCAGGCAGTGTAGCCTTGATGTCAGCAGAAGAAGCACCTACGAGGAACTGGTACTCACCCTCGGCGACCACCCATGCAGAGGCGGCTTCGTCGAACGAGGCGAGATCGGTAGCCTTCACGTTGAGCGTGATGGTCTCACTCTCACCGGGCTTCAGGTTCTTCGTCTTGGCGAAGGCCTTCAGTTCCTTCACGGGCTTGTTGGCAGCCTTGGAGTCAGGTGCAGCGACGTAGAGTTCTACGACTTCCTTGCCCTCACGATCTCCAGTGTTCTTGACGGTGACGGTGACCTCGTAGCCCTCGCCCTTGTCAGCAACCTTGGCATCGGCATACTCGAAGGTGGTGTAGCTCAGACCATAACCGAAGGGATAAGCCACGGGCACCTCGAAGGCGTCGAAATAACGATAGCCGACATAGATGTCTTCCTCGTACTCGGTATAGTCGACGGTGCGGACATTACCCTTCTGTCCCTGGTTCATCATATCGATGCGGGGATCCTGATCGATGGGGAAGTTCTTGGAAGAGTAAGCATCGGTGAAGCGGACGGGCCACGTCATTGTGAACTTACCAGAGGGCGACTGCTTGCCACTCAGCACATCAACGACAGAGTTACCACCCTCCTGTCCTGCCTGCCAGGCACAGAGGATAGCATCGGGCAGATCCCTCCACGATGTTGTCTCGATAACACCGCCGATGTTCAGCAGCACCACCACCTGCTTGCCAGCCTTGTGATAGACGTCGCACACCTGCTCGATGAGCGAACGCTCAGAGGCACTGAGGTTGAAGTTGGAGACATTACGATCGAGGAACTCACCGGAGAGACGTCCGAGAGTGATCACAGCGACATCAG
>JAEEGK010002075.1_pt1 | contig 50087 bp, 51 predicted proteins | sample 8958771 | NCBI WGS metagenome assembly JAEEGK01 (sample SAMN16246547, study PRJNA631951) | gut metagenome | biome: gut microbiome; feature: rumen; material: SC-attached | host: Bos | place: Iran: Karaj | collected 2018-10 | reverse complement strand
GTTCTTATGGGTGTTATTAACCTTGGTATGTCACTTATGGGTGTCGATGCCAACATGCAGAAGGTGGTTAAAGGTCTCGTTCTTCTTGCAGCCGTTATCTTTGACGTAGTTTCAAAGCGTGGCGGAAAGCTTTTTGCAAAGAACTGATCTTTTTCTAGAGAGGGTTAAAAACTTATTAGGGGTGTATTATGAAGGAGTGCCTGTTCGCAGGCGCTCCTCTTTTCTTATATTATGGGAAATTCCTTTTGAATAATGGGATATTCAAGAATTAATACTCTCATAATTTTTTCTTTATCATATTGGTGCTATAATAGTGGGACAAATGAAAATGAAAGTAGGATTTAATAAATATGAAGTTTTCTGAATTCCCATATGAACGTCTTGATATGGACAAGATCAAAGCCTTTTTTGAAAAGCTCATTGCAGACAGCAAGAATGCTAAAAGCGGAGAAGAGCAGTTTGAACTCCATAAGAAGTACTATGAGATGAGAAGTGAGATATTATCCAATTTTATTATTGGAAGATTCCGCTATGACATTGATACTTCCAATGAATTTTATGATAAGGAAAAGGATTATATCGACGAGATTTCTCCTCTTGTTGCACAGCTTCAAAACGATTACCTCAAGGTGGTATATGAGTCACCTTACAGAGCTTATCTTGAGGAAAAGATAAGTAAGGTCGCATTTAAGAATATGGAGCTTGCAAACAAGTCTATTAACGATAAGATACTTCCTCTTATGCAGGAAGAAAATGCACTTATCGCCAAGTATGACAAGATAATCGCTTCCGCCAAGATTCCTTTTGACGGTGAGATCTACAATATTTCCCTTCTCAGAAAGTTCCTTATATCCAATGACAGAGATGTAAGAAAGAGGGCGTGGAAGGCATTATCTGATTTCTTTTTGTCAGTTACAGATGAGATCGATGGTATATTCGATAAACTTGTAAAAAACAGAACAGAGCAGGCTAAGGAGCTTGGCTATGATTCTTATGTTGAACTTGGCTATAACCGTATGAACAGAAATTCATACAGAAGAGCCGAGGTTGAGAACTTCAGAAAGCAGGTCAAAGAATCTTTTGTTCCTTTTGTTACAGCGATTCAGGAAGAAAGAAGAAAGATGATCGGCGTAGATGAGCTTAAATACTACGATGACGATATGTATTTTAAAAACGGAAATCCCGCACCGATCGGAACTCCCGAAGAGATACTTAAGTCCGGACAGGAGATGTATTCTGAGCTTTCACCCGAGACCAAAGAGTTTTTTGATTTTATGATGAAGAGCGAACTATTTGATGTACTCGGAAGAAAGACCAAGAAGCAGGGCGGATATATGGAGTTTATTCCAAAGTACAAGGCTCCTATTATTTTCGCTAATTTTAACGGAACAAGCGGCGATGTTGATGTTATCACACATGAATGCGGACACGCTTTCCAAGGTTATATCACGAGAGATGAAGAAATTCTTGAGAAAAACGATATTACCATGGAGACTGCTGAGATCCACTCTATGTCCATGGAGTACTTTACTTACGGCTGGATGGATAAGTTCTTTGGTGACAGAGCGGGTGATTATCGCAAGATGCATATGGCTGATGCCATTACATTTATTCCGTACGGATGTATGGTTGATGAATTCCAGCATATCGTTTACGACAATCCGGATATGACGCCTCTTGATAGAAAGAACGCATGGAAAGAGTTGGAAAAGACCTACAGACCTTGGCTTGATTTCGATGGTGATCCGTTCTTTGACGGAGGTGGTTATTGGCAGAGACAGGGACATATTTTCTGGAATCCTTTTTATTACATTGATTATGTTCTTGCGAGCGTTGTCGCTATGCAGTTTAAAGTTTGGATGGATAAGGATTTCAAGGAGGCTTGGAAGCATTATCTTGAGCTTTGTAAGTTATCCGCCAAGGACTTCTATGAGAATGAGCTTGCTGTCGTAGGCTTAAAGAGCCCCTTTAAGGACGGAACAATTAAAGAGCTTGCGGATGAAATGAGCAGAAAGGTATTCGGATAAAACAACATGACTATTGAGAAAGTGACATTAGATGATGCCGAAGAAATCCTTGGCATATATGCACCCTATGTGGAGAAAACAGCTATTTCTTTTGAGTATGAGGTTCCGTCTCTTTCGGAGTTTACAGGGCGTATCAGGGATATATCAGCCCGTTACCCGTATATAAAGGCTGTAGAGAATGGTGAGATCGTGGGTTATGCCTATGCCACAGCCTTTAAGGGAAGAAAGGCCTATGATTGGTCTGTTGAGTCCACGGTATATGTAAGAGAAGATCACAAGAGAAGCGGCGTAGGAAGGGCACTATATGAAACCCTTGAAAAATCTCTTAAAGAGATGGGGATACTAAATGTAAACGCCTGCATTGCCTATCTTGACGGTGACAGGACTGATGATAATCTGACCAATGACAGCTGCAGATTCCATGAGAAAATGGGCTACAAAATGGTAGGCATATTCCATGACAGCGGCTATAAGTTTGGTAAATGGTATGACATGATATGGATGGAGAAAATGCTTGGTGAGCATGGTGCTGATCCCGGCGAGGTAAGGTTTGGAAAATGGGATATAGACTGATTGATGTAAGTGATCTTAACTGTGAGGAGCTCAAGATATATCATGAGCTGTCTGAGAATCAGCTAGTACATATCAATGAGCCTGATCTTGGACTTTTTATTGCTGAGACTGCCAAAGTTATAGACAGAGCCATGGATGGAGGTTATGAGCCATATTCGGTTCTTATAGAGGCTGATCAGCTTGAACGGGAAGGAAAAGATCTTTTGAAAAGGCTTGAGGATGCAGAAGGAGAGATTCCTGTATATGTCTCAAGCACAGATGCTCTTAAGACAATCACGGGTTATAACCTCACAAGAGGGCTTTTATGTGCCATGAAGAGAAAAACTTTTCCTAAGGTAGAAGATATATGCAAAGGCGCTCACAGGATCGCAGTTCTTGAGAATGTTACCAATCCCACCAATGTGGGAGCTATAGTAAGGAATGCGGCGGCTCTTTCCATGGATGCGGTTCTTTTATCTTCGGGATGCGCTGATCCGCTTTACAGGAGAGCAGCAAGAGTTTCCATGGGTACGATATTTGGAATCCCATGGACATATATTCCTGAGGGCGTGCCAATAAAGAACCTCAAAGAATACGGCTTTAAGACAGTTTCTCTTGCTCTTAGAAATGATACTGCTGACCTTGGAGACAATGAGCTTAATAAAGAGGATAAACTTGCGATTCTTCTTGGCTCTGAAGGGTATGGACTACTTCCTGAGACCATAGAGGATAGCGACTACTGCGTTAAGATTCCCATGAGTCATGGGGTGGATTCTCTTAATGTTGCGGCATGCAGCGCGGTTGTCTTTTGGCAGCTTGGTAAAAGATGAATTATGTGCGGAAAAATGGTAAAATAGTATTATGTTATTTCGTACTATAATTTTATGAAAAGTTGATATTAGAAATTGAAATATTGGATTTAATACTACGGAAAAGAGAGGACGGAATATGGACTATATTTCAAGGTACAACGAATGGCTTGAAAAATTAGGGGATAATGATCCTTTAAAGGCAGAACTCCTTTCGATAAAGGGAGATGAGAAGGAAATAGAGGATAGATTTTATCAGGATCTGTCATTTGGAACCGCGGGACTTCGCGGTAAAGTGGGCGCTGGAACCAATAGAATGAATTTCCTTACAGTAGGAAAGGCTTCTCAGGGTGTTGCGGCTTACATTGTATCCAAGGGACAGGAAGCTATGGACAAGGGTATTGTTATAGCTCATGATCCAAGACATTTTTCAAAAGAGTTTTCTATGTATGCGGCAGGGATATTTGCAGCGAACGGGATCAAGGTATATACCTTCCCGGATCTTCGCCCTACACCTGAGCTTGCGTTCATGATAAGAAGACTTGGAACTACATCCGGAATTAACATTACAGCTTCTCATAACCCAAGAGAATACAATGGTTATAAGGCATATTGGGACGACGGATGTCAGGTTTCATCTGATGTTGCGGATGGCATGACAGAAGAGATCAATAAGGTTGATATCTGGACAGGTATAAAGACTTCTGATTTTGATGAAGGAGTTAAGGCAGGTAAGATCGTGGTTCTTTCTGCAGAGTATGACAGAGAATACCTTGATAAGATTGAGGGTATGGCTATTCATGAAGGTGATGAGCTTGATCTTACGATCCCGCTTGTTTATACACCACTTAATGGCTGCGGATCCATACCTTTCAGGCAGATGCTCACAGATAGGGGCTTTACTAATTGGAAGATAGTTCCGGAGCAGGAAAACCCCGATCCTGATTTTACAACGGTAGGATATCCCAATCCGGAGGATCCTAAGGCATTTAAGCTAAGTGAACAGTACGGAAGAGAATTTGGAGCTGAGCTCTTGATGGCTACAGATCCTGATGCAGACAGATTTGCTATAGAGATACGTGACGACAACGGTAATTATATTCCGCTTAACGGAAACCAGACAGGATATCTTCTTGTAAATTATGTGCTTGAAGGACATAAATCCGCTGGTACACTTCCTGCAAAGGGCGCTATGGTTAAGTCCATAGTTACATCAACACTTTCAACTATCATGGCAAGCGCTTATGGTGTTGAGATGTTTGAGACACTTACAGGATTTAAGAATATCTGTGGCAAGATTCCGTATCTGCATGAAAACGGATACACATATCTGTTTGGATATGAGGAGTCTGTTGGATATGCAGTATGCGAAGATATCCGTGATAAAGACGGTATTTCTGCAGGCATGCTTGTTGCTGAGGCAGCCGCTTATTACAGAAAACAGGGCAAGACCCTTTGGGATGTACTTCAGGAAATCTACGCCAAATACGGATTTTTTGCAGAGGATGAACCCAATATTGTACTTGAGGGTATTCCCGGTGCGCAGAGAATACAGCGCATGATGAAGTGGTTTAGAGAGAATATTCCCACAGAGGTTGCGGGGGCAAAGACAGAGAAGGTTATCGACTATATTAACGGATATGAAGATATACCTCCTCAGAATGCCATCAGGATATTCCTTGATAACGGTTCCTGGTTTGCAATAAGACCAAGCGGAACAGAGCCCAAGATCAAGTTTTATTTCTATTCAAACAGAAACAGTAGAGAGAATGCTCTTTTAACAAATAAGCAGATTAAAGAAGAAATATTTGGACTTATCAATTCAGTAGAGTAATTATAGTTTTTATTCACATAATCTTATGAGGGAAAAGTGATGAAGAAAAATTATGAGAATTCGCTTAAGTTCCACATTATCTTGGTATGCATGATGATTATAGTTTTCCTGTGTCTGGTTTTGAGTGCTGTAAGCTTTTATATATTCAGGACCAGCATGATGGAAATGTACACCAGAAGGCTTAGGGATGTAGTTGAGATAACCTTGGACAGAATAGATGCCGAGGATCTTGAACAGTGCATTCAGAAGGTAGAAAGATCCGAGAAGTTTGATGAGATGGTTGTGTTCCTTGAGCAGGAGCGCAAATGGGATGAGCTTGACTATATCGTAATCTCAAAGCCTGTTATAGTTGATGGCAAATATGATATCATGCAGGTTGTATCTGCTCTTACAGAGGAAGAAAAGAATGGAGAGGGACTTAAAGAAGGTATTCCCATTCCTTATCTGGGCGACATGATCGGACAGTTTTTTAACCCGGAAGATCTGCCCAAACTCTATGATAAGATGGAGAATATGATTGAGCCCGAATATAAGGTTGAGAAGAGTGATTTCGGTGATGAGTACGGAGCAGAGGCTATAATCAGAAAAGCTGACGGAACTCCCGTGGCAATGCTGACTACAGGTGTAAGCCTTGAAGTTCTCAGCACCATGTTAAAAGAGTATGTTATGGTCATAGCTCTTTTTGCTCTTATACTTGCTATTATATTTGCGGCTATCATGGTTATCTGGCTTCAAAGAAGAGTTATCGATCCTCTTCAGAAGATTGAGCAGAGCGCTTCTGAATTTGCCAAGAGAAGTCATCTTCAAAAAGATCCTTCTTTGCTTGTGCTTGACGATCCTGGTGTTCACACAGGAGATGAGCTTGAGTCCTTATCGGATACAATAGTCAGTATGTCCAAGGATATGCAGAGCTATGTGGAAGAGATCATTGTTTCTGCCAATAAGATTGACAATATGGCCCTTGAGATGACCAAGGTTAATGATTTTGCTCTTAGAGATGCGCTTACAGGCGTTAAGAACAAAGCGGCTTATGACAAGACTGAAGTAAGGCTTAATTCTGATATTATTACTCAGACAGCCAGATTTGGTATGATAATGGTTGATATTAATTACCTTAAGCGTATCAATGATACCTTTGGTCATGAGTGCGGAGACCTTTATATCAAGAATATGTGTAAGCTCATATGCGACACTTTTGAACATTCACCGGTATTTCGTATCGGCGGAGATGAGTTTGTGGTTCTTCTTGAAAACAGAGATTTTGAGCACAGGGATATGCTTATAGCCAAGATGAAGGACAGTATGGAAAAACTTCAGAGCGATAAGCAGTTGCAGCCCTGGGAGAGAATATCAGCTGCAGTCGGTGTGGCAATCTATGATGACAACATTGACGAGACTGCGTATTCTGTGCTTAAGAGAGCAGACCGCGAGATGTATGACAACAAAAAACAGATGAAAGCAGTAAGGACAAGATGAAAGTAGTAGTAGCAGATATAGACAGCGTCGGTTCAGACATGGATTACAGTATTTATGACGACCTTGGGGAGGTAACTTATTATCCCGATAAGATCACGGATGAAAATGCAGCAGAAAGGCTTAAAGGTGCGGAAGTACTTATGATCAATAAGAGTGCCATCTCAGATGTTATTCTGGACGCCGCGCCGGATCTTAAGCTTATATGCGAATTTGCAACGGGCTTTGATAATGCCAATATAGATGCCTGCAACAGGCATGGTGTTAAGGTTGCAAATGTGGTCAATTATTCCACGGCTTCAGTAGCACAGCATACTTTTGCATTACTTTTTTATTTGATGGAGAATTGCAGACACTATGATGAGTTTGTAAAGAGCGGCGGATATGCCAACCAGCCTCATTTTTGCTGCCTTGATATTCCGTTTAACGAGCTTGAAGGTATGACCTACGGAATCGTTGGAATGGGTAATATCGGAAGAAAAGTGGCCCAGATCGCCATGGCGTTTGGCGCCAATGTTATATTTTATTCAGCTTCGGGAAAGAGCACATGCACGGATTATGAGCGTGTGGAATTTGATGAACTTCTTTCAAGGAGTGATGTGATATCAATTCATTGTCCTCTTACAGACAGGACCAGGGAACTCTTTAATAAAGACGCCTTTGACAAGATGAAGGAGACAGCAATTCTTATAAATGTTGCCAGAGGAGCCGTAGTTAATGAGAAGGATCTTGCAGATGCTCTCAAAGAGGGCAAGATAAAGGCTGCCGGCCTCGATGTTCTTAACCCTGAGCCTATGGCCAAGAATTCACCTCTTCTTGATATTCAGGACAGTGGTAAGCTCTTCGTTACCCCGCACATGGCCTGGGGCAGCACAGAAGCAAGAAAGAGATGCTTATCTGAAGTCAAAAAGAATGTCCTGGCATTCATGGAAGGCAATCCCAGAAATATAGTAAATTAAAGTTTTAACTATATAATATGCAAGCGTTTAATGAGAAAAGATATCATTAAACGCTTATTTATTGTCTTTACTTTTGTGGAGGAGTGAATTATTCTTTTGTTTGATGTTAGTTTATGCTAACAATAATCAGGAAGAGAGACAATAGTAGAAGTGAAAGCGTTAAAGATAAATCCAATCGTAATTATTCTTATCAATATCATTGCACCGACAATGTATATTTTTATAAGTGGCAGATATCTTCAGATATATCTTGTTTCCTTTGCTACGTGTTTACTGGTTCTAATGGGTAGATTTAAGAGGATATTAGCTCTTTGGATTGTCTATGCATTGATGTTCTTTGGATATTATTTTTCTATCAATGTTGAGGGGCTTAAATTTGTCGGACTTTTCTTAATAGTCTTGGTTCAAGCAGTTCCTTGTCTGGCTCTGGCTTCCATCCTTATTACCAAGTATAATTCGGCGCAGCTTCTTTCATCACTTGAGACATTGCATGTTCCAAGAATCCTGGTGGTAGCCGTTACCATTACCCTTAAGTACATACCGACTTTTAAGAGGGAATTTGGTTATATCCTTGAGTCCATGAGGCTTAGAGGCATTAAATTCACTTGGAAAAGACCGATCAAGAGCTTTCAGTATTTTATCGTGCCGCAGCTCTTTAGATGCGCGGCTCTTGCTGAAGAGGTCACAGCGGCAGGCCTTGTTAAGGGGATAGATGCTCCGGTTAAAAGAACTTCTTTTTATGAGGAGAAGGTCACAGCGCTGGATATTTCTATTCTTACAGTATTTGCAGTAGGTTTGATCGGAGGATTTATATGGCGCTGAATGTTATTACAGCTGATAATTTGAATTTTAAATATGAGGAATCCACAGAAGGTATTTATGATGTTAGCTTCAATGTTGAGGAAGGAAGCGTGGTTCTTCTTACAGGGAACAGCGGAAGCGGTAAATCCACTCTTTTGAAATGTTTAAACGGACTTATTCCTTTTGTCACAGATGGTGAGCTGTCGGGAGATCTGTTATTTACGGGAGATAAATATTCAGAGCTTAAGATGCACAAGCTAAATAAGAGCATAGGATCTGTCTTTCAAAATCCCAGATCACAGTTTTTTACTGACAATACAACAGCCGAGATAGTATTTCCTCTGGAAAATTACGGATACAGTAAGGCTGAGATGGTAAAAAGAATTGATGAGTTAAAAGAAGAATTTGGGCTTTCAGAGCTTCTTGATAGAGATATTTATACGTTATCAAGCGGAGAGAGGCAGATGATCGCTCTTGCCTGTTCTGTTTCAATGAAGCAGAAGGTTCTTTTGTTTGATGAACCATCTGCCAATCTAGACTATGGCAATGCGATGAAGCTTGGGAAGATAATACAAAAGCTCAAGGAAGAGGGCTATTCTATCATCGTTGCAGATCACAGATTTTATTATCTGAATGGGATCATAGATAAAGTTCTTTTCATGGATCATGGGAAGCTCAAGGTCTGTGACAGCGAAGAAGAGTTCAAAAACGGGGCTTATGACACCAGAAGCTTTGATATTTTCAAACTTGATATTCCTTTTGCACACAGCGAAATAAAGAGTGAGGTTGTGGCAAAGCTTGAGAATGTCAGCTACAAGAACATTCTTCATGACATAAATCTTAAGCTAAATAAAGGCGAGATTGCTGTCCTAGTCGGTAATAACGGAGCAGGGAAGACCACTCTTGCAAAGGCTATGTGCGAGAGTATTAAACCGGAGTCGGGGAAGGTTGATATTAAGGATGTGCCGTTTTTTATCATGCAAGATCCTGATTATCAGCTCTTTGGAACCTCAGTAATAAATGAACTTAGTCTCGTGAAGGATGACATAAAGGAAATAAAAGAGTGTCTTGATTATCTGGGGCTTCTTCCTTACAGGCACAAGCATCCTTTTGCTCTTAGCGGAGGACAGAAGCAAAGGCTTCAGATTGCTATGGCAATGCTCTGCGACAGGGATGTGATCATTTTTGATGAACCTACCAGCGGTCTTGATATTTATTCTATGAAAAGTGTTTCCGAAGAAATACTTAAGTTAAAAGAAAAGGCGGGAATACTGGTCATTTCACATGATTATGAATTCATCAGACATATAGCTGATCGAATTGTGTATCTGGAAGACGGGAAAATAGCGGAGGATTTTTATTTGGATGAAAATACTTTGTCCAAATTGAATCATATATTTATTAAAATGCAGGAGGATAGGTGTAATGAAAAAAATCAAGATTAAGGACGTGGTTATGGTCGCACTTCTTTCAGCGCTTTATTTTGTGCTCTATATGATATGCGGATCACTTTCCATGGTGTTTGGGGCTTTTGGACATGCAATCAGCCCGGGAATCTGCGCGCTTATAACCGGAACAGTTATGTACTTTGTTTCCAGAAAGGTTGCCAGATTCGGACAGTTCATGATAATGCAGGCGATTTTGATGTTATTGTGCGCGATTATGGGAGCAGGATATATTCCTTGGATCATCACATCAATGATCGGTGCGCTCATTGCAGATTTCATTGCTTCAAGAGAGACAAAGCCATCAGTACTTAAAGTTGCTTTGGCATCTGGCTTTTTCCATGTTGGACAGGCATGCGGAGTTTTTATTCCCTGCTGGTTCTTCCTTGAAAGCTACAGAGAAGAGTGGATTTCAAGAGGACAGACTCCTGAGGCTATGGATGAGATGATCAAATATACATCCGGTGCAATGGGAGTTATCGCAACAGTAGTTGTATTTGCGCTTTCTGTAGCAGGTGTGTACCTTGGATATTTGATACTCAAAAAGCACCTTGATAAAAAAGATGCTATGGCGGCTTGATAGTATTAGAAATAATCCGATTGTTTGACATACTTTTTTCCCCAGAAAAAGAGGACTTGGCTTTTTTGACCAAGTCCTCTTTGTATTATAAAGGCGTTATAAGCGTTTACTGTTCAGAATCCCCTTCTACTGAAGCATCTGTATCTGTGGCGTCAACTGAAGCATCTGTATCTGTGGCATCAACTGAAACGGCTGTATCTGTGGCAGTTTCTGTTTTTCCGTTTACAGAACTGTCGAATGAATCGATGCCGGTTACATACCATGAATCTGTCTCTGTATTTTTCTCCAATGAAAGAACTATTGCATAGGTTTCGGGTTTTGATTCATCAATAATTTGTGAGTAGGTATCAAGTGCGATTTTAACTCTTACGGGATACAACTGAGCTTGAGCTTCTTCCTCGCCAACTTCTTCATACAGCTTGGAAATCTCTTTGTCATGTTCCTGATGATACTTTTCTGCAGCTTCCTTAACTCTGTTTGATGTTTCTTCGCTGCCAAAGATGTTTACAGGAAATTCCGTATTGATCTTAACTATGGCTGTAGCGGTATTCTTTTTTTCTATCGAAACCTTAGTGATCTCATAACTGCTTACCATTCCTGATATTCTATCGTAAAAAACGTTAAGTTTGTCATTTGTCTCTGAATCAATTTCAGCAGTTTCAAAACTGTTTTTTAGCTGTTCTATCAGATATTCACTATCAAAGGTTTTTACGAATTCGCCGCTGGTTACTTCCTCGGTGGCATACTGTTCGATATTCTCATTGGTACCGCTCTTGACTATGTCAAGAAATGCAGTTACCGTCTCCTGTGCGCTTGTCTTATCAGCAGAAGTGCATCCCATGAGCGCAGCAGTACTTATAGTCAACATAAGGGCAATAGAACCTATTTTTTTACATATATTCATATACGGAAATCTCCTATAACATATTACGATTTTATTAACACACGTATTAGTATAGCATACTTCGCGCGATAGTCCAAAGGGTATCGCAATTACAAATATTTGGTGATAAAATATTGATACACAAAGCTTAAGGAGGGTAACGCTATGAGAGTACTTTTTGGTGAAGGAATAGTCAAAGAAGTAAGTTCGGTAGAAGTTAAGCCTATGGATGTCGGAGACGGCCAGATAAGTGGAACTCAGGTTAATTTTGTGCTTACAAGCGGAGACAGAATAGAGTATATCTACAGCGTTAACGTACCGATCGAAGAATCCGGCCGCAGAGCCATTGAATTCGTCCACAAACTCTACGAAGAAGGAAGAGCCGACTTCTCTCATGAATCAGTCGAAATGCTATAAAAAAGATCCTATGCTTTCACGAGCATAGGATCTTTAAGATTCCAGTTCTTCCATTGTGATCTCCATCTATTTTATTTTGTGAAAGTGTCAATGAAAGTATCAATGCTTGCCAAGGCAGCCCTGATGCTTTAGCTCAATGAGCATATCAAAGACAATTCCCAACGGTAAACCGGTTACACGAGCTACTCTCTCGGGATCGGGATAATATTCATTATCAAAATCCTTTCTGATGCAGTCCATGACTTCTGTTTTGATATCGTATGTAGCTGTCATACACGATTTTCCTCCTTCCGTAAATAGTCAGATAATTACATCGCTGTATTTATCTGTTACCTATTATTATATCGTAAAAATAGGAGAAAAGTTAACCTTTTTGTGTCAATAATTATGAAAATTTTATAAACGATATTTCGATTAATAATTTTGGGAATAAAATCAGGATATAAAACAGGACAAAAAAAGAGCATTGGGTAAAATTAGAATACCCAATGCCCCGGATTGTTTTTTTAGTCTGTCTGCATATCCCGGAGTTTATTGGCCTCCTGGAAGATATTGAGCAGTATCGCTTTAAAAGCTTCAAACTTTTCGACGGCAATATCTGAAGACTGAGCTCCTTCATTGGAAAGAGAAGCGACTTCTTCGCTGGTTGCAGAGAGATTGGAGATGCTGTCGTTTATCTCGGTGGTTGATTCAGCGATGGCCTTCATGCCTTCAGCGATCTGTGCAAAACGGCTTAGCATTTGTGATACGTTTTCGTTGATGCTGTTAAAGCTTTCGCCCACGGACTCGATCATGTCATTTTGCTCACCTACTGTATTTACGGTATCATCAATACTTGCGATTGCTTTCTGAACATCCTCGTTAAGTTCGTTGATGATTCCGGTAATCTCAGTGGAAGCTGTGTTGGTCTCAGCGGCAAGTTCACGTACGTTGTTGGCAACGACAGCAAAGCCTTTACCTGCTTCTCCGGCTCTTGCAGCCTCAATGCTTGCATTTAGAGCAAGGAGATTGGTCTGGGTTGATATTGACATAATTGTTCCTACAATTTTTTGAACTTCTTCAACCTTATTCATAACTGCCTGTGTCGCATCAACAGTAATCTTGCTTGCCTTGGATACGTCCTCAGACTTTATCTTAAGGTCTTCTATAACTCTGACACCTTCGGTAATTGCCGCCTGCGTGCTGTCTGATGCAGCCGACATCTCAATTCTGTGATGCTCGGTTGAATCTGTCTGTTCCTGGATCTGCTGAACTTTTTCAGCCTGCTTGGTAATGGACTGAGCAGTGCTTTCCATGCTGGATGCAATATCCTGCATTCCTGAATGCTGTGATTCTATAATATTCTGAAGACTCATAAGATCTTCCTGAGAAGAATTAAAAAGATCTGTGATCGTATTTGCAATCTCGGCCATATTGTTACCGGCAGCAAGAGTCTTTTCAGCATTTGAGCTTATAACAAAGTTATTTTCCTCGTTGAATTTTGTAAGGAGACTTACAGTTGAAAGAGAAGCAACTGAAGCCAGTACCAAAGTTAAAAATACGGGAAGTAAGTTTGAATCCAGAGTTCCTGTGGTTATATAGGTCTTTATTACAAGAATCAGATAAGAAAAACCGATAGCTGATATTCCGACCTTACACAGCTTGACATTAAGATATATGATGCTGCAGATCAGAATCGGGATTCCGTATGCAAAGTGGATGATATTGTCTTCGGCGATAAGAAATACCAGATAAAAGATTGTCGCACCGCCCATAATGATAATGGATCCGGCTTTGACTGTGTTGAATTTAGTGTTGCCGACAATAACCATAACCGCTGAGATCACAGTAGCGGCTATAATAGAGATTCGTCCAACACTGGGACCGTTTTGGAAAATAGAAAAAACAGTAAGAAGTAGTCCGCAGGCAAGGACTATCATGCATACGATAAAACTACTCTTGTTGGCTCTGCGATATTGCTCAGCATTCATAATTATTATTCCTTTCGTGAAAAGAAAATTAGAATAAAGTGTATTCAATTTTATATAGCAAAATTTTATCACATTGTATCACCTTAAACCAGCATTGTTATGGTATTATTTGTAGTTTTTCTTGCATTTTTTGTGGTATAATGAGCCACAGATATAATACCCACTGAAAACGGAGGAAAATACAGTGCTTTCTGTAGTTATACCTGCATACAATGAAGAGGAGATGATACCCAAGACCTCTAAGACCATAGATGAGATCTTGCAAGAGGCAGGGATCGATCATGAACTTCTTTTTATTAACGATGGTTCCAAGGACAATACCTGGAATGTTATAGAGAGCGAGGCAGCGGCCAATTCACGAGTTAAAGGTGTCTGCTTTTCAAGAAATTTCGGAAAGGAATCTGCTATATTTGCAGGCCTTTATGAAGCAAAGGGAGACTGCGTCGTTGTAATTGACTGTGATCTTCAGCATCCTCCGGAAAAAATAGTAGATATGTACAGGCTGTGGGAACAGGGGTATGAGATCGTTGAAGGTGTTAAATCAAGTAGAGGCAAGGAGAGCGGCTTACACAGGTTTGCAGCCAGAAGCTTTTACAATATCATGTCTGATGCATTGGGCTTTGATATGTCCAGGGCTTCCGACTTTAAGCTCCTTGACAGAAAGGCTGTAAATGTTCTTCTAAATATGAATGAGAAGAATGCATTTTTCAGAGCCCTTTCTTCATGGATCGGTTTTAAGTCTGCCGAGGTTGAGTACGACGTAAGAGAGAGGGAGGCGGGAACTTCCAAGTGGAGCACCAGAGCTCTTATAAAATATGCCATCACCAATATCTCTTCATTTACATCAGCTCCTCTGCAGGTGGTAACTTTCCTGGGCGTGTTGGTATTTGCACTTGGCCTTTATTCGATCATTGAGGCTCTTGTCAGATACTTTACGGGTACAGCCAAGGAAGGATTTACAACGGTCATCATCCTTCAGTGTCTGACCAGTTCAGCTATCATGTTTGGACTTGGGGTGATAGGCTTTTATATTTCCAAAATTTATGAGGAAGTTAAGGGAAGACCTAAGTTTATTATTGATAGAACCACGTATGAAAAATAACGAAATAATATAAAAATTCTTGGTTAAAAGACAATAATGGGGTAAAATAATAGTAAGTGGTAATTTATCTTGTGTAAACGAGAAAGGAGAAATTAATGCTTGCAACGTTGATTCCTTTGTTTGACGAGAAAATGTCAGTCTGTGCTTACTCTGTTTTTGCTCGAAAGGATAACCACTTTTTGAACCCCGAGATGGAGGGTGGAGCGAGATTTGACGGTGCCGGTACCGTTCATGAGCTTGAAGTAGTCAGCAACATGGGCGTTGGCACTCTTTCAGGCGGAAAAGAAGTTTTTGTTCCGATAAATCAGTTTTCTTTGTTTGCTGAAATTTCACTTCAGTGTACCGTTCCTGCCAATAAGGTTGTTCTTCTTATGGACAACACTATTTTACCTGAAGAGAATTATGTAAAAAGGGTAAAAGAATTAAAGCAACAGGGCTATAAGCTTGCGATCAGAAAGCTTCCTATCTCTAGCTTTGAGCCTTACAAAGAGATTCTTAATCTTTGCGATTATATCTTGCTTAACCACACCAAGATAGATATATCCAAGGCAAAGATCTATTTTAGTAAAGTATATCCCAAAATTAAGCTGTGCGCTGTCAATGTGGATTCTCAGGAAGATTATGAGGCTCTCACAAGGGACGGCGGATATGATCTTTATGAAGGCAGCTTTTTTAGAATGCCTATCAAACATTCAGAGAAAAAGGTAAGTCCCTTAAAAGTTAATTACATAGAACTTCTTAATGTTGTAAACGCACCGGACTACGATCTTACCGATGCGGCTGATGTTATCGGAAAAGACCCGGCTCTTGTTATCTCACTTCTTGAGATAGTAAACAGAATGGCTCTTAATTCCGAGATTACATCCATAAGACATGCAGCTGCCATGCTTGGTCAGAAAGAACTTAAGAGATGGATCAATACGGCAGTTACCAAAGAGCTTTGTGCCGACAAACCTTCTGAGATCACAAGGCTTGTTATGATAAGAGCTAAGTTTGCTGAGAATCTTGCGGAAACCTTTGAAATGGCTATGCAGGGTCCTGAGCTGTTCCTCATGGGTCTTTTCTCTGCGATTGATATTATGCTTGAGAAGACAATGGAAGAAGCCCTTGATATGGTAGTGGTTCCCAAGAACGTCAGAAGCGCGCTTCTTGAGGGCAAGGGCGAACTTGCTCCTGTTCTTAATTTTATCAAGAGTTATGAGGACGCAGATTGGACAGAGGTTTCAAGACTGATGATCCTTGGAAATATGGATATGAAAAAAGTTTATGAGGCATATCTTACGGCACTTAGGTGGTACAGAGATCTTATTCCGGTAGGGTGATTAACGCTTCATGGGGTGGCGGTATGATCAACGATCAGACTTTTGGGGTAATTGCTTTTAACCTGTCGGCGCTCATTGTCAGTGTGACCTGCATTATCTATAAGCTGATAATACCCAGCAGATTAAAGCTCAGAAACAGAATTTTCAATTCATTGATCATTATTCTCGCCATAGATGCTTTTTCTAATATCTATGGCGAAATTATACGCGGTTATGATATGGCACATGAGACCGCGTTATTTCTTCGCAATCTTAATGAGATGCTATATTTTGCCACTCATTTTGCCATTGCTCCGATAATTGCCAGATATACCATGCTAAAATGCGGCATTGAACACAAGATAAGAGGGTTTAAATCTGTAGCTGTTCATTTGCCCTTTATAATTTCGGAACTGATGATCCTTACAAATCCATGGTTCCATCTTATTTATTCCATTGATAACAATCTTGTATATTCAAGACAGTGGGGCGTCTATGTGGTTTATGCAATAGGCGGTCTTTATTTCATTTTATCTGCTGTCTTTGTCTTCCTTTACTGGGATATGCTTAATAAGCTGGAGAGAATAGCGGTTATCTATTTCTATGTTCTTGTTCTTATAGGCACTCTTATACAGATGATCTTTAGCAATATCAGCTGCGAACTTTTGTGTGATGCCATAGGCACAATGGGAATGATGCTCATCCTTGAAAACGACGATGACAGAAGGGATTACACAACTAAGGCATATAACAGGAATGCTCTTATAAATGATATGAGCATTTACTTTAAATACAAAAGGCCCTTTAATGTGATCTTTATAGATATACTAAACGAAGAGATTCTAAGAAGACTTCTTACCTATGCGGATTATGAAAAGATACTTATGGAGGTGGTTAAATATCTTAAATCCATCAACGAAAAGTATGATGTGTATAGGGTAGGAGTTAACAGCTTTTTCGTGGTCTGTCCCGAGACATCTGAGAAGAAAACCAAGAAGGCGGCAGGAGAGATATTCTCAAGATTTAAAGAATTCTGGACATACAGAGGCAGGATAGTGACACTAAATGCCAGAATCATTCAAGCCGGAACAGGAGATGGCATATCTGATCTTGATAAGCTGTTTAAAGCTCACGGCAGCGGAGTTAACGTAGATAAAGACGGCGTAATTTATTATGAAGAGCTGTTTGGATAAAAGGAATGTAGCATGCTTGAAGGAAATTTGATCGGAAGCCTTAATTTTGTCATAGCTTCCCTGGTGGTCAGTTTAACAAGTATTTTGTGTATGGTTGTTATCAGGAAGAAAAAGAATGATAGGAACCGTCTACTTCTTGCGCTCTTAATTATTACTTTTATCGATTCCATAACCGGCATGGTTTCAACAATTGCTTATTATTCAAACGCTCCTTATTTTATCAGGATCACATTCTGCTATTTTCCAAAGTACATATATTATTCAACGCATTTTCTTATGATGCCCATATTTTATTATTACATTGTCAGAGTTTGCGGCATCTATCATCTTATTGCCAAGAAGCTTCACTATGTCATCGGAGCACCTGTTGTCATACTTGAGGCACTTGTTTTCACCAATCCTTTTACCAAGATAACATTCTATTCCAATGCAGACCTTATTTTCCACAGAGGACCACTTGTATACGTTGCTTATGTTATAAGCGCTCTGTATTTTGCTCTGTGCGTTGTGACTCTTGCTTTGTATTGGGGAAGCATAGATAGGCTCAAAAAGATATCTCTTGTATATTTCCTTATACTGGCGGTGGTTGGAATTATAGTGCAGATGATGTCTCCGGCATATAACTGTGAGCTTTTGTGTGAAGCAGTAGGCCTTACGGGCATTATGATCATTTTGGAAAAAGATGATGACAGAACGGATTCTATCACAGGTCTTTTTAACAGAAATGCTCTTATGACGGATCTTGAGAAAAATATTGCTCTGAAAAAAGAATTTCATGTTGTCTGTATCCGAATTGAAAATGTTGAAGTGTATCAGTCTATTGTTGGATATGACTGTTTTGAGCTTGTAAAGCATGAGATTGCCAAATATCTTTTTAGCGCGGCTGAGAAGTTTGACGTTTACACAGATGAGATATCATGCTTTTATATTATCTGCCCCAAGGCCAATGAAAAGGCGGTAAAGAAGCTTATTTTCGATATAAAGACGAGATTTGATAAGAGCTTTAAGGTAAAGAAGCAGGAGATATATATTAATCCTGTGATACTGTGCGTAAGTTCTCCCGATATGTTCTCAAGTACAGAAGATATCATGCTTCTTGGAGAATCGACAATTGGAGATAACGACTACGGCAGCATATATATGTGGCACGATCTTGATGAAGTAAAGAGAAGAATCGATGTAGAAAAAGCGATAGTAAAAGGCATCAATAACAGGCATTTCAAGGTTAAATACAAACCTATCTATTCCAAGGACAGAAGTAAGCTAAAGGGCGCGGAAGCGCTTATCTCACTGGATGATGAGGAGCTTGGCGAAGTATCTTTTGAAGAGCTTATTGGAGTGGCAGAGAAATATAATCTTGAGGAAGTTATGCAGAAGATGATGCTTGAGGATATCTTTGACTTCCTTGACGGAGAATTTGAAGAGGCTGTATCAGGCTCTTTTGACCTCATGCTCATACATGCCCTGTCTCAGAAGGTACTCAACGAAGAGATGACAGATGCGATAACAAGACTTGTTACCAAGTACAATATTGATGTCACGGGCGTTGCCGTTGATATCAGCCAGAATATTTTTGATTCATACAGTGAAAAAGCTGCTTATGCGTTAAAAGAGCTTAAGAAGAGCGATATAAGAGTATTTCTCGGGGACTACCGCATAAGCTATCTTGATGACAAGGATGATAATATCCCAAGATTTGATGGTGTCATCCTCAATATGAAATCCTTCGTTGATAAGATGGGAATGTCCCAAGGTCGTATCACTCTTGGAAAGAAAGCAAGCATGATAAAAGAGCTTGGTAAAAAGGTTCTTATTACCGGGGTAGAAACTTCGGAATACTATGATATGATAGAGGATATTTATGCCGACTATATTTTTGGAAGCTATTTTTCCGTTCCGCTTACCAAGGAACAATTTGTAGAGCTCCTAAGGCATGGATAAGAGGCTTGTGTGTAAGGGACTAAAGTATGAAAAAGTGGGGTATTGCGGCGCTATGTGTTATTCTGGTGGCCGCGCTTGTGATATATATTGATTGGAGAGGAAGAAGCTATGCTGTTGAAGAGGAGGAAAAACTCGTTGTAGTATCCCCTCATCCGATAGAATTTATGATTCCTCTTATTCACGAATTTGAAAATGAGACTGATATTTCAGTAGAACTACGTAGCTGCGGAACTTCTGTTGCCATAGACAGCATAGTTAATCGCAAGGACGTGGATATCATGTGGGGAGGATCAGTTCTGTCGGTCGGTCCCTATTTGGATAATTTCTATCAGTATGAAACTCCCAATAAAGCTGAATATATGGATGTGTTCAAAAATGAGGGCAGTTCGGTCACGTGTTTTTCCGATGTGCCCAGTGTCCTTATGGTCAATAACGACCTTATAGGAGATATTGAGATAACGGGATATGCAGATCTGTTAAACCCGGTTCTTAAGGGTAAGATTGCATTTGCTGATCCCGGGAGATCATCTTCATCTTTTGAACACCTTGTAAATATGCTGTATGCCATGGGAAACGGTAATCCCGATGAAGGCTGGGGCTACGTTAAGAAGTTTACACAGCAGCTTGACGGAGAACTTCTTGATAGTTCATCTCTTGTCTATCAGGGAGTTGCCAACGGCAAATATGCTGTGGGACTTACTTTTGAAGAGGCGGCAGTTACAATGCTTAAGAGTGATAAACACGTAAGCATCGTCTACATGAAGGAAGGTGTAGTATCGACTCCTGATGGGATCTATATTTCCAAAGATTCGGACAGAATAGAAAACGCCAAGAAGTTTGCTGATTTTATGACATCCAAAGATGCGCAGCAGTATATGGCAAGTGATCTGGGAAGAAGATCGGTCAGAAAAGACGTTGAATCCTCAAGCCTTGTTGTTCCTAGGTATAAGATGAATAATCTTCCCGTTGACAGAAATAAGGTCATTTCCGAAAAAGATAAGTGGATAGAGGAGTTTGACAGGATTAACAAGGAGGGCAGAGATGGCTAAAGAAGTGCGCTCCTTTCAGGAAAATATCAGAAGAACATTCATAAGATTTTCCATAGTTCCTGTTGCTGCCGTATCCATGGCGGTTTTAATAATATTTGCCTTTTCGTGGATTACCTTCATGGCATCTTCAAACGAACAGGAAAACAAACAGGTAAGTGCCGAGATAACAGATAAACTGGACGTCTACTGTAAGATGGTGGATAAGATATCATCAGGCATTAAAAGAGATAAGTTCAATATTTCGAGAAACGATATTTTTAGAATCCTTTATGAAGATACTTCAGAATTCGGTGATATCGGCAATCTTATTGTGATGTCACCTTCCATGAAAGCTCTTTTTACAAGTAAGGATCTTGTACCTGCATTTCTTACAAAAAAAGAATATGCAAACTGGGGTGTCTGGAATGTTATAAACGCCTATAAAGGTCAGACCAGGATAACGCTCTATGGCGGAAATCTGTGTGTGGCAAAGGGGATATATGAGGATGGAAGGCTTCAGGCCGCAGTTGTATATATTATTCCAAAGGATGTAATGAACGGCGTTATAAGCAGCCAGAACAGATACATACTTATCACAGACAAGCATGGCTGGGTTTATAGTGCAAATACGGGAAGACTACAGGATGAATTTGGGCAGATAAATGATACTATCAGTTCTTCCGTGGGCTTTTTAAAGCTTGACGGGAACCTTTATTATTCGTACAGAACGGCTCTTCAAAGAGGGCTTGTGGTCTATACGGTAAATGATGTCAACAGAAGTGTTCATCTGATATGGCTTATTATAGCCGTTATCGCGGTTATATTTATTGCCATTGCGCTTATTACCTTCAAGAGCACGGCTGTCAGCTCTGCTAAGTACACCAGGGATATCAAGAAGATAGAGGATGCCTTTGAAGAAGTACAGAAGGGTAAACTTGATGTAAAGCTTGATATTAGCAGCAGCAAGGAATTCCAGATAATAGGCGATGACTTCAACGAAATGCTTGAGGGTCTTAAAAGGCAGATCGGAAGGAATAAAGAGCTTGCGGAGAACGTTGCTTTTTCTCAGGTCAAGCAGCTGGAAAGCCAGTTCAATCCGCACTTTATCTTTAATACGCTTGATAACATAAGATTTATGGCCAAGATCGATGCAACAAGCGCAGATAAGATGATCGTGTCTTTGTCGGGACTTTTAAGATACAGCATAAAAGAGGTAAGGGAAGAAGTTACGGTAAAAGAGGACCTTGACCACCTTCAGTATTATCTCAACATCCTTCAGATAAGATTTAATAAGCGTTTTGCTTATACCATAGATGTCTCTGAGGATATAATGGACTGCCTTATTCCCAAGCTTTTGATACAGCCGCTTCTTGAAAATGCTGTCAAATACGGTTTTAACGGGCAGGAAAAGCTTACAGTTGCTATAAGAGGCTATCAGATGCAGGAGAAGCTTATTTTTATCTGTGAGGATGACGGCGCGGGCATAGACGAAGAGCTTCTTGAAGAGATCAGAAGGAATCTTAGAGAGGATACAAATACATCTTCTCATTATGGCCTTTACAATATTCATCGCAGGATAAGCCTTATGTATACCGGAGATTACGGACTTGATATCTCAAGTAAGAAAGATGAGGGAACACTTGTAAGGCTCACTATTCCTAAGCATATAAGTGAGTAAAAAGAGGTTTTGTTATGTACAGAGTACTTATTGTTGAAGATGAGGATATCATCAGAAAAGGAATTGCATATACCATGGACTGGGTTGGCATGGGCTGTACCATCGCAGGAGAAGCCTGCAACGGAAAAGAAGGTCTTGAAAAGATCAGAGAGCTTGAGCCCGACATTGTTCTTGCAGATATCATGATGCCTGTGATGGACGGTATCGAGATGATACGAGAAGCCAAGAAGGCGGGTATTGGCGATTTTAAAAGCATCATCCTTACAAGCTATGCGGACTTTGAATACGCCAAGGCAGCAATAGACCTTGATGTCTCAGCATATCTTATGAAGCCTGCATCGGAAGATGAGCTAAAAAAAGATGTTGAGAAGATAATATCTGAGATAGAGAAGGAGCATCAATACGAAGAATTTACCAAGAGAAGTAAATCTGCTATGGACTTTGATACTGTTTACATCAAACAGGATAAAGACAACGACTACGTTAAGTACGTTCTTGATGCCACCAAGGAGCACTACGCAGACAAGATAAGTATAGATCTGTTTTCAGAACAGCTCGGCGTTTCGAGCAGCTATCTTTCCCGCAAATTCAAAGAGGCTACCGGTACCAGTTACCTGGATTTTCTCAACAAGTACCGCGTACAGCAAGCCATCAAGCTCCTTGAATCCGGCAAATACAAAGTATACGAGGTTTCCGACCTAACCGGTTTTACCGACTACAAGCACTTTAGCTCCGTCTTTAAACGCTACACAGATGTAGCTCCATCTGAATTTCTGAACTAAGGCACCCCCAACCCTTAGTTCAGAAATTCGGATAACTAAACAGAAATATAGGTATTTTCAGATCTTTCTTTTTTCTAGAATAGTATTATCAAATTGTATTTGATGAAAGGAGAAGGATAATGAAAAAGAGATTAGCAATGGTATTGGCCGGACTCATGGCTATCGGTGTTGTTGGATGTGGTGTTAATTCAGCTCCCGCTGCACCTGAAGCAGCTCCTAAGGAGGAGGCAAAGACTGAGGCACCTGCTGATGCGGCACAGGAAAATGCGGGGGCAGAGGATGCAGGAGATGCTGCAAACCTCGATGAGCTTATTGAAGCAGCTAAGGCTGAGGGTGAGCTTGTTGTCTACGGTTCTTGTGAGGAAGAGTATTTAGCAGCTGCTTGTGAACACTTCCAGGAGCTCTATGGAGTAAAGGTTACATATCAGCGTCTTTCAACCGGTGAGGTTCAGAGTAAGATAGAAGAGGAGAATGGCAATCCTTCAGGTGATGTTTGGTTTGGTGGCACAACCGATCCTTACAACGTAGCTGCAGGTGAGGGCCTTCTTGAAGCATATGAAGCACAGAATGCAAGCCATCTTATAAGCGATACATATCGCGATAAGGACGGTTACTGGTACGGTATCTACAAGGGAATCCTTGGATTTATGGTTAACATGGATGAGCTTCAGCGTATGAATATTGATAAGCCTGAGGACTGGCAGGATCTTCTTAAGCCTGAGTACAAAGGTCTCATCTGGCTTTCAAACTACAATACAGCCGGAACAGCTAAGCTTGTTATCAACACAATGATCCAGAAGTATGGTCATGACGAAGGTATCAAGTATCTTGTAGATCTTGATAAGAACATTGAAGTTTATACAAAGTCAGGTTCAGGTCCTTCTAAGAACGTTGGAACAGGTGAGTGTATTGTCGGCATCGGATTCCTCCATGATGGAATCACACAGATCGTTGATAACGGTTACGGCAACATCGGACTTATCATTCCTTCAACAGGAACATCATTCGAAGTTGGTGCAACAGCAATCTTCAAGGGATGCAAACATCCCAACGCAGCTAAGCTTTGGATCGAGTATGCTCTTAGCCCTGAGTGCGTAGAGCTTGCAGCAGAGAACGGTTCTTATCAGTTCCTTGTACTCGATAACGCTAAGCAGCCTGAAGTAGCAGCTCAGTTCGGTCTTGATCCCGAGAACGTTATGAAGTATGACTTTGACGATGCTAAGGAGAATACTCCTAAGTACATCGAGGAAGTTATGAATGCACTCGGAAGTGCTGCAGACGATCGTTTCCAGACTGAATAATCATTGAATGCTAATGTGGGGCGGGTTTGGCTATAATCCGCCCCACATATATTCTGTAGTATTTTTACAAGGAGGACATAAATAATGGCAAAAAGTCAAAGTGCCAGCCTTGACAGGAAGAAGCTCATGGCGGATCCCATTATGGTGACCACCATTGCGCTTTTGATTGTTTTTTTGACTGTATTTATCTTATATCCGCTCGCAATCTTGCTGGTGGACAGCTTTGTTTCAGAGACAGGCTTTACTCTCGATACATTTAAGCGTGTTCTTGCGCTTCCAAACTTTAGACGAGCTATTACAAATACACTAAAGGTAGGTTTTCTTGTAGGTATAGCATCAGCTCTCATAGGTCTTTTGTTTGCTTATGTTGAGGTGTATGTAAAGCTTCGCACAAGATTCATGGAGGGACTTTTCAGAGTCGTATCCATGCTTCCTGTTGTGTCACCACCATTTGTTCTTTCATTATCGATGATCATGCTTTTTGGTAAAGCAGGTATCATCACTCGTTTCCTTTTGAAAATATATGACAACAGCGTATACGGATTCTGGGGAATTGCTATTGTTCAGACACTTACCTTTTTCCCTGTCTGCTATATGATGCTCAAAGGTCTTCTTAAGAATATAGATCCTTCTTTGGAAGAAGCTGCAAGAGACATGGGAGCGTCAAGATTTAAGGTGTTCAATACGGTTACACTGCCCCTTATACTTCCGGGACTTGGAAATGCATTTCTTGTAACTTTCATTGAATCTATTGCTGACTTTGCAAACCCCATGATCATCGGTGGATCATACGATACTCTTGCAACAACTATCTATCTTCAGATAACAGGAGCTTATGACAAGCAGGGCGCAGCAGCAATGGCTGTAGTTCTTCTTGGAATCACACTTCTTATGTTTGTTGTTCAGAAGTATTATCTTGAGGCTAAGAGTACAGCAACTCTTTCAGGAAAAGCATCAAGAGAGCGTATGCTCATTACTGATAAGAGTGTTACGATTCCTCTTACCATTCTGTGCAGTGCGCTTGCTATATTTGTTATCCTTATGTACATCTGTGTTCCTTTCGGAGCAATGTTCCGTACCTGGGGCTACGATTTCCATCTTACATTTAAGTGGTTCGGACAGGTATTTAAGAAGTACAAGGGATTTAAGGCGTTTAAGGACAGTTTCATTTTGTCACTTATATCTGCGCCTATTACAGCTCTTTTGTCCATGATAATTTCTTATCTTGTAGTAAAGAGAAAGTTTAAGGCAAAAGGATTTATTGAAGCGGTTTCCATGCTTGCCATGGCGGTTCCCGGAACAGTTCTCGGTATCGGATATATCAGAGGCTTCTCCGGAGGACTTTTTGGAAGCGGAATCCTTCAGGGCTTGTACGGAACAGGTGCAATCCTGGTTATCGTCTTCATTGTTCGAAGCCTTCCTACAGGTACCAGAAGCGGTATCTCAGCTCTTCGCCAGATTGATAAGAGCATCGAGGAATCCGCTTATGATATGGGCGCTGACAGCTTTAAGGTATTTATGACGGTGACACTTCCTCTTATCAAGGACAGCTTCCTTAGTGGTTTCGTTACCTCATTTGTACGTAGTATCACAGCAATCAGTGCAATCATCCTTTTGGTTACACCTTCGTATCTGCTCATTACAGTACAGATCAATGAGTTTGCTGAGAAGGGTGCATACGGAATTGCCTGCGCATTTGCGTCAATTCTTATTCTCATAACCTACGGTGCGGTGCTTATCATGAATCTGCTTATGAAATACTTTGGAACCAGCCGCAGAGTACAGACAAACGATTAACGAAAGAGGTGTAAAAAATGGCTAAAGAGAAAAAAGGTGTTCGCCTTGAACACATTTCAAAAATTTATAAAGATCCAAAAACAGGAAAAGATTTTTATGCGGTAAAGGATGCTCATCTTGAGATCGAACCCGGAAGCTTCGTAACTCTTCTTGGACCTTCAGGATGCGGTAAGACAACAACGCTTCGTATGATAGCAGGCTTTGAGAGCCCGGACGAAGGTGAGATATATCTTGGAAATGAGCCTATAAATGCGCTTACTCCCAATAAGAGAGACACAGCTATGGTATTCCAGAGCTATGCACTCCTTCCTCACTACAATATTTTTGATAACGTAGCTTATGGTCTTAAGCTTCGCAAAATGGACAAGGAGACTATTAAGCGCAAGGTCACCGATATCCTCGGACTTGTAGGACTTGAAGGCATGGAAAATCGTATGACCAACCAGCTTTCCGGTGGACAGCAGCAGAGAGTTGCTCTTGCAAGAGCTCTTGTAATAGAACCCGGTGTACTTCTTTTCGATGAGCCTTTATCTAACCTTGATGCAAAGCTTAGAGTGTCCATGCGTACAGAGATAAGAAGAATCCAGCAGGAAGCCGGAATTACAGCTATATACGTAACACACGATCAGAGTGAGGCTATGGCTATTTCCGATAAGGTCATTATTATGAACCGCGGTAATGTAGAGCAGATATCTACTCCTCAGGAGGCTTATTACTATCCTAACAACAAGTTTGTTGCTGATTTCATCGGTGAAGCAAACTTCCTTAAGGGGAAAGTTAAAGCCCAGGATAAGGTTGAGATCGCAGGTTCTGACATAAGCTGCGCAACAGGTAGTCTGGCAGTAGGAGCAGAATGTGATGTTGTTTTACGTCCGGAAGGTGCTATACTTGGAGATAACGGAGTGATCAAAGGAAGCGTTAAATATTCATGCTTTATGGGAGCTTATCAGGACTACCATATTCTTGTCGGGGATACTCTTCTTAAGATTCAGGAGTACAATCCCAAGAATAAGAAAATCTACAATGTAGGAGATGAGGTATTCCTAAACTTTGAGGACAACACTCTCTATGCACTGTAAATCATAATTATATTGAACGGAGAATTTTACAATGGATGGAGCAAGGACAGTTTTGGAGTTTTTGGAAAGTTCCAATGACATTGCAGTTGGTATCAGACTTATAATCGCAACGTTTTTTGGAAGCCTTATAGGATGGGAGAGAATTGTCAAAAGACATAGTGCGGGTATTAAGACCTTTGCGCTTGTAAGTCTTGGATCGGCAGTTGCTACTGCTCTCAATATCTATCTAGCTCAGATGCCTGATCTTAACGCGGACGTTAGCCGTATACCTGCAGGTGTTGTGAGTGGTATCGGTTTCCTTGGTGCCGGAACAATCCTGGTAACAGGAAGACAGCAGATCAAAGGCCTTACAACGGCAGCTTCTCTGTGGGTTACTTCCTGTATGGGAATGGCTATCGGTGGTGGATACCTTATAATAGGTATCATCTGCTTTGCGCTTGTTATGATCGCTAATGTTATCCTGCTTCACTTAAGTCAGAGAGTAGAAGATAACAGCAAGTATATGAGCGTTTATGTTGAGGTTAATAAGGCGAAGGGCGTTAACAAGCTTATTCAGGTTCTTTCGGATGAGAAATGTAAGATCAGCAGTATGACCAAGAGTAAAGAAAAGACTCTCCAGTCATCGGATGCAGCCATAATTGTTGACATTGATTTTGACAGAAGGCGTTCACACAAAGAAATAATAGACATATTAAATGCTCAGGAATTTGTTAATTATGTAGAAGAAATCTGACAGAAGCCTGATACATTGGACAATTTTACTAAAGTAATAGAAAATAAGAGCTGTTGGCAAATAAATCTATGCCAATGGCTCTTTTTCCTTTTGAAAAAACGTATCTTTTATCTTGACATTTTTTTACAGATATATTAACATTGCACCTATAAAATGTATGAAAAAAAGAGAAGGGGATATTTAAATGACAGTATTAGCATTCATGGCAGTACTTCCTGCCGCAGTTCTTCTTTATGTAATTTACAAAGCAGATAACGTAGAAAAAGAGCCTTTTGGATTGATGGCACTTGTTTTCTTCCTTGGAGTTGTATCTACAATCTCCGCTGTGATACTTGAAACTATAGGCACAGGTGCTCTGGATCTGGCGTTTAGAGGCGACAATACCAACCTCATCTATATTTTCCTTATGACATTCTTTGTCGTAGGTGTTGCTGAAGAGGGTGGTAAGTTCCTGGCCTTAAAGCTTAGTACATGGAAAAACAAAGAATTCAATTTCTCTTTTGACGGTATTGTATATTCAGTTTGTGCTTCACTTGGTTTTGCCACACTTGAAAATATCTTATATGTTTTTGATGGCGGATTTTCAGTAGCAGTTATGAGAGCTATTCTTTCAGTTCCCGGACATTGTATCTTTGGTGTATTCATGGGTGTTTATTACGGAATTGCCAAGGGTAATGAGCTTAGAGGCAATATGGAAGCTATGAAGGTTAACCTTCGCAAGGCATTTTGGATTCCGGTTGCTATCCACGGCTTCTATGATTTTTGTCTGATGGCTAATCTGGAACTTGCACTTCTTGCATTTATCGGTCTTGAGATTTTCATGGTTGTTCGTGCAATCAAGTTAGTAAAGCTTATGTCCAAGACAGATACACCCCTTATTCCCGGTGTAACTGCTCAGGAAGCCATCAACATCAGAAACATGCAGGCTATGCAGGAAGCTAATCCTGCGCAGGTTCAGGCTTTCCAGCAGGCTATGGCTATGCAGGGGGCAGCACAGGGTATGCAGGCACAGCCTTTTGCAAATGCGCAGCAGCCTTACGCAAACGCACAGCAGCCTTATGCAAATGCGCAGCAGCCTTATGCAAACGCACAGCAGCCTTATGCAAACGCACAGCAGCCTTTCGTAAATGCACAGCAGCCATATACACAGGCACAAAACGGATACAACCCGGTACAGAATGGTGCGCAGCCTCAGTACAATGCGCAGGCACCTGTTCAGAATAATACACAGCCTCAGTACACACAGACTGTAAGTGAGAACAACACACAGGCATCCGCAGATAATAATGTGCAGACAACAGTAGTTGATTCAACCGCTGTTACGGAAGAGCTTTTTGACAGTAACCCTGACATCATTATACAGAATGAGCCTTTAACAGACGGCTTATCCAATCCTGATCCTACATTTACTGCAACTGATCTTGGCTGATTAAATTTATGTGAATATTGATTCAAATCATTTCATTCATATAAAAAAAGACAATATTTTAAGTGCAAAATTAATAATGTGCTAGTAATCTTAAAAATATCCGATTTTTTATGATCACTATATAACCTATAATGACATTGTCGAAGAGACAATGTCATTTTTTATTCTTTTTATAGGGAGGTTAATATGAAGAAAAAGATAATTTCGACATTATTGGCAGTAGCTACTGTTGTTTCAATGACAGCTTGTGGCGTTTCTGCTCCTGAAGCACCTGCAGCACCTGCAGCTCCTGCTGCACCCGCAACAGATGCATCTGCAGCTGATGCAACTGCAGCTGATGCAACAGCAACACAGCCTGCAGCTGATGCAATCACACTTGTTATGGCAGAGGTTAACCCTCTTGATACCATCGTTGGTATGACAGACCAGAAGTTCAAGGAAGAAGTTGAGGCTAGATCAAACAATTCTATCATCATCGATCTTCAGGCAAGTGGTGTTCTTGGATCAGAGAACGACGTACTTGACACAATGCTTGGCGGTGGCGGAACAATTGATATGTCAAGAATTTCTGCTTTCGCTCTTACACCTTACGGCGGAGAGAAGTCAATGCTTCTTTCACTTCCTTACACATTCGTAAGCCGTGATCATTTCTGGAATTTCGCGACATCTGATCTTGCTCAGGAATTCCTTCTTGAGCCCTCAGAAAAAGGTAGCGGAATCAGAGGACTTTTCTACGGTGAGGAAGGTTTCCGTCATTTCTTCACAAAAGAGCCTGTTACAGGTATCGATTCATTCAAGGGCATGAAGCTTCGTGTTTCTAACGACCCTATCATGAATGGTCTTGCTGAGGGACTTGGTGCATCTCCTACAGTTGTTGCTTTCGGTGAGCTTTATTCAGCTCTTCAGCAGGGAACTGTTGATGGCGCTGAGCAGCCTATCGCTAACTACAAGGCTAATGCATTCCCTGAGGTTGCTCCTAACATGATCCTTGACGGACATACACTTGGTGCTATCCAGGTAGTTATCACAGATGAAGCTTGGAATAAGCTTTCAGCTGATCAGCAGCAGATCCTTATGGACGCTGGTAAGGCTGCATCTGAGTACAACCGTTCAATCTCCGAGCAGAAGGAGAAGGAAGTTCTTGATGAGCTTAAGAACGAGGGTGTTAACATCGTAGAAGTTGATGATGTTACTCCTTGGCAGGAAGCTGTTAAGAAAGTTATCGACGAGAACATTAAGGGTCAGGAAGATCTTTATAAGCAGATCGTTGATATGCAGTAATTAGCTGATTGTCGATCAGTATTAGAATTTAGTAATCATTTGCAAGGCACAGAAAGGTTACTTCTGTGCCTTGTGCTAAGAAAAGAGGAATTTTATGGAAGGCTTTTTTAAACAGGTTGATAAGATCAAACCGGTATATGATGCAACATATAAGGTTATGCTCTTTATCTGCAAGATTTTACTTATTGCGGATATCCTGATCACCAGCATGAGTGTTGCAGGAAGATATATTTCTTTTATTCCCGATCCCGCGTGGAGTGAAGAGGTGGTTCTCACACTCATGGCTTACATGGCTGTATTATCAGCCGCTCTTGCTATAAGACGTGGCGCTCATATCCGCATGACAGCACTTGATGTTTATATACCAAAGAAAGTTGTAAAGGCACTGGATATATTGAATGACTTATGTGTTCTTGCCCTTGCAATTGTTATGATCGTTGTAGGATGGAACTATGCTAAGACAATCGGAAGCAAGGGTACATATGTAAGTATGCCTTTCCTTTCAAGATTCTGGTTATATTTCCCTATTCCTGTTGCAGGAGTAGCAATGCTCGTATTCGAGCTTGAGTCACTTTACAATCATATTAAGAGCATAGTATTAAAGGAGGAGAATAAGTAATGGCAGTAAATGGAACAGCTATTGCAATATTGCTTGTGAGCTTTCTTGTAATGATTATGCTGAGATTTCAGATTGCATATGCAGTAGCATTATCTTCAATGTTTTGTTTGATGTATCAGGGACTTCCCCTTAATACCATTTGTCAGCAGATGGTTAAGGGTATCAGTTCATTTAGTTTGATGGCAGTACCGTTCTTTATCACAATGGGATGTATCATGGGTAGCGGCGGAATATCAGAGAAGCTCATTGCCCTTGCAAATTCCTGTGTTGGTTGGATGACCGGCGGTATGGCGATGGTTAACATCGTTGCATCATATTTCTTTGGTGGTATTTCAGGATCAGCAGCAGCTGATACTGCATCACTTGGAACAATTCTTATCCCTATGATGGTTGAGCAGGGATATGATGATGATTTTTCAACAGCAGTTACTATCACATCATCATGTGAGGGACTTCTTGTTCCTCCCAGCCACAACATGGTTATTTATGCTATGAGTGCCGGTGGTATTTCTGTAGGAAGCCTTTTCCTTGCAGGTTATCTTCCCGGAGCACTTCTTGCTATTTCCCTCATGGTTGGTTCATATATTATCTCTAAGAAGAGACATTACCCCAAGGGAGATAAGTTCAGCATTAAAGCATTTGCTAAGCAGTTTGCTACATCACTTTGGGCACTTGCAGCGATCATCATCGTTGTAGTTGGCGTTGTAGGCGGTGTATTCACAGCTACAGAGTCAGCAGCTATTGCAGTTATCTACTCACTTATCGTCAGTGTATTTATTTATAAGGGACTTGACCTTAAGGGTGTATGGAAGACACTTGAGCAGTGCGTTGATACACTTTCGATCGTACTTATCCTTATCTCAACATCAAGTATCTTTGGATTCTGCCTTACTAAGCTTCATGTGCCGGATCTTGCTGCTAATGCAATTGTAGGATTTACACGTAATCCTATTTTGATAGCACTTCTTCTTAACCTGATACTTCTTGTACTTGGATGTATCATGGATATGGCGCCTATCATCCTGATAGCTACACCTATCCTTCTTCCTATTGCACAGTCAATCGGAATCAATCCAATTCAGTTTGGTATCATGCTTATTCTTAACTGCGGTATCGGACTTCTTACTCCTCCCGTTGGAGCAGTACTCTTTATCGGTTCCGCTGTAGGTAAGGTTAAGATGGAGAGAGTTGTTAAGGCTACACTTCCTTTCTATCTTTGCATGATTATTGTATTGCTTCTTCTCACATTTATTCCTGAGATCAGCATGTTTATACCTAACCTGTTTGCAAAATAAAAGGATTTTTGTATGGAATACAGATATATATCGGATGTTAAACCAAAGGATCTCTGGTTCATATCTATGCTTCGCACTTACCGCTCATTTATAGGAGTGATCAATGTGGTATTTACTGTTGCGATGATAATGTTAACCTTTAGGTTTTGGCCCGAGACCAATGGATTATTAAGATCCCTCATGCTCATAGGTTGCTTGCTTTTTCCCGTTATCCAACCTCTCGCAATTTACGGAAGAAGCGTTAAGCAGCTCGAGGATCTTCCGGGTAGAGTAGAGCTTATGTTTGATGATCACGGCGTTCATGTTGATAGTGAAGGCAAACACGAAGATATCACATGGAACAAGATCTCCAATGCGATTAAGCAGACTAATATGATAATTGTTATGTCTGACGCAAGACATGGCTACATGCTCACCAATAGGATCCTTGGAGATGAAAAAGAAGAGTTTTACGAATTCTTGTGTAAAAAACTTCGCAAATAAAAAGAAAAATAGAAATTTAGTGAAGGCAGCGCTATAATACTTTAATAGTAACTATACGCTGCCTTCTTTTGAAATTATGAGAAAAATAAAATCCTTTTGGAAAAAGATCACAATAAAAAATAAGATAATGCTTTTCACGGGAAGCGTCTTTCTTACAATCTTGATCGCGATAGTCTTTGATGCTGTTCTGATCAGGCTTTTTGTCATAGATGTAAATGACATCATGGAAGACAATTCAAAAGGTGGAGAGATAGTGGCAGTTCTCGATAGGGAGAAGGATTGTTTTAACGATTTTATAAATAATAATTCTCTTGAGAACAGAACGGCATTAACTGTATCTTTTAACCAGACTGAAAAGGCAATTAATGCGATTCCTTTGGATTACAATCGTCTTGGTGAGAACAGATATGCGCAGCTCTTTTCTCTGAAAACCTGCTATGACAGCTATCGCTCATACAGGGATGAGATTATTGACGGCAATCTTGAGAGACATGATTATGTAAGCAAACTCTATGCGGTTTATAACATGCAGGATTATCTTAGGAACTATGCTCAGAGGTTTGTTGATCTTACGCTTAAGGACGGCAACGCCAAGTATAGAGAGCTTATTCCCACAGTGTTTGCAGTACCTCTTGTGGCTATTACAATGAGTATCTTGCTCTTTTCCGTTGTCCTTGAGATTTCACGTATGATGAACAAGGCAATAACAGAACCTGTGCTTAAGCTTGCCAATGCTTCAAGAAGAATTGCCGCAAACGACTTTTTTATTGATGATGTCAAAGCTGATAACGAGGATGAGCTGGGTGAACTGGTTACTGCTTTTAACAAGATGAAATATGCAACGGGTGAATATATAGAAGCCCTTGAAGAGCGAAGAGAAGCTCTTGATAAGCTTCATGCCCAGGAGGTTGAAACGCTTGAAGCGGAGAAACAGCTTGATGCAATGAATCTGGAACTTCTTAAGAATCAGATCAATCCGCATTTTCTATTTAATACCCTTAATGTTATAGGTGGAATGGCCAACCTTGAGGGGGCAGGGACTACTGAGCAGATGATCAAAGCTCTTTCATCCCTGTTTAGATATAATTTGAAGAACCAGGCCAAAGAGGTTCTTTTATCGCAGGAACTTAAGGTTTCGGAAGATTATATGTATCTTCAGAAGATGAGGTTCGGAGACAGAGTTAAATATATAGTTAATTGTGATGTGGATGCTGACAATGTTATGGTTCCTACTTTCACATTGCAGCCTATTATTGAGAACAGCATCATTCACGGTATCTCTCCTAAAGTTGAGGGAGGAACCGTATCGGTTGATGTTTCCAAGAAAGATGATCAGCTATTTATAGCAATAAAAGACACCGGAAAAGGCATGGACGCCGAGACACTTAGTAAGCTTCATGAATCCTTGGAAGGTAAAGAAAACAACACTCTTGGAATAGGAGTGGGCAACATTTACAGAAGAATTAAAGCCATGTATGATGGCGCAGATATGACCATTGACAGCAGGGAAGGTGAGGGGACCACTATTACCATTAAGATCCCGTATCTTGCCGGCGATACTAACTTTACCGAGGAGAATAACTAATGTACAGAGTACTTATAGCAGATGATGAACCTATAGAAAGACAGGTTATTTCTAAGAAAATCAACGGATTTTTCCCGGATCAGGTAGAGATATTTTTGGCAGAAAACGGAGTGGAGGCAGTTAAAGAGTTTAAGAACAACAACTGCCAGATAGCTCTTTTGGACATTGCTATGCCCGGAAAGAGCGGATTAGAGGCGGCTGAAGAGATAAGGGGGATTGATCAGAATTGCAGTATTATCTTCCTTACTGCTTTTGATGAATTCAGCTATGCCAAGAAGGCTATAGAAGTTAAGGCGCTTGACTATCTTCTTAAGCCCGGATCCGATGAGGACCTTATAAGCGCCTTTGAAGAAGCGTTTAGTATAGCAGACAAGAACATGGAAGAAGCCAGGGTCAAGGAGTCTGCAGGTTCATCCACTGTTTTTGATATAGATGAAGAAGAACCGGATCACAACAAGTCAAGCGTTATTGTAAGACAGGCCAAGAATTACATAGACGAGCATTACAAGGAAGATATTTCACTCCAGGATGTTGCAGGAGTTCTTGGATATTCAGATGTTTATTTCTGCAAACTTTTTAAGCAGAATTTTGGAAAGAGCTTTATTGTATATCTTAATGAACTTAGGATTGGTAAGGCAAAAGAGTTTCTTGCAAATCCCGCTATCAATATTAAGGACATTAGTTCTGAAGCGGGATATCGTGATGCCAATTATTTTGCAAGAGTGTTTAAGAGAATGACCGGGATGACACCCAGTGATTACAGAAACGGAGTTATAGGTTCATGAAAAAGAGATGGATCATAGCGTCGGTTATCCTGCTTGCCGCAGCGATTGTCGCTATCTTGATGTACTATTTGGACAACAAAAAATCTTCAGAGAAGGCTCCGGAGTTTGTTCTTCTTTATGCAGAGAACCAGACTGAGAATTACCCTACAACTCTTGGGGGGAAGAAATTTGCTGATCTTGTATATGAGAGGACAGACGGTCGGATTAAGATCCAGATAAAATACGGAGCAGAACTTGGAAGTGAAAGCTCGGTCATCAATCAGATGAAGTACGGCGGAGTTGCTTTTGCCAGAGTTTCCGTATCACAGCTTGCTGAGAGAATTCCGGAGATGAATGTACTTCTTTTACCATATCTGTATGATGATTCGGCTCATATGTGGAGAGTTCTTGAGGGCGATATTGGAGATCAGTTCCTTGAAAAAGCCGGGAATTATGACCTCGTGGGATTGTCTTGGTATGATGCCGGCGCAAGAAATTTCTACAGTTCAGATAAACCCATAACTTCGGTTGAGGACTGCGAAGGAATGAATATAAGAGTTCAGGAATCAACTATGATGGCAGATATGATCTCAGCTCTTGGAGCCAATCCCGTTGAGATAGTTTATTCTGATGTATACTCTGCTCTGGAACAGGGAATAGTTGACGCAGCTGAGAATAACTGGCCCTCTTACGAATCTATGAATCATTACAAGGTGGCTAAGTACTATACTATAGATGAGCATGTGAGAGTCCCGGAGATGCAGATCTGTTCCGAGGCAGTCTGGAATATGTTATCCGATTCAGACAAAGAGATCATCAAAGAATGCGCAGAAGAATCAGCGCTTTATGAGAGACAGCTTTGGATACAAAGAGAAGAAAGGTCCAAGAAAAAAGCCATTGAGAGCGGCACTTTAGTTACAGCTCTAACTGCAGAAGAGAAGAAGAAATTCAGAGACGCAATGAGTGATGTTTATGAAAAGTATTGCGGTGATGACATGGATCTTGTCAGAGAGATAATTGATTATTGATTCATAAAAGAATCCGGAGGGTGTTATGCCAAAGGGGGCAAATCAAAAGCTTAAGCTGTATTACCTGGCCAAGATAATGGTTGAAAAAACTGATGATGAGCATTTTCTTACTATGCCGCAGATCCGTAAGCATCTTGAGGTCTACGGAGTAACCGCGGACAGGAAGAGTCTTTATGACGATATGGAAGCTCTCAGAGTCCTTGGTATTGATGTGATCGGAGAGCAGGAAGGAAGAAATTATTATTATCATGTGGGATCTAAGCATTTTGAGCTTGCTGAGCTCAAGCTGTTGGTTGATTCCATACAGTCTTCCAAGTTTATTACGGAAAAGAAATCTTCCGAGCTTATCAAAAAGGTAACAGCCCTTGGCAGTGAGTATGAGGCTACCCAGCTTAGAAGGCAGGTTGTGGTTCAAGGCAGGATCAAAACCATGAATGAGAGTATCTATTATGTGGTGGATGAGATCCACAATGCCATTGCCCACAATAAGAAGATACGATTTGAATACCTTCAGTGGAATCTGGAAAAGAAGATGGTTCCCAGAAAAGAAGGTTTGTATGAGATAAGCCCCTGGGCACTTACTTTTGATGATGAGAATTATTATCTTATCGGATTTGACTCTGAAGCTCAGAAGATAAAGCACTATAGAGTAGATAAGATGAGAAAGATCGTACATCTTGAAGATATGAGAGAGGGCAAAGAAGCTTTTGCTTCTCTTAACATGGCTGATTATTCACGAATGAATTTCGGGATGTTTGGCGGAGAGAAGACAAGCGTAAAGCTTATGTTTAGGAATGAAATGGTTGGTATTTTACTGGACAGATTTGGTAAGGATATACCGATCAGAAGCAGCAAAGAAAAGGGGTATAGCGAAACTATAGTTGATGTTGCCGTAAGCGATCAGTTTTTTGGTTGGATATTTGCTCTTGGAAGCGGTATTAAGATCTTATCGCCAACGGAAGTGGCAGATAGGTTTAGAGATGAGATCACAGAGAGATTGTCTCTTTATACGCCGGTGTAACGGTTATATAGCTTCCCGAGAATTCCTGTTATAGCTATGGCGGCAAAGGTCACAGCTTCAAGAAACAGGTAGTGACGGCTCTTTGTGATAACAAGGATGATAGCTGTGACTACGCTGATTCCGAGAATAACATAGGACTTAAGTATAAACCGCTTGTTATCAGCTTCATCCACTGTCTTATTGGGATGATCAACGGGACCGACTATTATGATAGTCAGAAGTGCAATCATATAAACACAAACAGATAAAGCCGTTGAAGCTTTCAGATTATTTGTGATAAGAAGGCATATTATTAATAACAGGCATGAGAATATATAGCAGCCTTTGAAAGTTTTGAGGTGAAGGCCGCCTGTATAGGATCTTGTCATTAGGAAAAAGAAAGAGAAGAACAGTGCTTCAGGTATTCCATGCATGAAAAAAGCTATTATCATAGCACTTATAAAGCTGAAGGCTGTCTCGAAAAAATATACAAAACCGAATTTGTAGATATCGTAGTTTTCTTTTTCTATTACGTTTTTTTCCAATATATAATCAGTTAGTTTCTTTGCGATGAATTCCATCGTTACTCCAATATCGGTGACTTTTTTTCTTTTTGAATAATCAGAAACAGCTCTTTTGCTCCGTGATACTGCATACTTTATCACGGATTTCTTTTTGCTTTTTCTCACTTATCTTAAGTTCAACTTCTTCGTTTCCCAAATGCATGATCACATAGGAGTAGCTTATTCGCTTTACGTATTTGTAGTTGATAAGGAAAGACTGATGAATCCTTAGGAAGATGAAACGATCATTTTCCATGCTTTTCTCAATGTCACTTATTTTGCCGTAGAATTGCCTAACTGACCCGTCGTTTAAATGAATGTGAACGAGCCTGCTTACGCTTTCAAAATATACAATGTTTTTGAAGGGGACTTTTATGAGTTCTCTTTTATAGATATACTGAAAAAACCCTTCGTTTTCACCGATCTTTTCAAGGGCCTGATTAAAATATACTTTGAATTTATCTACGTTGACGGGTTTGGAGAGGAAGCGGAACGGTTCAACTTCAAACAGTTCCTTTAGATAATTGTCGTATCCGGAAATGTAGATAAGGATTACATCTTTACTGAATTTTCTGATGTTACGCGCAGTAGAGATCCCGTCCATATTTTCCATCTCGATATCAAGAAAGATGATATCGTAGCTTTTGCCTTCTTCAAAACTTTTTACAAGAGGAAGTCCGTCGTAGAAAATATCGATATCGGCTCTAACACCGTTATTCAGACATTCGGTATTGGCCTGTGATTCAAGCCATCCGGCCAGTTTTACGTCATCGTCGCATATTGCAATTCTTAACATATCCTATCTCCTTCAAGCTATCAACATGTAATGGTCAAAATGTAGGATGGGTATGTGTGATTTAGATACTTAAACGTTTTCTGTATCTTACTTCGTAGTATAGCACATTTTGACATTTATTTGAAAACACGTGTTGCATTATGGAGCTAACAGATGATTTAATGTAGGTATATGAGATAATTAGATAATAAATTAGAGGTGATGGGGAAATGGCAGATAAATTTACGCTTTTAGCGGAGATTTCTGTTCCTTTTATTTATGTTTTGACAATACAGAAATTTATGACGCTTTTTCTTGGAAAGAGAAATGAGCATGTGATTGCAGGAAGAATAGGATGGGCATGCTTTTTTATCTTTCAGATATTTTCTAACAGATATACGTCTTCAATTAATCCATGGGTGATGCTTGGAACCAATATTCTGATCATATTTGTGATTGGTGTGGTTGAGAGAGATGTTCCTATTAAGAGGAGTGCTTTTTTTGCCATTATCGTATGTACCATATGCGTGCTTTTGGAGATCGCCGGTATTATGATAATGACTTTTACGGGAATTGATAGCGAGATAAGCTACAAAACCGGCGGATACATGGCTGTAGCCCTGTTCCTTATCATGGAGATCCTTGTTCAGAAGACAACCAGAGAAAGAAAGCACAGCGATATACCAACCAAAATATATTCCATAATCCTTATGATTCCAATCGCCAGCGTGTTGCTCATGAACTGGATATTTTTGATAGCCTCCAAGCAACATGACTATGCCACATTTGCTTTGGTTTCGGGAAGTTTTTTGCTGCTTATGAATTATATTATTTTTGAGGTGTATGACAGGATAAGTCTGGATGCGGAGCTCAAATCCGAGAACAGGCTGTATTGTAAGCAGCTTGAGCTTTGTTCTGTACAAGCCAGTGATCAGGAGAATTTTTACTCAGAGATCAGAAGAACAAGGCATGATATGAAGAATCATCTGACGGGATTGTTTGAGATGATCAAGCAGGGTCATAACAAGGAAGCCTGCGACTATATAGAAAGGCTTCTTAAGGATGGCATAAATGTTGATGCAGAGGAGATATCCAGAAGCGGCAACATTATCGTAGATTCTCTTGTTAATCACAAGTATAAAGTTGCCAAGGAAAACGGAATAGATTATGATGCCACGGTATTTGTGCCTGCAAACCTTTCTTTTAGAAGTGACCATCTTGTTATCATTCTTGGTAATCTCCTGGAGAATGCTCTTGAAGCATGCTATAAGGTTGAACCCGGAAAAAGATATATCAAAGTAGATATCACTTATGAAAAAGGTGTGCTTCATATCTGCATCAAGAACAGTTGCATAAGCGAAAAACGCAGAGGAAGCGACGGAGCATTCTTTACCACCAAGGAAGATAAGGAAAATCATGGAATAGGTCTTTCTTCTGTAAAAAAAGCTGTTAAATACTACGACGGTGAAGTGATGATCAAGGATGATATAGAGAATTTCACGGTTGTAGCGATATTGTATGGTATTCAGTAAATTTGACATAAAAGCCCGTATTTTTGACAAGTGAAAAATATGCCCTCCGAAAAGTTTTATAATTGGGTTTAGCTCGAGCGAAGGAGGTACATATGGCGGGTTACAAAGATGTCTTCGAAAGGATAGAGGTCAAATATCTTTTGGATGATATGCAATATGTAGCGCTGCGAAAACGCCTTGAAGGTATGGCAAGGGTGGACAGTTATGGGAAAACTTCCATCTTGAATATTTACTTCGATACACCGGATTTTTCTCTTATTGAGAAATCTCTAGATAAGCCAATCTACAAGGAAAAACTCAGATTGCGTTCATATGGCGTAGCCGATGATGACACTAATGCTTTTATTGAGATCAAGAAAAAGTATAAAGGGGTTGTCTACAAAAGAAGAATCTCAATGCCTTATGCGGAGGCGGTTGACTATCTTATAAAAGGAAAAGAGCTAAAACAAAAATCTCAGATTTCCAATGAGATTGATTATATGATGAAGCACTATGGGGAAATGGTGCCTGCGATGGCGATCTCTTATGACAGGATCGCAATGGAGGGGATTAATGATCCGGATCTTCGGATCACATTTGATACTAACATCAGATGGAGAACAGACAAGCTTTCGTTAAAAGAGGGGAATGTTGGAAAAGACATTCTTTTACCGGGCCAGCATCTTATGGAACTTAAGATTGCGGGTGCTATGTCTGTAGAGCTAGCAAGGATTTTGGATGAGCTAAATATCCGAAAGACTTCTTTCTCAAAGTATGGAAGAGGTTATATCGATTACAAGAGCGGCAATGAGGCTAGATTCTTAGCTATGAGCGCCGCCGTATAAAAACTGAATATCGGCAATACTATAAAAAAGACAGAAGGAATAAAAAAATGACAGCAGACTATATATTTGGTTCCATCTTGACTAACGGAATGGTTACGGGGGTGACATTCCTGGTTTCTACTATTGCATCGATTGCGATAGGTATTTTTATAGCATTTATGTATACGCTTAAGAACAGCTATACTAAGAGCTTTTTTATTACATTATCTCTTTTACCTGCGATAGTACAGATTATTATCATGCTGGTAAACGGAAATCTCGGAGTCGGAGTGGCAGTTGCCGGAGCGTTTTCTCTGGTTAAGTTCCGTTCTGCACCGGGTGCCGGAAAAGAGATAACAAGTATTTTTCTTGCGATGGCAACGGGACTTGCTACAGGAATGGGATACATTGGTATTGCCGTGATATTTGTTGCGATCCTATCGCTTGTGAGCGTGATACTTAACAGCTTGCACATTGGTGACAATGAAAAGCTTTTGAAGATCACAATTCCCGAGGGATTGGATTTTGAGGGAATTTTTGATGATATTCTGGCAAAATATACGACAAAAGCAGAGTTACAGGAAGTTCGTACGTACGGAATGGGGAGTTTATATAGGTTGAGTTACAAGATTATTATGCAGTCAGGGGCGTCCACCAAGGGGATGATTGATGAGATGCGTGTGAAGAACGGTAATCTTGAGATCAGCTGTTCCCGTACCGTAGCTATTAAATGCGAAGAATTGTAATAGAAGGAGGTCGTAGAAATGAAGAGAGAAAAGAAGTTATTGGCAAAGGGGCTTGAGAAGCTTGCGAGAACTGCAGTAAAGGTCAACGCAGAGAATCGTTGCTTTATGTATGGACACCAGCCTCTTGAACCCAAGGGCATCAAGAATTTCTTATCGGCAAAATAAGAACATTAAAGGTGAGAGCCTTGACATTTCGCCATATGCGGAGTGCCAAGGCTTTTTTACATAATGGGAAATTCGCAGGAACTTTCATATTCTGTAAGCTACCGGCGCATGCAGAGCTGTGAGTTATCCTTTTAGTAATATGATATAATCTAGAAAAACACGGAAGGCGGAATTAACATGAGAGCAGTTTTGACCAGAGTATTGTCTGCATCTGTTGATATAGACGGTAATAGAGTTGCAGAGATTGATAAGGGCTTTTTGGTACTTCTTGGAGTACACGTTTCCGATACGGAAGAAAAAGCCAAAAAGATGGCTGATAAGATCTGCGGGCTTAGGATATTTGAAGATGAAAACGGAAAGATGAATATTAATCCCAAGGATGCGGGAGCAAAGCTTCTTATTGTGAGTCAGTTCACACTTTATGCGGATTGTTCATCCAGAAGACCCGGATTTACTGAGGCTGCAAGACCTGATGTCTCAAAGCCTTTGTATGAGCTTGTTGTAAAGGAATGCAGGGATAGAGGATTTGAAGTCGGAACAGGAGAGTTTGGAGCGGATATGAAAGTCACATCTGTTAATGACGGGCCTGTGACCATAGTTCTTGATATTTGAAAAAAAGAATGTCATCTGACATTCTTTTTATGCTGTGTGTTCTTTTGTTTCTTTGCTTTTCTCTTCGTTAATTTTCTGTATAAGTCTATCAATTTCAGCCTGTGAAAGCATTGTGTAGTCGTTATTAACTTCAGACATATTACAACCTCCTATTACCAGACACCCCTTAGGATATTTATATCATATTTCGGCATGAATTTATAGTTTTTTAATAAAATACATAAAATGTTCATGATTAATTATTGTAAACGCTTACATACTTTGATATAACTATTAATAGGCAGAAAATTCATTCTGTCTGAATGTAAATAGTTACATTTTGGGAGGCTTGATAATGGATCAATTAAATTACGGTATTTTGGACAAAACTGGATATGACGGATATGTACTTAAGGACGCGCCCGTAAAGGTCCTTCAGTTTGGAGAAGGTAACTTTTTAAGGGCTTTTGTGGACTATTTTCTCGATATAGCCAATGAAAAGGCAGGTTTTAACGGAAAAGTTGCTCTTGTTCAGCCTATTTCACAGGGACTCACAGAGCTTATAAATAAACAGCAGGGGCTATACACTCTTTATTTAAGAGGAAGCGAAAACGGAAGTAAGATAGATCAAAAGCGCATTATCTCTGCAGTTGATTGCTGTCTTAATCCCTATGACAGGAAAGACTACGATAAGATGCTTGATATTGCAGTCAGTGATGATCTTGATATCATCGTTTCCAACACAACAGAAGCAGGAATTGCTTTTGATCCTTCCTGCAAGTTTGATGATATTCCTGCCGCTAGTTTTCCCGGAAAGCTTACACAGGTTCTTTTTGCAAGATTCAAAGCCGGCAAAGGCGGCGTAGTTGTTCTTTCCTGTGAGCTTATAGATAATAACGGAAAAGAGCTTTTAAAGTGCGTAAATCAATATATCGATCTCTGGAATCTTGGCGATGAGTTTAAGACCTGGGTTAACGAAAGCAATATCTTTTGTTCAACTCTTGTAGATAGGATTGTTCCCGGAAGAATACGCGATCCCAAGGAAGTGGAAGAACTGGAAAAAGTAAACGGATATCACGATGAGCTTATTGATGTTGGCGAGATCTTTGGAGTATGGATCATTGAAGGCCCCAAGAGTCTTGAGGACAGACTTCCTTTCAAGAAGGCAGGGGTAAATGTTCATGTTGTTCCCGATGTTATGCCTTATAAGCATCGCAAGGTCAGAATTCTTAACGGAGCTCATACAGGCTTTGTTCTGGGCGCTTATCTTGCCGGAGAGGATATTGTTCGCGATTGTATGAACAATGAGATCATTGCCGGATTTATGAACAAGATGCTTGGTGAGGAGGTGATCCCCACACTTACAGATCATCTTGATGAGAAGGATCTTAACGAATTTGCCGCTGCGGTTAAGGACAGGTTCAACAATCCTTTTGTTAATCATGAGCTTATGTCCATATCTCTTAACTCTACCAGTAAGTGGAAGGCAAGAAATATGCCCTCATTCCTTTCTTATATTGAAAAGAACGGAAAACTTCCTGTTTGTCTTACAATGTCGCTTGCAGCGTATATTGCCTTTTATTCAAGTGATATACAGGAGCTTAATGATAAGGGACTTGTATGTAAGAGACCTGCAGGAAATACTTATGTTGTAAGTGATGACAGATGGGCACTTGAGTTCTTCTATGAACATAAGGATTCATCTGAAGAAGAACTTGTAAAAGCAGTTCTTGGAAATACACAGATGTGGGATAGGGACCTTAATGAGATAGAGGGTCTTACCATGGCTGTTACAGATAACCTTAAGACCATAAGAGAAGAAGGCGCGTTAAAGGCTTATTCTACCTGTCTTTGATGTAGATGTGAATTATTGCTGAACAATGTACACCTTATGTTGCAAAACGAAAAAAAACATATTATCATTCGATTTGGACATACATGTATTTGTTTTTTGCAGGAGGAAATATTATGAAAAATAAGATTGTTGCGGCTATTATGATAGCTACAATGACATTTGGACTTATTGCCTGTGGAGCATCAAAAGATAACTCCCAGAGTGAAGTAAACGGATCAGAGCAGACAACTGATGCTTCAGAGCAGGGCGATAAGATAAGTACTGTTACGCCCGGTAAGCTTACGGTTGCTACATCACCGGATTTTGCGCCCTATGAGTTTTATGCGATAGATGATCAGGGCAAATCTGAGCTTGCAGGTTTTGATATTGCACTTGCCGGTTATATTGCTGATTACCTGGGACTTGAACTTGAAATTGTTCCTGTTGACTTTGACGGTGTTCTTATGGAGGTTCAGACTAAGGCTGTTGATCTAGGTATTTCGGGACTTTCACCCGATCCCAAGCGTGAGGCTATTATGGATTTCTCAGAGCTTTACTATGTGGGAGGTCAGTCTTTTGTAACAACCAAGGATAAAAAAGATAAGTTCAAGAATCTTGATGATACCAACAATTCAAACCTTGAGATCGGTGCCCAGACAGGATCTATTCAGGTTGATCTGGCGCAGACATACAGTTCTCAAGCTGATATTATCCAGCTTTCAAAGGTTACAGACATAGTTGCCGAGGTTATTTCCGGTAAATTGGACGGAGCATATATTGAGACTCCCGTTGCGGAGAGCTATGCCAAGAACTATCCGGATCTTTGTATTGCTCTTGATGTTCCTTATGAGGGAGCAGAAGGTTCTGCGGTTGGTGTAAGTAAAGGAAATGAAGCACTTTTAAAGGGTGTAAATGAAGCCATTAATAAAGCTCTTTCTGACGGAACAATGGATGAATTCATTAAGGTTGCCAATGAAAAGGCTTCAGGAGAGATATACGAAGGACTTCTTGAGGGGAAATAATCTTTTTACTTTGTATGAGCGATCATTATAGGTTATGATTATATGGAAGCATTGAGGCTATGTAGCTTCAATGCTTCTTATGTCGTTTGATTTTGTTGGAGATATACTTATGGATAATTTTGTACAAATTGAGAATTTCGGAAGGATTGCACCTTATGGTGAGCTTTTTGTTCAGGGGATTGTTGTGACAGTGATGCTGTCAATCTGCACAGTGGCTATCGGTTTTATCCTTGCAATCATTTTATCTGCAATGAGGATGTCCAATTTCTACCCGCTGGCATTTCTTGGACTTGATAAAGATGGCCACCAGAGGGAGAAGGGAGTCGGAGTTACGATAGGGAAGTTCAATCCTTTGGCATTTCTTGCGACAGCTTATGTTGAGATTCTAAGGTCAACGCCTGTTATTGTTCAGGTTGCGATCATCTATTATGGTGTGTTTGGAGCTCTTTTTAAACTTCCGAGCTTTACTTTCTTCGGATTTATTAAGTTTGAGAGATTCTTTCCCGGCGTTGTTGCTCTTGGAATGAATTCTGGAGCTTATCTTTGTGAGATTATGAGATCGGGTATCCAGTCGATCGACGGTGGGCAGACAGAGGCTGCAAGAAGTCTTGGTATGAGCTGGTTCCAGAATATGAGATATATTATTCTGCCACAGGCTATCAAGAATATCCTTCCGGCAATTGCCAATGAGTTCGTTGTCATCATCAAGGAGTCTGCGATCACATATACGATCGGTGTACAGGATATCATGTCTGCTGTTAACGCGGTTCGCGGAGCAACATTTATAATTATAGAGCCTTTACTTGTGGCTACAGCAATCTATTTTTGCCTGTGCTTCCCCACAAGCAAGCTCATAGCACATTTTGAGAGGAGGATGAGCCGTGGAGACAAGAGATAAGATCATTCAGGTCACTGATCTGGAAAAACATTATAACTTCGGCGCCATCAAGGCACTCGACGGCGTAACTGCCGAGATAGACAAGGGAGATGTTGTTGTTATCATCGGTCCTTCAGGAAGCGGAAAGTCAACCTTCCTTAGGTCTCTCAACCTTCTTGAGGAGCCCACGGGCGGAGCTATTATTTTTAACGACATTGATATTACCAAGAAGAAATATAAAGATGAAAATGGTAAATGGGTCAAGGTTAACATTGATCTTCATAGGCAAAAGATGGGAATGGTCTTCCAGCATTTCAATCTTTTCCCTCACAAGACTATCATGGAGAACATGATAATCGCACCGGTTAAGGTTAAAAAAGTACCTGTGGAGGATGCCAAGAAGAAGGCTCTTGAGCTTCTTAAAAGAGTTGGCCTTGAAGATAGAGCGGATGCATATCCTATCCAGCTATCCGGCGGACAGAAGCAGCGTATAGCAATAGTGCGTGCTCTTATGATGGAGCCCGAGGTTATGCTTTTTGATGAGCCTACTTCAGCTCTTGATCCCGAGATGGTTGGAGAAGTGCTTGATGTTATGAAGCAGCTTGCATCTGAAGGCATGACAATGGTCGTTGTCACTCATGAGATGGGATTTGCCCGTGAGGTTGGTAATAAGATCCTCTTTATGGCAGACGGTAAGCTTCTTGAACAGGGCACTCCTGAAGATATATTTGAAAAACCGCAGCATCCAAGACTTCAAGAATTTTTAAGTAAGGTGTTGTGATCTGTTTATAATAGAAATATCGCAATGTTTATTCCGGTTGGTATTGTTTGGCTCATCTGCTACGGAAGGCATACGGATATAGACAATCTTATTTTAAATACGATGGGTGTTGCTATCGGCGCACTGATCGTATTTGCGATCTGAAAGGTTAAGAGATGACTAATGAAGAAGTGTTTCGGATTTCAATGGCGCAGTCTGCCATGGATATGAGCTGTGATCCGGAGGCTTTTCTTTCTAATGAGAATAAGCTCGTTCCGCTTAAGCTGGGAGAGCATGCCAAGAAGTATTATAAGCTTCCTATCGGTGGCAACTTCATTTCCTATGGAAGTAACCTTGTTGTAGCAGCAACAGATGAGCTTTCAGAGGTTCTGAAGGAGTACATAGATAAGTTTGAGTTTTATCACTGCTTTGAGACGCCTTCTATATACTGGCTCAATCAGCGTATAGAGCCTTTGGGATATACTGTGTGCTTTATGGCAGAGTATTATCTTCCTGATATGAATAAGTTGACGGCTCTTTCCTGCGAATATGAAATGAGGGTATTGGAGCCTGTTGACTTTGCAGATCTGTATCAGCCGGAATGGTCCAATGCACTGTATACTCCCAGGAAGCATCTTGATGTGCTTGCTGTGGGAGCCTATGACGGCGACAAACTTATAGGCCTGTCCGGATGCTCTGCAGATGCTGATGAGATGTGGCAGATCGGTGTGGATGTACTTCCCGAGTATCGGAGGAAAGGTATCGCAAGCGCAGTTACTTCAAGGCTTGCAATGGAAATAGTGAATCGTGGCAAGGTGCCTTTTTATTGCTCGGCATGGTCCAATATCAGGTCTGTACGAAATGCCATTAAGAGTAGCCTGATACCTGCATGGGTGGAAATGACAATAAAACCGATATCAGTGGTTGATGAACTAAATGGCTAGCAATAGCTGTGCAGCTCACGTTGCGGAGTTCTATACATAGTGGAGTATGAAATGAGGACATTTGCAGACGATTTTGTTATCGAATCTATGGACGAATTAAAGACGCTTATAGATGAAGTGGGATTCGTTCCGTTTTTTGAAAATGAAATTGAGGGCTTTTCTTTGGAAGAACACATTGGTCCCGGCTGCTGGTACTATGACGCGGATGAAGGTTTTTGGCCCGCATGGGAATGGAAGGGACCTGTCATCAATGACCTTAAGTGTGCCTATGGTAAGTTCCTCAAAGGAAAAGCTATGTACATCAGTTCCAAGTGGTTTCCTGATTTTGCAAATTTTCGAAGGGACGGCTATGACTTTGATGCCAGATACGATGATGGACTGGCTTCGTATCATGACAAGGAACTCTTTGAGCTTCTCGATGCCAACGCACCTATTTTATCCAAAACCTTCAAGAAAATGGGCGATTACGGCAAGGGCGGCAAGAAAGGTTATGATACAATGATAACAAGGCTTCAGAAGCAGTGTTATATCATTGTAAGCGATTTTCAATATGCGACAGATAAGTTTGGAAATGAGTATGGCTGGGGCATTGCTGAGTATTCTACGCCTGAAAAGTTCTTTGGAAAGAAGTTTAGGAACGACGTATACAAGCGCTCCCCGGAAGAATCCTATGAGAGGGTGCTTAAGCATTTTAAGAAGATATTACCGGAAACAGACGAAGCCATGATAAAAAAGATTATGAAGTAAGAGGATATTGGATGATATACATTGATTCTTTTCGCTTTCCCGGAGTGGAGGCGGAAGAACAGTATGTAAACTACATAGAACGAAATTGCTATAGCTCCTTTTATCCCTTTGGCGTGTTTGCAAACAATCAGCTTTCATCATTGTCTTTTTCCGAGATTACAATCCTATATGGAAACAACGGCTCGGGGAAGAGTACTGCTTTGAATATCATGGCGGAGAAGCTGAAAGCAGAGAGAGCAGGTGTTCGAAGAGTGGATCGAAAATAAGAATGCCAGGTTCCGCATGAGGTCCCTTGATGATTATGAGGAGCTTAAAAAAGTAGTGGCCGCCCGTTCCAAGACGCAGTCAAGGTACGTTCGGGAGGCAATCGGAAGTAATGTCATTACGCACAGTAACGGAGAGAGTGCTCTTCAGTATTTCTCTGAGAAGATCAAGGATAACGGACTATATCTGCTGGATGAGCCTGAGAATTCTCTTTCACCGGAGAGGCAGATTGAGCTTCTTGAGTTTATTCAGAATTCCGCCAGGTTCTTTGGTTGCCAGTTTATAATCGCGACACATTCGCCGTTTTTGCTTGCCCTTAAGGGTGCGCGTATCTATGACCTGGACGAATGTCCTGTAGATATCAAACGGTGGACGGAGCTTGACGGAGTGCGAACGTATTTTGATTTTTTTGAAAACCATAGAGATGAGTTTTGATTTTGTAAATGAGGAAAATAGTTTGAAGGGTGATATTATTGCAGTTTTATTGATGGGAGCTATAGGTCTGATATTTACGTACTTAGGATATATGATCTGGATAAAAGAAAGAATTGATATGATTCACTCTTATCTCGTAGAGAAAGTCTCAGAGGAAGATAAGAAGGCTTTTTGCAAATTATCCGGACTCGGAGTTTTTATAATCGGAATAAGTATTCTTATATCCGCAGTGATACTTGGCGCAACGGATTCTGTAAAGAGTTTTATATGTTTTGTGATCGGTTTCATCGTTGGACTTGGTATGCTTATTGCGGCAGGAATGAAATACAACAATTAAGGAGATTATTGTGGATTCTATATTGATAAAAGACACAACTCGTGAGGAGCGGGAGAGAATAGTGGCCGAATCTATCGGGAATATCAGCGGATCCTGCGATGGATGTATGTCCGGTCTTGCGGAAATGTATCAGGACTATATCGATGGCAAGAAGGAAATCCGGGATATAAACATGGAATTCAGGGCGCACTACGAATCCGGCATGGACGGCCCACAGAAGAGTGAATGCGGATATATGAAATAATCCCTCTTTCCATTTTTGCCTTCTGATATTTCTTATAATATAAGCGTTTAATTTATTGTGCCGCTGTACTACTTAATTAGTGCAGTGATATGTTATACACTAACGCAGGAGGAATTGTTTTGTCAAAGTAAACCAAGATGTGGCGCCAGCTCAGAGGCAATTGACATTGACCTGAAAAATGCGATATATTATAATAACTTGTGTATTATTATGCCCAAAAATAAGGGAGGGTACCTACTTATGGTATGCAGTATGACTGGGTTTGGCAGGAGTGAAGTC
>JAEEGK010002072.1_pt1 | contig 50155 bp, 37 predicted proteins | sample 8958771 | NCBI WGS metagenome assembly JAEEGK01 (sample SAMN16246547, study PRJNA631951) | gut metagenome | biome: gut microbiome; feature: rumen; material: SC-attached | host: Bos | place: Iran: Karaj | collected 2018-10 | reverse complement strand
TTCTCTTTTGTTCCCGCGGTACGCAGAACGTACCATTTCTTGTCAGCCATAGACAAAAATCAAATTACAATGCGTAAATAAACTCCATCAGCTTCTGGAAAGCGAAATCCATCGCGAAGACGACCACGGCGAGGATGAACGTAGAGACGAGGACCAGCACCGCAGAGTTCTGCAGCTTCGTCCAGGTCGGCCACGTCACCTTCTTGGTGAGCTCCACCCAGGATTCCTTAAGATAGTTAATGAACTTTCTCATCTTGCTTTAAATGGACGCCGGAAAATTGGAAGCGGGAATCCGGCATCTGTTAAACATTTACCAAATCGTAACCTTTGATATTGGCAGGGGAAGCAGGATTCGAACCCACATCGACGGTTTTGGAGACCGCTGAACTACCCTTGTTCTATTCCCCTGTGAAAGGCGGGTGCGCCCGGGGGCGCTCCCGCCAGTTTGGCAATGGGCCGATGATTACTCGATGATACCGATCACCTGGCCGGCGCCGACGGTACGGCCACCTTCGCGGATAGCGAACTGCAGACCGTTGTTCATGGCCACCGGAGTGATGAGCGTCACGGTGATCTCCACGTTATCGCCAGGCATGACCATCTCGACACCCTCCGGGAGAGCGATCTCACCGGTAACATCCAGGGTACGGATGAAGAACTGCGGACGATAGTGATTGTGGAACGGGGTGTGCCGGCCGCCTTCGTCCTTCTTCAGGACGTAGATCTGAGCCTTGAAGATCGTGTGCGGAGTGATGGACTTCGGCTTCGCGACGACCTCACCACGCTTGACCTCCTTCTTGTCCACGCCACGGAGCAGCAGACCGACGTTGTCACCGGCCTCGCCCTGGTCGAGGAGCTTGCGGAACATCTCGACACCCGTCACGACGGAAGTACGAGGCTCGTCACCGAAACCGACGAGTTCGACGGGATCACCCACGTGGATGGTACCGGACTCGATACGGCCCGTCACGACGGTGCCACGACCGGTGATGGAGAAGATGTCCTCGATAGGCATCAGGAAGTCCTTGTCAACGAGGCGCTCCGGAAGCGGAATGTACTCATCGACAGCATTCATGAGTTCCATGACCTTGTCTTCCCAGACCTTCTCACCGTTGAGGGCGCCGAGGGCGGAGCCACGGATGATCGGGCAGTCCTCATCGAACTTGTAGAAGCCGAGGAGGTCGCGGATTTCCATCTCGACGAGGTCGAGCATTTCCTCATCGTCCACAAGGTCGACCTTGTTCATGAAGACGAGGATCTTCGGGACGTTGACCTGACGGGCGAGCAGGATGTGCTCACGGGTCTGCGGCATAGGACCGTCGGTGGAAGCGACAACGAGGATAGCGCCATCCATCTGGGCAGCACCGGTAACCATGTTCTTCACATAGTCGGCGTGGCCAGGGCAGTCCACGTGGGCGTAGTGACGAGCAGCAGTCTCGTACTCGACGTGGGCGGTGTTGATGGTGATACCGCGCTCCTTCTCTTCCGGAGCGTTGTCGATCTGGTCGAAGGACTTCACCTTGTCAGCATTACCGGCGACGCGCTCGGCGAGCACCTTGGTAATGGCGGCGGTGAGGGTGGTCTTACCGTGGTCAACGTGGCCGATGGTACCGATGTTGACATGCGGTTTGGTTCTCTGGAATGTTTCTTTTGCCATAGTTTTATTATTGTTTAAACAATTGTTATCAAAAGCACAAAAAAGAGCCGGTGATGGGAATTGAACTCATGACCTCATCCTTACCAAGGATGCGCTCTACCCCTGAGCTACACCGGCTTTTTATTTCGTTTCCGAGCGGAAAACGAGGTTCGAACTCGCGACCCTCAGCTTGGAAGGCTGATGCTCTACCAACTGAGCTACTTCCGCTTGAAAAAAAATCTGCTCGCAATGCCACTCGCAGATTTTTTGGTGGGAGGTGGTGGACTCGAACCACCGAACCCTGAGGGAGCGGATTTACAGTCCGCCGCAATTGCCACTATGCGAACCTCCCAGCGTTTTTTCCTTTCGAGCCGATAGAGGGATTCGAACCCACGACCCCGAGATTACAAATCACGTGCTCTGGCCAACTGAGCTATATCGGCAAGCTCATTCGGATCCTTCAATCGCGAAAGGGATTGCAAAGGTAGGGTTTTTTTCCGAATACGCAAAATATTTTTGCATTATTTTTTATTTCTTTGCTTGAAAGCCCCTCGGCCCGGATGGCAGCGCAGGAATCTATTGCCTCATCACATCCACGAGGATACCGTAGATGGACTCCGTGTCCAGGCAGCACTCGGCCCACTGGGCCTTCTGCGTGTCCTGGGGGATGAAGCGGTCGGGAATGCCGAGGCCCTTCACGATCGGCGCCTCACTGCGGCCGGCGAAATACTCGGACACGGCGCCGTACAGGCCGCCCTTCAGGGCGCCGTCCTCCACGGTCAGGACCAGCCGGCAGTGCGAGACCTCTTCCATGATGGAGGCATCCAGCGGCTTGAGCCAGCGCAGGTCATAGACGGAAGGGGCCACCCAGTAGTCGGTCTTGTGCCGCAGCGCAGCCTCCAGGGCCCGGTTCGCCACGGGACCGAGGGCGAGGATGGCGACATTCTTTCCGTCCAGGAGTTTCTCTCCCTTGCCGACGGGCAGTTTCTCGAAGGGGGCGTCCTTCCATTCGACCCCTTCCCCGCATCCGCGCGGGTAGCGGATAATGCAGGGGCCGCCGCTCACCGACAATCCCGTGTACATCAGGTTCTTGAGTTCGCGCTCGTTCCGCGGGGCGGCGATGAGGGTGTTCGGGATGCTCCGGTAGGCCGCGAGGTCGAAGCAGCCGTGGTGCGTGGCGCCGTCCTCCCCTACCAGGCCGGCCCGGTCGAAGCACAGGATCACCGGCAGGTTCTGCAGGGCGATGTCATGGACGATCTCGTCGTAGGCCCGCTGCGCGAAGGACGAGTAGATGTTGCAGAAGGGTTTCATCCCGCCGGCGGCGAGGCCGGCCGAGAAGGTGACGGCATGCTCTTCCTCGATGCCCACGTCGAAGAAACGCTCGGGGAAGGCCTGCTCCAGGAGGTACATCCCGCAGCCCGTCGCCATCGCCGGCGTGATGCCGACGACCTTCGGGTCCAGCCGGGCGAGGTCCACGAGCACATGCCCGAACACGTCCTGGTAGCGGGCGGCCGGGTAGGCGGTCTTCACCCGTTCGCCGGTGGACGGGTCGAAACGGCCCGGGGCATGCCAGGTGGTGGGATCGGCCTCGGCAGGGGCATAGCCCTTGCCCTTCCGGGTGATGACATGCAGGATCCGCGGTCCCTTGAGGTCCCGGAGCCGCCGCAGGGTGTCCGTCACCTGGGCGATGTCGTTCCCGTCGATGGGCCCGAAATACCGGAAGCCCAGGGATTCGAAGACGGCGCCGCCGGAGACGCGCACCAGGTTGGACTTCGTGTCCATCACGCGGCGCTGGACCCAGTCGCGCAACTTGCCCTCGCCCATCCGGTTCCAGATATGGCCCTTCACCTTGTTGTACATGTTCGACGTGGTGACGCGGAGGAGGTAGTCGTGCAGACCGCCGGTGGCATCGTCGATGGACATGTTGTTGTCGTTCAGGACCACGAGAAGATCCGCCTTGGAGGCGCCGGCGTTGTTGAGGCCTTCCCAGGCGAGGCCGCCCGTGAGGGCGCCGTCGCCCACGAGGGCGACCGCGCGCTCCTTCGAGCCCCGCAGGCGGGCCGCCTCGGCCAGGCCGAGGGCCGCCGAGATGGCCGTGGAGGAGTGCCCCGCCCCGAAGGGGTCGTACGGGCTCTCGTCGCGCTTGGGGAAGCCGCTGATCCCGTCACGGGTGCGGTTCCGCTTGAAGGCGTCCCGGCGCCCGGTGAGAATCTTATGGGCATAGGCCTGATGGCCCACGTCGAAGACCAGTTTGTCCTTGGGGGTATCATAGACGGCGTGAAGGCCGACGATCAGTTCCACCGCGCCGAGGCTGGAACCCAGGTGTCCCGGGTTCTTCGCGCAGCAGGCGACCATATAGTCACGGATCTCCGCGCACAGCAGCCTCAACTGTTCCGTGCTGAAGTTCCGGATGTCCGCCGGACTATTTACCTTTTCCAACAACATACTTCTGTCATTCCGAGCGAAGCGTTCGAGGATACAAAGATATGTATTATTTTTGTCTTTCCACCCAATCTTCCCTTCGTTCTGCCGGGGCCGTCAGGCAAGAATGCAGAAAAAAAGGACAGGAATGGGCGGTTCTCAAATAATTTTAGTAATTTCGCCGAATGTTGGGCCGCTGTGGCCCCCGCAAGTCATCTAAAACCTATTCGATATGACTGATACCGTCAAGAAAACGCTGCGCGATTCCGCGGCGATGCGATGGACAGCGCTCCTGCTGCTGGCACTGGCGATGTTCTGCGCGTACATTTTCATGGATATCCTGTCCCCGATCAAGGACCTGATGGAATCCACCCGCGGGTGGGATTCCAAGGCCTTCGGAACGATGCAGGGCTCCGAGGTGTTCCTCAACGTCTTCGTGTTCTTCCTCATCTTCGCGGGTATCATCCTCGACAAGATGGGAGTCCGTTTCACGGCCGTGCTTTCGGGCGCGGTGATGTTCATCGGCGGCCTTATCAAGTGGTATGCCGTCAGCAATTCGTTCATCGGGACCGGCCTGGAGACCTGGTTCACCAACAACCTGAACTGGCACACCGGCGTGGGCTTCATCGACGATGTCCTGCCCTTCTACCAGAACATGCCCGCATCCGCCAAACTCGCGGCCATCGGATTCATGATCTTCGGCTGCGGCTGTGAAATGGCGGGCATCACGGTGAGCCGCGGTATCGTCAAGTGGTTCAAGGGCCGGGAGACGGCTCTCGCCATGGGCTCCGAGATGGCCCTGGCGCGCCTCGGCGTCGCCACCTGCATGATTTTCTCGCCGTACTTCGCCAAACTTGGCGGCCATGTCGATGTCAGCCGTTCCGTCGCCTTCGGCGTCGTCCTGCTCTGCATCGGCCTGATCATGTTCATCACCTACTTCTTCATGGACCGCAAACTCGACAGCCAGACGGGCGAGGCCGAGGAGAAGGACGACCCGTTCAAGGTCAAGGACATCGGCACCATCCTCGCCAGCCTCGGTTTCTGGCTGGTCGCCCTGCTCTGCGTGCTCTACTACTCGGCCATCTTCCCGTTCCAGAAGTATGCCGTGAACATGCTCCAGTGCAACCTGACGCTCACCGAACCCGCTGCGGGGTGCTTCTGGGCCGGAGAGGCGGTCACCATCGTGCAGTACATCATCATGCTCGTGGTGGCAGGCTGCTCTTTCGCCAGCAATTTCATCAAGGAGAACAAGTCGCTCAAATACGGTCTGATGGCCGTGGCCGTCGTGGCGCTCGTGGTTTACTGCGTGATGGGCTTCAAGCGGGGCACCGCCGAGACCATCTTCGCCGTCTTCCCGCTCCTGGCCGTCGCCATCACCCCCATCCTCGGCAGTTATGTGGACCATAAGGGCAAGGCGGCCTCGATGCTGCTCATCGGCTCCATCCTGCTCGTGGTCTGCCACCTGACCTTCGCGTTCATCCTTCCGCTGTTCAAGGGCAGCGCCGTCGGCGGAACCATCGTCGCCTACGTCACCATCCTCGTGCTGGGCGCCAGTTTCTCCCTCGTGCCCGCCGCCCTGTGGCCGTCCGTTCCGAAACTCGTGGACGCCAAGGTCATCGGCAGCGCCTACGCGCTCATCTTCTGGATCCAGAACATCGGCCTGTGGCTCTTCCCGATCCTGATCGGCAACGTCCTGACGAAGACCAACGCTCCCGGCACGCCTCCCGACCAACTCAACTACACCTGGGCCCTGGTCATGCTCGCCTGCCTGGGCGTAGCCTCCATGCTGATCGGCCTGTACCTGAAGGCCGTGGACAAGAAGAAGCACCTCGGCCTCGAGGAGCCCAACATCCGGTAAATGGCGCGGAAGTTCACTTCGCGGTGGGCCTGCTGGATCGCCCTCCTCTGCCTGGTGGTACCGATGTTCGCATCGTACTACTTCGACGACATGTTCTCCAGCATCTCGTACCTGTTCCAGGATTCCGGCATGACGGAACTCGGATGGAACGAGAATGCCTACGGGAAGTACACCAGCGGATACAGCGTCCTCTGCATCTTCGGCGGCCTGGCCCTCTTCGGCATCCTGCTGGACAAGTGGGGCGTCCGGGTGGCCGGCACGCTGTACGTGGGCATGATGGTGGCCGGCGCCGGACTCGTGACCTGGGCCGTCCTGTCCGGGCAGAAGAGTTCCGCGACGCTCGCCTATGCGGGCTGCATGGTCTTCGGCCTCGGCAGCGAGATGGCCGGGACGGTGGTGAACCGTTCCATCGGCCGCTGGTTCAAGGAAGGGGGCATGGCCCTCGCCATGGGCCTGCACCTGGCGATCGCCCGCCTGGGCACCGCCTTCGCCCTGGTCGTTTCCCCGAAACTGGTCGCCCAGCAGGCGGACCATGTCTATTCCCTCGCCGAAACCGCCCGTCCCGCCCTCCTGGGCATGGGACTCATGGCGGTGGGACTCATCCTCTGGGCCGTGTTCGTGGCTTTGGATGCGAGACGGTTCCCCCGGCAGGGTGGCACGGTCAACAAGTCCGACGATTTCCGTTTCGCGGATGCCTTCAAGGTACTGGGCAACAGGAATTTCTGGCTCCTGGGCCTGCTGTGCGTGCTGTTCTACAGCAGCATCATCGCCTTCAAGAAATTTGCAGGCGCCATCCTCATCCCCCGGTTCGGCATCCCCGCCGAATCCGCCGGCTGGATGGTTTCCATGCTTCCGTTCTCCACGGTCATCTTCGCGCCGCTGTTCGGCCTGATGGTGGACAAGGTGGGCAAGGGCACGCGCTGGATGATTTTCGGATCCATCCTCGCCCTCGCCGCGCACCTGCTGCTGGCCTTCGCCCCGGCCGGTGTCCCGTTCTGGGGCTACCTCGCCATGGCGATGCTCGGCTTCGGCTATTCCCTGGTCCCGGCGGCCCTGTGGCCCAGCGTCCCGAAGATTGTCCCGGACAAGATCCTGGGGACGACCTTCGCGCTCATCTACTGGGTGCAGAACCTGGGCCTGCTGGTGTTCAAGCGCCTGGCGGGCGGCATCCTCGGCAGCGAATCCGGCACACCGGTCACCGTGGAACTGATGTTCACGGGCCTCTGCGTCTTCGCGCTCCTGACCGCCATCCTCTTCGCGCAGAACTCCCGGAAGCATCCGGAACTGCGCCTGGACGCGCCGAGCAAGTAGCCCATCCCGGCATCGACGTCCCTAACTGCGAAAGGTGGTCCAAACGATGGACCACCTTTCGCGTTTTTCCCGGGAATTTGCTGATGGCGGTCCAACGCATGGACCACCATCGACACTTAAAGCACGTCCTTCAGGAAGGGACCGGTGACGGAGGCGGGATTGAGCGCAAGGTCCTCAGGGGTGCCTTCGGCAACGATCCGTCCACCGCGGCGGCCACCCTCGGGGCCCATGTCGATGAGCCAGTCCACGCTCTTCAGCACGTCCAGGTTGTGCTCGATGATGATGACGGTGTTCCCGGCCTCCACGAGACGGTCCAGCACCCCGAGGAGCACCTGGATATCCTCGAAATGGAGGCCTGTGGTGGGTTCGTCCAGGATATACAGGGTGCGGCCGGTGGAGGGACGGGAGAGTTCCGAGGCGAGTTTCATGCGCTGGGACTCGCCGCCGGACAGGGTCACGGCGGACTGGCCCAGGTGCACGTAGCCGAGGCCCACATCGACCATCGCCTTCAGTTTGGAGGCGATCTTGGGGATGGGCTTGAAGAACTCGTAGGCTTCCGCGATGGGCATTTCCAGCACGTCGTTGATGTTCTTGCCCTTATAGCGGACGGCGAGGGTATCTTCCTTGTAGCGGCGGCCGCGGCACTGGTCGCACGGCACGTGGACAGACGGAAGGAAGTTCATCTCGATGACCTTGATGCCCGCGCCCTTGCACTCCTCGCAGCGCCCGCCGGGAACGTTGAAAGAGAAGCGGCCGGCCTTGAAGCCCCGCACCTTCGCATCCTGCGTCTCCTCGAAGAGGGTGCGGATGTCGTTGAACACGCCGGTGAAGGTGGCCGGGTTCGACCGCGGGGTACGGCCGATGGGCGACTGGTCGATCTCGATGAGTTTGTCGATGAACTGCGTCCCCTCGATCCGCACGTAAGGGAGGGGTTTCTCCTTGGAGCGGAAGAACTTCTGCTTGAGGATGGGCATGAGCGTCTCGTTCACGAGGGACGACTTGCCGCTGCCGGACAGGCCCGCGACGCCGATGAAGCAGCCCAGCGGGAAGGATACGTCGATATGCTTGAGGTTGTTGCCCGAAGCGCCGTACAGCGTGAGGGTTTCCCCGTTGCCGCGGCGGCGCCGGCCGGGAACGGCGATGGACTTCTTTCCCTGCAGGTAATCCAGGGTCACGGACGGGCCCACGACCGCGTGGGAGGCCGTATCCGCATCCATCGGCTCTTTCCGCAGGAGCGTTCCGAGCGGTGCGCTGAGACAGATCCTTCCGCCCTGCTCCCCCGCCCCGGGGCCTACGTCCACGAGCCAGTCGGCGCTGTACATCGTCTCCGCGTCGTGCTCCACCACCATCACCGAGTTGCCCTCATCGCGGAGCGCTTTCAGCGAGGCGATGAGTTTGCGGTTATCCTTCTGGTGCAGGCCGATGGACGGCTCGTCCAGGATATAGAGCACGTTCACGAGTTTGGAGCCGATCTGCGTCGCCAGGCGGATGCGCTGGCTCTCGCCGCCGGACAGGGAGGCCGTGGCGCGGTCCAGCGACAGGTAGTCCAGTCCCACGTCCAGCATGAACTGCACCCGCTCGCGGAGTTCCTTCAGGATATCGCGGGAGACATTGCGTTCCCGCTGGTTGAACCCGGCAGGAATGTCATCCAGCCACTTGCGGAGTTCGGTCATCTCCATGGAAGCCACCTCGGCGATGGTTTTCCCGTCGATCCGGAAGCACAGGGCCTCCTTCGACAGGCGCGTACCGTGGCAGTCGGGACAAACGACGGTATCCTCGATATGGTCGATCACGCCGCCCCAGGCTTCCATCTCGGACAGGCCGCCGTCGCCCACCCGGAACAACTCGTCGGAGCCGTACACGAGCAGCATGACCGCTTCGTCCGGGAGGGTGCCGATGGGCTCGTACAGGCTGAACCCGTATTTCCGGGCGATGGAACGGACGATGTCGAACTTCCGGCTCTCGCGGACCTTCCCCAGCGGGACGATGGCCCCGTCGGCGATGGACACGGTCCGGTCCGGGATGATGGTATCGACATTGACGTCCACGATGGTACCGAGGCCCTTGCAGTGCGGGCAGTAGCCCTGCGGCGAATTGAAGGAGAACGTGTGCGGCTGCGGTTCCTGGAGGGAAGTGCCCGTCACCGGGTCCACCAGGTGCTTGGAGAAATGCTGCAGCACGCCCGTTTCCAGGTCCATCACCGCGACGGAACCCTTGCCGGCGCCGAGCGCCTGGCTGACGGAGTCCCGCACCCGCTTGTCGTCCCCCGCCCCGGGCTTGAGACGGTCCACGACGAGTTCGATGAAATGCGGCTTGTAGCGGTCCAGGGCCTGCACGCCCTGCAGTTCCAGGATCTCCCCGTCGATGCGGACTTCCGTATAGCCGCGCTTCCGGAGTTGGTCGAACAGTTCACGGTAGTGGCCCTTGCGGCCCCGCACGAGCGGCGCCAGCAGGTAGCACTTGCGGTCCCGGTAGGCCGTGAGGATCAGGTCCACGATCTGGCCGTCGGTGTAGCGCACCATTTCCTCGCCGGACTCCGGCGAGATGGCGCGCGAACCCTTGGCATACAGCAGGCGCAGGAAGTCGTAGATTTCCGTGATGGTACCCACGGTGGAGCGGGGATTGTTCCCGGTGGTCTTCTGCTCGATGGCGATGATCGGGCTCAGGCCGCGGATCTCCTCCACCTCGGGCTTCTCGAGGATGCCCATGAAATGCTTCGCGTACGTGGACAGGGTGTCCATATACCGCCGCTGCCCCTCCGCATAGATGGTGTCGAAGGCGAGCGAGGACTTTCCGCTGCCGGAAAGGCCTGTCACGACGACGAATTCCCCGCGGGGAATATCGACATCGATTCCCTGCAGGTTGTTCGCGCGGGCGCCTCGCACCTGGATGTATTCCTTGTTCGCCATGGAAATGCAAAGGTACGGAAAAAATCGCTTTTTCCGTACCCTTGTCACTGAAAGAGGATGCCTAGAAGTTGGGGCCGCCGGTATCCCACCACAGCCGGGTGTTTCCGTTGTCGGCACCGCCGAGTTTCTGGACGGCTTCCGCCATCTGGTTGTTGTACTCGAATCCCTCGGGGAAGGTCATGCGCTTGACGTTGTCATCGTTCTTGAACACGCCCTGGCTTTCGTTCACCATCACCGGGAACAGGGCCGGATAGCCCGTACGACGCTGCTCGGACCAGGCCTCCATGCCGTCGGGATAGGTGGCGATCCACTTCTGGATGATGATTTTCTGGAGTTTCTCCTCGTTGCTTGCGGATTCGATCCACTTGGGAGAGACCGTGTTCTTCGCGGCGATGCTGTTCTCCGGATTCTTGGGATCGACATAGTCCGCAGGGACCTTGTCGCTCGCCAGGTAGCCCGCGGCATCGCCCGCACCCCACTGGCCGAAGGACGTCTGGACGCCTTTCTCATACAGGGACTGGGCCGAGCCGCCCATGTTGCTCCAGCCACGGAGCGCGCCTTCGGCCCGCAGGAACCAGACTTCGGCGCTGGACATGATCAGACCCGGGTCTCCGCCGCCGAAGTTCGGGAAGGAATGGCCCACGTACGTGTCCTTGACATCGATCTTGATGCCCATCCGGATACCCTTGTACTTCGCGCCGAGGGACTTGTCCTGGGCTTCCTTGAAGTACTTGGGCAGACGGGGATCGTCATAGCCGCCCATGATGCTTTCCATCACCGCGTTCATGCAGCAGTCGTTCCAGTCGGTGCCCAGGGTGGACAGCGGGTGGACCCAGCCCTTGCCGACCACGGAAACCGTCCCTTCCTCCAGGACACCGTCCGCGACCGCGGCCTCCGCCTTCTGGCGGGCCAGGGCGGGCTTCACCTTCACGAGGCGCATCGCGGCGCGGAGTTGCACCGAATTCGCGAAACGGACCCACTTCTCGAAATCACCGCCCAGCAGCAGGTCGAACGGCTGGAAGGGCTTGGCGCCCGGATAATCGGACATGAACTTCTTCAGGGCCGCCTTCGCCGCATCCAGTTCCTCGAACACGTGGTTGTAAGCCTCCTCCTGCGTATCGAAGGAAGCACCCGTGGCGCTGGTGCCATACTTGCTGTACACGACAGGACCATAGGAGTCGCTCACGCGGATCATCGCCACGGCGCGCAGGATCTGCGCGACGGCGTAGAAGTGCGGATAATCCTCGGCCCGGCTCTCGATGCTGGTGAAGATCGGGCTCATCACGTCGCGGTAGGTCAGGTCCCACATGCCGCTGACCCATCCGCGGATGAGGAACAGCGTGGCGGGATTGATGTTGTTCTGGAACGGGGTCGGAGCCATCATGTAGCCGCACCAGGTGTCGGCCGTCAGGTTCTGGGCCGTCTGCATCTCCCAGGCCCACAGGCAGGTGTTGTTGTAGATACCCTGCTGAATGGTGGGGAAATAGGCGCCCACGTCGTTGAAGTCGGCGGCGAGCATCTCGTTCGTCACGCCGTACGGGTTGGTATTGTATTCCTCCCATTTCTGGCAGCCCTGCAGCGCGGTGGCGAGCACGGCCAGGAGGATGATCGAATATACCTTGTTTTTCATCTCATTCATGTATTAAAAGCCCAACTTGAGGTTGAAACCGTAGGAACGGGTGCCCGGGACACCGTAGAAATCGACGCCCTGCGCGCCGGAGGCGGCGGACATGCTGTGGTCGGTATCGTAGGGAGCGTTGCAGTAGAAGATGAACAGGTTGCGGGCCACGAAGGACAGGGAGGCGCTCTTCAGGACCTTGGAACCGGCGAGCACCTTTCTGGGAAGGGCGTAGCCGAGGGACAGTTCGCGGAGACGGATGTTGGTCGCGTCATATACATAGTATCCGGAGATGCCGTCACGGCCGCCGACCCGGCGGTAGAAACCGTTCACGTCGTTGATCTTCTGGCCTTCGAGGTCCACATATCCCAGGTCTCTCGCCGCGGCGGTCGCTTCGGACACACCCTGGATGTCATTCATCGCCTGCGTCAGGGACAGGGCGTCTCCGCCGAAGCGGCAGTCCACCAGGAAACCGAGGGAGAAACTCTTGTACTCGAGGGTGTTGTTCCAACCCAGGAGGAAGTCAGGCGTGGCGTTGCCGATGAAAGAGAAGCCGTCCGCCTTCGTGGGAAGGCCGCTCTCGTCCAGGACGATCTTGCCCGAAGCGTCCCGGTTGAAGACATAACCGTAGAAGTCGCCGTAGGAACCGCCCTCGGAGAGCCACATGCGGTAAGCGTCCGAACCGGAATCCGTCAGGACGAACTGCGTGATGTCATCGTGCAGTTTGATGATCGTATTCTTGTTCCGGGACATGTTGAACTGGGACTTCCAGATGAAGTCGCGGGTCATGACGGGCGTGACGGAGACGGAGGCCTCGATACCGGTGTTCAGGATGTTGCCGGCATTGACGTAGTAGTAGTTGTAGCCGCTGCCCTCGGGAGCCTTCAGGGTGAAGAGTTGGTTGGTGGTGTTGGTCTTGTACCAGGTGAAGTCCACGGACAGGCGGTTCTTGAAGAACTGCCACTCGGTACCGAACTCGAGGGAGGAGGAGATTTCAGGCTTCAGTTCGCCGAAGGCGGCCGTGCCTACCGGGGTGACGGTGCCGTTGTAGTTGACGGAACCGGTCGGGTTGGTGATGCGCGTAGGCAGGTCGTTACCCACCTGGGCGAAGGAACCGCGGACCTTGCCGTAGTTGATCCAGGAAGGGAGGTCGAACAGTTCGCTCACCAGGAGCGTCGCGCCGACGGAAGGATAGAAGAAGCCCTTCTTGAAACTGGTGGTATAGGCCAGTGCGGAAGACCAGTCGTTACGGGCGGTGACATCCACGAAGAGGAAGTCCCGGAAGCCGAAGTTCGCGGTGGCGAACAGGGCGGTGTTCTGGGTCCGGTATGCGCTCTGGCTGAACTGCTGGGTAATCGTGTTGGGAATCGTGAAGATGTTCGCGTAGGCGAGGCCGCAGTTGTAGGAACTCGAGTAGAGCGAATGGCTGCGGGAATCGGAGATGCTGCCGCCGAGGGTGGCGGTCAGGCTGAAGTCGCCGAACTGCTTGTTGAAGGTAGCCAGGAGGTCGCTGTACAGTTGCGAACCCGTGGACTGGCCGTATTCATACAGGCCGTTCTTGTTACCGGCCAGGGAAACGTCCGTGGTCGCGTACATCTTGACTTCCTCGCGGTCGGCGTTGGCGTCCAGGCTCGTACGGGCCTGCAGGCTGAACCACTCGGTGACGTCCCACTTGGCCGACATGCTGGCGATGATGCGGTTACGCACGTTCTGGCGGTTGGTGCGGTTCGCCACCCACCAGGGGTTCTGCTCCTGGGGGGCGATGGACTTGTACCAACTCTGGGCCATCAGGTTGCGGTCCGCGTCGAACTTCTCGAATTCCGTGGCGAAGGCGCTCACGTCATGGCCGACGGGGATGTTGTACAGGCCGGGGAGCGGGCTGGTGTAGGCGCCGCCCGGACGGGGACGGTTCTGCACGTCCTGGTAGATATACTGGACGCTGGCGTCCAGGGTGACGGCATCCCACATGCGGGCCGTGTTCCGGAAGGTGACGTTGTGCCGGTCGAAGGTGCTGTTGGGATAGATGCCCCGGGAGGTCGTGTTACCGTAGGAGACATAGGTCTGGTTCTTATCGTTGCCGGTGGACACGGAGACCGTGTTCATCGCATTGATGCCCGTCTGGAAGAAACTCTTGACGAAGGCCAGTTTGTCCCAGGGGTTGGAGACCTTGGAGCCCCAACTGTAGTAGCCCTCGCTTTCGCCGTACCGGTTCTGGAGTTCGGGCAGATAGGCCACCTGGTCGAAGGTCGTGGTGGAGGTGAAATCCACCCGCGTGCCGCCGGCCTGGCCCCGCTTCGTGGTGATCATGATGACGCCGTTGGCGGCCTCGGTACCGTACAGGGCGGAAGCGGAGGCGCCTTTCAGGACGTTGATGGAGGCGATGTCGTCGGGGTTGAGGTTGGACATGCCGTCACCGCCGTCATGGCCGCCGGACAGCAGGCTGTTCAACTGGGAGCCCTGGGAGTTCCTGATCGGAACGCCGTCCACGACGTAGAGCGGCTGGTTGTTGCCGTTTGCGGAGCGGAAACCGCGGATGGACACCTTGGTGGCGCCGCCCATGCCCGAGGCATTGGACGTCACGGTGACACCCGCCGCCTTGCCGGCGAGGGCGTTCATCATGTTCACGTCACGGGCGCGGGTGATGTCCTCGCTGCTCACGGCCTGCGTGGAATAGGTCAGGCTCTTGGCCTGCCGCTGGATACCGAGGGCCGAGACCACCACCTCGTCCAGGACGGACGCGGACAGCGTCAGGGCGACATCGACACGGCTGCGGGAATTCACCGGAACTTCGGCCTCGTTGTATCCGAGGAGCGAGAAAACCAGCGTACCGTTGGAAGGGACCCGGAGGGAATAGGATCCGTTTTCGGAGGTGACGGTCGCCACGGAGTTGTCTCCCTTCAGGGAAACGAACACTCCGACCAGCGGAGACCCGTCGTCCCCGTCTGTTACCTGTCCGCTCACCGCCATCGGATTCTGGGCGCCGAGCCAGGTAGCCGGCACGAAGAAGAGGGCCGTGCCAAGCAGCAGAATGATCTGTTTTACTGTTTTCATATGAGTTTGGAATAAAAATGGTTTTCCTTTTACTTGTCAAACGGATTCCCCGCGGGATCCCTGCTGACGATCCAGCGGAAAGCGTTCACGAACATCAGGTTCTGGGTGGCCTCGGAGAAGCATTCGTCCCCGTGGCCCATGTTCAGGTAGATCATCCGGTAGTTCCGGTTGGTCCACACGACGGGCCAGTCGCCGCCGTACACGATGTCCTTGAGTCCGATGGGATAGTTCTTCTGCGACAGGGACAGGAGCACCTGGATGTTCTCCTTGGACCGGAGGTCCTCCTCCCACTGGTAGAACTCGCTGGCCGGCAGCACGAACGAGCCGGGCAGGTTCCGGGTGACGGGATGGCTGGCCATATCGACCTCGGCCAGGGCCTGCTGGGGCGGCCAGTTGTTGCACTTGAACACGCCGCAGCCGAGGAACTGGGAGAACCAGGGCCACTGGGTGTTCCGGTCATTGTAACCGGAGGCATGGAATCCCACCCAGCCGCCGCCGTTCTCCATGTACTGCTCGAACGCGGCCCGTTCGGCCGGACCGTGCGGAGAATCGTCCAGCATGATGATACAGGTGTACTCCTTGAGTTTGTCGTACGTGTAGCCGACAAGGCTGGTGGTCACATCGACGAAGAAACCTTCGCCGACGGTCAGTTTCTTGAAGAACTCGACCCCCTGGCGGGAGAACTGGACATGTGCCTCCTCGGCATGCTCCGAGTAATAGATCAGCGCCTTGAAGCGCAGGGCCTTGGCATAGTTGGCCGGCCGCTCCTGGGCCGCGGCGAGAGCCGGGACCAGCAGCAGGGCGAACAGCAAAAGTTTGTATATCCGTTCCATATTCAAGTGTTTTTGTTTCAGAATTCAGCGATGAGCGAAAGCAGTTTCCCGGCGACGGTCACCCACACTTCCTTGTAGCAGGCGTTGTTCACCTGTGGCCACCAGGGTTCGTCCGTGTCTTCCCACGTCCGGATTCCCACCGGCATCATGCCCGTCAGGAGGCCGCTGGAGAAACTGTCCATGTCGGGGTAATCCCACCCTTCCCCGTACACCATCGACTGGCCGAAGGGGTTCTTGCCCAGCATCCAGTACACCTGTTCGCGGGCGATGTCCGTAATGGCCGGATCCTCCAGGAACCGGCCGCAGAGCGCAGCGCTCTTCCCCAGGGAGAGCAGGATCGCGTTGTTCCCGTTGAAGATGTTGAACCACACGGGGAACCGTTTGACATAATGGGTCGGGTCCACCTGCACGCCCTGGGACAACTGGCGGGTGTACCGTTCCGCGGCGTCGGCCGGCGGGAACAGGTGAAGCGCGTAGAAGTTGTCCGTATCCAGGTATTCGCCGGCTGCATACACCCCGCTCGGAATCATCCCGTAGGGGGCCGTATAGGCCATCAGCGCCTTCAGATAGTCTCCGAACAGGCGGACGGCGCCTTCCCAGCGGGCGCGGTCCGGATGGGACGGCTGGGTGAGGCAGAGTTCGGTGAGCGCCTGCATATAGACCTGCTCTCGGGACTGGTGGATGTAATGGACGATGGAGCGCCGGTCCGTATCCCGGTAGAAGAACCCGCGGAGTCCTCCGCCCACGGCCTCTGTTTCCTGGCACTCCAGGACATAGCGGGCGGCTTCCGCCGCCTTGTCGGCATAGAAGTCCTCCCCCGTCAGCCGGTACAGTTGGCTCGCCGCCCAGGAGACGGTCGCCATCCATTGGCTGTGGGAGGTATTGTAGCAGTGTTCGTACGGGAACCGGAAGCGGTCGTAACCGTCGCGGGCGAACTTCTCCTCGGCGAAGGCGAAATCGGCCCGGGCCGTACGCAGCAGGTAATCCTGCATCATCGGGTCCTCGGTGAGCACCCGGGCCGCATAGGCTTCGTAGCCGGCCTGCAGGTAATTGTCGAAAGCATTGTCCTGGACCCGGACGGTATGGATGTCATCGAAAGTGTCCAGTTTTCCGTCCTGCCAGATCAGCAGGCCCACGCTGCTGGCACGGTAGCCGTCCCCGAAGCGGGTGCGGAGGGTGAAGTCCAGGCCCCAGCGCGCCTCTTCCCGGAGGCGTTCCGCCAGGGCGGGGTCGATGTCCCGGAAGTGTTCCGAGGCCTCCAGCAGGGCATAGGCGACGTCGCCCGTCTGCAGCGACTGCTGCGACAGGTCGCCGGCGTCGTGCCAGCCGCCGCCGAAGGAAACCGTCTCGCCGCCATGATGGGCCAGCAGGTCCAGATGGCAGGTTCCGTGCGTACGCGGCACCGGATAGCCGCAGCGCTGGCCGAAGATGAAACTGAGCGCCTTCCGGGCGGCACTGTCCCAGTTTCCATCCCCGATGGGGAAAGGACGGGAAACCTGGTCCCCTGCCCTGAGCACATAGATGCCTTCCCGGGAGAATCGGGAGAAATCCGCCACGGCAAACCGTCCCAGGGTCGTTTCTTCCGCCTGGATGCTCCCGCGGAAAACGGTCTTGCCCCGGAGGTCCTCCAGGGAGAAACGGCCGGTGCAGGCGGCGGGCAGGATGGCCGTCTTGGGGCCTGCGGAGTAATACCCGCCGGTGGACAGGACGATGCCCGTGGGCTGCCATCCCCGCTCGGAGGGGATTTCCGCCGTCCGCTGGAGGAAGATGCTGTCGATCCGGAAGCGGCAACTGTCACCGGTCGTCAGGTCGCGGCCCCGCAGGGTCGCGGAGAAACGGAGGTGCTGCGGTCCTTTCCGGGGATAATTCCCGATGTTGAGCGTGCACTCGTTCCAGCGGTTGTTTTCGAGGGATATCAGGTGATTCGCCGGCAGGAAAGGCAGCCAGCAGTCCAGGTTCACGACCTGGGCCCCGTCGCAGGAAGGGAGGATGCGGAAAGCGATGCGGTCATAGCCCTCCAGGTCATAGCCGGACAGGTCCAGCCGGACGGACCGGTTGCCATAGGTCGCATAATCGGGATCGTCCGCCGGCCCTTTCGCCCGCCAGGGGGTATCGGTGGAGAAAGCAAGCGACAGGGTCCCTTCCACGGGAACTTCTTCCAGGACAGGGCGTTCCCGTTCCGCCGCCTCGAAAGAGCGGGAGCGGTCTGGCTCGAGGGGAAGTTCCAAACCCGCCTGTCCCGCCTGCCCGGGAGCAGGCAGGACACAGCCGGGAATGGCCCCACTAACCATTACCATTATTAACCAAAAGGGGGATCTCTGTCGTCCGTGCTTCATGACAAAACAGTCTATTTTTGGGCGGCCGTCCAATGGATTGCATTGAGCAGCAGGGTCTTGAACGGATCGTTGTCCCCCAGTTTCGGGCTGTGCCCGTACTGGAAGTACACGTTCCGGCCCTTCTTCGCGGTGTTGGTCCAGATGACCGGATGGTCCCCCATCTTGATGGGCGTCTCCAGGGTGTAGGAGTTCTCGTCCACCGTGGCCAGGACATGGACGTCGGGGCACTGGCGGGGGCTCTTGTCGTAGGTATAGAACTCGTCATCCTGAATCACGAACGCGGCGGGAACGCCGGCCATTACGGGATGGGTGGCATCCTCCACATGGACCGTCCCGTCCGTGAGGTCGGCGATGTAGTTGTCGTAGCGGATACCGCCGAGCAGCCCGGAGAACCAGTCCCACATGGGGAAACCGTCGAACTCGCCCAGCAGCGAGGCATGGTGGAAGCCCACCCAGCCGCCGCGGCCTTCATCCACATAGCGCTCGAAGGCCTCCACGGCCTTCTCCGGCCAGCCGTACGGGGCATAGTCCAGTTGGACGATGACGTCGAACCCGTCCAGGTATTCCTCATCGAATTCCCGCGGATTATAGACTTCCGTCAGGACGAGATTCTCCTCGGGAGCGACTTCGCGGAGCCAGGGAAGGACGGACTCGGAGAAAGGTTTGTGGTGTCCGGCATTTTCATAGAGGACCAGGACACGGGTCGGCTCCGGCCGGCAGGAGAGCAGGACGGAAGCCAACAGGGAGAGAAGGAGCAACTTTTTCATCAGTCGGCAGTTTGATGGATTCGGGAACCGATGCGGGCGTACAGGAGCATCATGACCTCTCCGAAAAGGACCAGGAGCCAGGAGAGGCGCCAACCGCCGAGCGTGTCGGCCAGGGCACCCTGCAGGAGGGGAAGGACGGCGCCGCCCACGACGCCGATCATGAAGACGCCGGAAGCGGCGGAGGTGTATTTGCCCAGATGGGCGACGGCCAGGGTGAAGATCGCGCCCCACATGATGGAGTGGAAGAGGCCCACGGCCACGAGGATCCAGGGATTGTCGGTGACGACCGCCAGGATGACCAGGATGGAGGCGGCGCAGGTGGTCACCGTCAACTGCATGCGCGGGCTGATCTTGCTGAGGGAACTCCCCACGGCGCGACCCACGAGCATGCCGCCCCAGTACAGGGTGGCGAGGAGGGCCGGCGAAGCGAGGCCCTTGTCGATGGCGTACATATTTATGTTCGCGCCGATGCAAACCTCCACGCCCACATAGAAGAAGATGGCGACGACACCGAGCGTCAGGTGGCTGAAGGACCATACGCTCTTCTCCAACTTCTCGGCCGTGTCGTTGCGCGTGCCGTCGATATCCGGCAGGTTCAGCCGCCCGAGGAGGACCATCACCACCAGCATCACGCCCAGCAGGGCCAGGAACGGCACCTGCAACTGGCTGATGTGGATCTGGTCCATCGAAAGGCCGCCGAAGACCACGCCCGTCACGAAGTACGGGGCCAGGGTGGTGCCCACGGAGTTCGCGGTGCCGCCGATGGCGAGCCGCTGCACGGACTGCGTGCCCGGGACGTCGCAGGCGGTCAGATACGGATTGATCACCACCTGCAGGATGGTCGCCGAGGCGCCCACGATGAACGAGCCCAGGAGGAAGATGACGAATCCCACGGGGATGACCGCCTCTCCGACGCGGAAGGCACTGCCCTCATGATGGACGGTGTACCAGGAGGAGGCGAAGAACAGGAAGAGCCCCAGCAGCATCACGGCGATGCCCCGGAGCAGCGTTCCCTTGTAGCCGTGCCGGTTCACCCAGCGGGATCCGACGGGACCGGCCAGCGGATAGGCCAGGAACCAGGAGAAGGTGATCAGGGTGGCGAAGGTGTTCTGGAAGCGGCCCGCATTGGCGAGGAAGGCTTCCTTCAGGGGCGCCTGGAACTGCGTGTTCGCCGTCGTGAGGAATCCCACCACGAAGAACAGGAACACGAGGGCAAGGAACGGGCCCAGGTAGTTGGTCTTTTTCTCGGTCATAGTGCTAGTTGGGATGCGGCTTCCCGGTCCAGGAGGACGGTGCAGTCGGGGTGCAACTGAAGCACCGACGCCGGCACGTCTTCCGTGACGGGGCCTTCGATCATTTTCTTTACGATGGCGGCCTTGGACGGGCCTTTTGCCGCCAGGACCAGTTTACGGGCCTGCATGATGTCCTTCAGGCCCATCGTGACGCCCCCGAGGGGCTTGTCTGCGGGTGTACCGGTCTCCCGGCGGATCCGCTCCTGCAGTTCCGGATACATCACGGACAGGCGGGCGCCGGCCCCGAAGGGAGAGCCGGGCTGGTTGAATCCCAGGTGCCCGTTCTCGCCCAGGCCCAGGAAAAGGAAGTCCACCCCGCCCCGCTTCTCAAGTTCGTCCATGAAGGCACGGCAGTCGCGCCCGAAGTCGTCCGACTCCGTCGGCAGCATCAGGAACCGCTCTTCAGGGATGCCCAGCGGGCCGACGAGTTCATTCTTCAACATCGTATAGCAGGCGCCCGCGTAGGCGCGGGGGACGCCCGCCACTTCGTCTTGGCCGAAGAAGGTCACGCCGGAGCAGTCCAGGCCGGTTTCCCGGACGAGGCGGACGAAAGCGCGGTGGATGTCGCCCGTAGTCCTGCCCGTGGACAGGCCAACGACAGCGTCACGGCGGCTCCGGACGGCGTCCGCGATCATTTCCGCAGCCCGACGGTCGAGTTCCGCCGGCGTATTGCAAACGAGGATACGCATGGGGTTACTTGTTCATGGCGACGGCCACGGCGCCCAGCAGGCCGACGAACTGGGGATTCAGTTTGGTGAGGACGACCCCGTGGGTGACGAAGCGCATCGTGTTCTGGTTCAGGTACGCCTGGATGCGTTCGAAGATGTATTCATTGGCCACGATGCTTCCGCCCAGCACGACGGTGTCCGGATCGGTCACACGGACCATGTTCATGATCAGGTTGGCGACGCCTTCCGCCGCGTTGGCCACCAGGACCGAGCAAAGGGGGTCGCCGGCACGGCCCAGTTCAACCACTTCCTCGACAGAAACGCGCTTCTCCCCTTCCGGAGGGATGTGCAGCCGCGTCTCGTACCGGTCTCGGAGCAGGCGCGCGCAACGGTCGATGCCGCTGCCGGAGGCGATGGTCTCCACGCAGTCGGTCCGGCCGCAGACGCAGGGGACGCCCACGTTGACGCCCACCCGCATGTGTCCGGCCTCGCCGGCGTTGAAATGGCTGCCCCGGATCTGCCGGCCGCCCACCACCGTCCCCACGGCGATGCCCGTCCCGACATTGATATAGACGAAATCCTTGGAGAACTGGCCCACGCCCCAGACCCGTTCAGCCCGGGTGGCGCTCTTGACGTCGTTGTCGATCCGGCAGGGAATGCCGTACAGGGCGGTCAGTTCGTCGGCCAGGTCGATGCTCTCCGTCCGGTGCGGGTCGATCTGGAGCCAGACGCCCCGGTTGGGATCCACGCGGCCGATGAGGCCCACCCCCATCGCGACGGGCTTCTCTCCCACCCAGCCCACGTTGGCGACGTAGTCGTCCATCGAATGCCGGATGATGTCGAAGGCCGCCTTCTGGTTGAAGAAGCCGGAATCGTACCGTTTGTAGCGGAGGATGTTTCCATAGGCGTCCACCTCTCCGATGAGGAGTTTCGTGCCGCCGAGGTCCAAGCCGAGATAGGTTTCCATGTCCGTGTCGTTTTTGTCAGGATTTCACCTGCAAACATACGTACGGACGCGGGGGAACTGAGTCGAAGAATCGACAAAAAAGGTTGAAAAACTAATATTTGCTCGGACTCACCCCGAAATGGCGCCGGAAACAGGAACTGAAGTACTTCGGGTCCGAGAAGCCCACCCGGTCCGCCACTTCCGTGACATTCAGCCCTTCCGCCGTCAGGAGTTCGGCCGCCCGCTCCAGGCGGAAGATCCGGATGAAGTCGTTCGGGGACTTGCCTGTCACCGCCTTCAGTTTGTTGTAGAAAGCCGTCCGGCTCATCGCCACCTCCCGGCACAGGTCGTCCACCTGGAAAAGCGGGTCGGCGCAGGATTTGTCCATCACGGCAAGGACCTTTTCCATGAATTCGCGGTCCAACTGGTTCGTGTACTCACGGCGCTTCTCCTCCCGGCCGGCGCGCAGGATCAGTTCCCGCAGCCGCTCCCGCTCGTGGAGGAGGTTGCTGATCCGGGCCGTCAGTACCTGCGGGTCGAAAGGTTTCACCACATAGTCGTCCGAACCGGATTCCAGGCCCAGGATGATGTGCTCGCGGTCGTCCATCGCCGTCAGGAGGATGACGGGGATGTGGCTGGTCGCGAGGGTGGACTTGAGACGGCGGCACAGGTCGTAGCCGTTCATGCCCGGCATCACGACGTCCGAGAGGACCAGGTCCGGCTGGGACTCCTCCGCCAGGCGGAAGGCCGTTTCACCATCGGAGGCCGTCAATGTCTCGAACTCGCCGGAAAGGGTGCCCTTCAGGTAGCCGAGCATCTCGGGGTCGTCCTCCACGACGAGAATCCGTTTCGGACCTGCCTCAGCCGGAGAATCCTCTTCCGCGGGCACCGCAGGCTCAGGTGCCAGGATGACATCGCGGGAAGCCCGGTATTCCGTCGGGAAAAGCAGGGTGAAGGCCGACCCGCTCCCCTCCTCGCTCTTCAGGGAGATGGAACCGCCCAGTTGCAGGACCAGTTGACGGGTGATCATCAGCCCGATCCCGTAGCCGGTCTCGTCCACGTCCCGGGCGTTGGCCGCCCGGACGCCGCCGTTGAAGATCCGGGAACGCGCCTCCGCGGGAACGCCGATGCCGGTGTCCCGCACCTCGAGGCGCCACATCCGCCCGGCCGGGGCGGCCGTCACTTCCACCGAGCCTTTTTCCGTGTATTTCACCGCGTTGGAAACGAGGTTCTGGACGATGCGGTCCATCTTCTCCCGGTCCACCGGAACGGGGCCGAGCCCCTCGTCCACGGTGCATGACAAGGCGATGCCCTTCTGCCGGGCCGCCGGTTGGAAAGGTTCCACCCCATCCTCCAGGAATTCCCGAAGGTCGGTGGGCTCCAGATACAGCCGGCCCGCCTCGGGAGCATCCTCCCGCAGGTCCAGGAGGCTGTTGATCATCGCCATCAGACGGTCGGCGTTGCGCATCGCCGTGGAGACGGACTGCCGGTCGCCCTCCGGCAGGGCTTCATCCCGCTGCAGGTCGGAAAGCGGGGCCTTGATCAGGGAAACCGGCGTCTTGAGTTCGTGCGCGAAATGGATGAAGGTGTCCAGGCGCTCCCGGGTCGCCCGCCGCGCCGCTTCCCGGCGTCGGATCCGGATGAACAGGAGGACGCCCCCCGACAGCAACAGGACATAGAGGATCTGGGCGACGGTGGACAGAAGCGGCGGACGCCGGACGATGACTTCCAGTTCCCGCGTGCCCAGCACCGAGTCCATCACGGAATCGACGCAGCGGACCCGGAAAACGTAACGCCCCGCCGGCACGGACGGATACGTCACCGTGGCGGCGGAGAGACTGGACCGATAGTTGGGATCGTGGTCTTCGAGCGCATACTCGAAGCGGATGCGGGACCGGGCGTCGAAGCCCAGGGCCGAGAAAGCGATCTCGAACGAGCGTTCGTCCGATGGAAGGACCACCCGGTCCAGCGTGCCGACCGCCTTCCCCTTCAGGATCTTTTCCCTGGCCGCGTCATTCCTGGAAAGCAGGCGGAAATCCGTCAGGACGGGCACGACGGCGGCCGGGACTTCCCCGCCCGCCGGCTCCGGATTGAACAGCAGGACGCCGTCCCCGGTGCCGAAGGCGACGGTCCCGTCCGAAAGCCGGGCGGAAGCGGTATGGTTGAACGTTCCCCGGTCGATGCCCAGGATGCCGTTCATCACGGCGGCGACATGACGGACGGGGTCCACCCGGAAAAGACGGTCGTCGGTGGCCGCCCACAGAACGCCGTCGCGGTCCGCGACGATGGAACAGACCTGGCCGCCCAGTGGAATGGAATGCCATGAACCGGAAGAAGGCTCGTAGCCGAGGATGCCGTTCTGCGTTCCCGCCCATACGCGTCCGGCACCATCGACGGTCACGCACCAGAGCGGCTCCCGGAACGGTCCTTCCACCGGCTGGCTTTCCGCACCGGTGACCGGGTCGATCCGGACCAGCCCCCGGGTGGAAGCGGCCCACAGGCCTGAGCCGTCCAGCACGAAATCCCAGACCTCGACCGTTTCAGCGGAAATCGTCAGACTCCCCGTGCGGTCATACAGGGCCACCGGCGCAAGGCCGCCGGTCCAAACCGATTCCCCGGCGGCGGTCAGGGCGAAAACATGGCCCGGAAGGTCCGGAAGGACCGTCATCGCCCCGGACGGAGATACCTGGAAAACGGGGAAACCGTATTCGCCGGCCCATATCGAGCCATCGGAGGTTTCCGAAAGCGCGAGCACGTTTTCGGCGTCCGAACGCCGGAACACGCGCCAGGACGCGTCCGACGGGTCATATCGGCACAGACCCCGGTCGGTCCCGTACCAGACCCTTCCGGAACGGTCTTCCAGCACCGCGCTCACATGGTTGGACAGCAGGGACGAGGGGTCTCCGGTGCGGTGGCGCACCCATTTGACGTTCCAGGGATTCCGGTCCAGGACACAGACCCCGTTCGAGGTGGTCGTCACCCAGAGATTCCCCCGGGCGTCCACGCACAGGTCGCTCACGGAATTGGCGCACAGGCCCTCCTCGTCGTCGGACGTGACGAAATGCCCCTCCAGCCGGTCCGCCTCGGGATCGTACACGAAAACGCCTTCCCCGTCCAGTCCGACGTACACTTTGCCGCCGTCGCGGACCATCGAGCGGACCGGCACGTGAGGAATGCCCGCAACGGGAAGGATACGTTCCGACGAAGGAGAGACAAGGAACAGCCCCTGCGAGAAAGAGCCGGCCAGCACGCGGCCGTTCCCCAAGGGAAGTAGCGTCGTGAATTCCCCGTCCAGGAGTTTCCGGGGCTCTCCGCCCACTTCCTGGAACAGACCGGTTTCCGTCGCGGCGAAAATCGTCCCGTCCTCCAGGGAGCAGAAATCCCGGACGGAAAGGCCTTCGAAGAAACGGGCCGACGAACCGTCATTCCCGTCGAACAGCAGGCCCTCGGACGTGCCCAGCCATCGGCCGGACTCCGTAAAGGCGCCGGAAAAGAGCCGGGCGTCGCCGGGAAGTTCATATTCCTGGACGAAGCGGTCCACGTTCCGGTCATAGACGAATACCCGGCCCTGCGTGAGCAGGCAGTGCACCCGTCCGTCCGGACCGGTCTTCAGTTTTCCTTCGGAGGGGAGGTTGCGGTCCAGGCCGTCTCTCTCGGAAAAAGGATAGTGGCGGAACTCGAAACCGTCATACCGGTCGATTCCGCCCGTGAGGAAGAACCACAGATATCCCTCGCCGTCCTGGCACACCCGGTACACCCGGCGGTTCCCCAGGCCGTCCCGGGTGCCGAGCGGAACAAAACGTTCCGCTGCGGCCCCGAAGCACTGGAAAACCAGCAGGAGCACCAGGAGGCGTCTCATCGGCCCATGCGGTCAGGAAGCCGGAAATCGGGCCGCAGGGTATAGCGGACCCGGTCCGGGAAATCCACGGGCAGGGGCTGGGTGACCGCCCCGGTCGCGGCCCATTCGCAGCCGCGCAGGAACGTCGTCTGGTAGCCTGTACAAGTGAGCGAATAGGTCATCTTGGGATCGTTGCCGCAGTGGCCGAGGACGTCCGTGAAGATGCGGCCCTTGCCGTAGCGGACCGTCCACATCAGAGGTTCGTCCCGGTCGCCGTCCCGCGTGGTGGCGATGATCTCCAGATTCTCGGCCGGACCGCGCAGATGCAGGTAGATCTCATCCTTGAAATGGTGCCAACTCGTGGGAAGTCCCTTGACGATGGGGTGGTCCAATGCCTGGTGATCGACGACGATGTGGTGCTGGAGTCCGTGGTAGCCGGCCTCGCCCGGGGCGTCGTCCCGGATGACCTTGCCGTCCTGCATGTACACGTAGGGCCCGCACTGCTCGTTGCGGCCGTTCCAGGCGCCCAGGCCCGTCATCCGGTTCCAGGCCGGCCACTTCTCCATCGGGATGACGGACGAGTGGATGAAGACCACGCCGCCGCCGTCCTCCACGTAGGACTCGAAGTCCGCCTTGACGGGATCGGCCCATTCCACGCCGCCGTAGTTGATGATCACGAGACCGTAATCCTTGAAGCGGGGGTGGAAGGAGGACATGTCACCACCCCAGTCCGGGGTGATCAGGACGTCCACGTCGAACAGGCCGCTGTTCTCCAGGGCCTGCCGCATGCACTCGGATGCCCCCACGGGATAGTGGCTGCCGTCCATGCCGGCGATGATGAGGGTCTTGATGCGGGAAGCGGGTGCGGGCGCCTCTCCGGAGGCGCCGACGAGCGAGACCGTCCCGTAACCATAGGCCCAGGACGGGTTGTATCCGTCCCGGTCCGTGACGTAGTTCCCGCCCTTGATGTACTGGAAATGGATCTCGGAGACGCCATCCCGGTCGCGGTCCTCCACCAGGATGTTGAACCGGTCGGAAAGGTATTCTTCGGACGTGTATTCCACGGCGCCGGTCTCCCGGTCCACCACCGCGTAATAGAACCGGAACAGGTCGAATTCGGGCCAGTGGCCGTTGTCGCGGCCGATGAGGAAGACTTCCTCGAGGGCCGGGTCGGCGTCCATCTGGGCCGTGACGGACTTCTGGAAATAGAATCCGCGGCGGATCAGCCCGTCCGGGATGCGGATGTCGGGCCGCACGGGGTTGCCGTACTGCGCCAGCGCAGGGATGGCGAGCAGGGACAGGAGGAGGAAAAGGACCGTTCGTTTCATATGGTGAGCGCGTTTGTTACAGTGTCTGGCCGCCGATGAACTCGCGGAGGATGGATGTCGGAGGAACCGCCGTGATCTCCTCGGGGGTCAAGGCCACGATATAGCCGAGGAACTTGAGAAGGCGGATGGCGTCGGTATAGGCCGGAGAGGAAGGATGGATGCGCCGCAGAAGGGGTTCTGCGTAATACTTCAGGAGCGGAAGTTCGTACAGGAGGGCGGAGTTGAACTGCGCATCGGCATTTTCCTGGAAGGGGAAGATGTACTTGTTCTCGCCCCGGCGGACGGAAGGCCAGCGGAGGATGGTCGCTTCGGGGCTGATGCCGCGGTAGCGGTAGTCCCGGACCATCCGGCGCAGGAGCCGGTTGTCGGTGGTGGAGATGTTGTTGTTCTCGTCCACGTTCAGGGAGGTCAGGGCCGATGCATACACGCGGAAAATGCGGCTCTGGTCCACGGAAGGGACCATGGCCGGATCCAGGGCATGGATGCCCTCCATCACGAGGATGTCGTTCTCGTCCAACTCCATGAAGTTACCCTCGAAGAAGGGTCTCCCCTGCTTGAAATCGTAGCGCGGAAGTTCCACCCGGCCGCCTGCAAGGAGCGTATTGAGTTGATTTCCAAGGAGTTCCAGGTCCATCGCCTCGAGCGCTTCGAAATCGAATTCTCCGTCGTCGTCAATCGGTGTCCGGTCCCGGGACACGAAATAGTTGTCCAGTTCGATGACCTTGGGCCTCATCCCCAGGATCCGGAGTTGCTGGGACAGGCGGAGCGAGGAGGAAGTCTTTCCGCTGGAGGAAGGCCCGGCGATGAAGACGATCTTCACGCGGTCGCGCTCGGCATAGATGAGGTCCGCCACACGGGCGTACTCCCGTTCCTGCCGCGCTTCGCACAGGTTGATGAGTTTCACGGCCTTCCCTTCCATCAACTTCTGGTTCAGGGTGCCGATGCCGCCGATGCCGGTGGTGTGGCACCAGGCGGAATACTCCTTGAAGGTCGCGGAGAGTTTGCTCTGGGGACGCCGGGGCGTCACCCTGGAGGGATCGCTGTTGGCCGGCGGCTGGAGGCAGAAACCCTTGTGGAAAGGCATCAGGCCGAAGACCTGGAGGTAGCCGGTCGAAGGGACCAGCGGACCGTGGAAGGAATCCACCTGGCCGTCCAGGTAATACACCCGGCAGAAGTACCGGCCCAGCGAACGGCGCAACTGCGCCTTGTAGGGCTGTCCCTGCTCCTCGAAAATAGCCTCGGCCTCCTCGGAAGGAATCTTCTCCGTCTCGAAAGGAAGGTCCGCATCGACGAGTTCCCGCATCCGGGCGCGGAGGCGCTCGATGCCTTCGGCGTCCGGCTTGAATGCCGGACCGCCGGGGGCGCCGTCGCGCAGTTCGCAGTACAGGCCGCTGGGCAGGGAATGCTCGGCCACGAGCACCTTCCCGGGGAAGACGTCGCGCACGGCATGCTGCAGCAGGAAACTCAGCGAACGGATGTAGGTCCGCCGTCCGTCCGGGTGGTTATACCCGATAAACGTGACTTCGTGCGGAAAGAACATACTGAAACTCAATTCCTTGAGTTTGTGGTCCACCAGGGCGGCGAGCACCTGGTAATGCTTGCCGGTCTTCGGGTCGACGGTTTCGGGGTACTCTTTCCGGGCGAGGCTCAGGAGGTTCGATCCCACCCGCACGCGATGCTTCCGGTCATCGTTCTTGCAAAGGATGTCAATCTTCATGGGTCAGCGTTTGAATTCTACGATGAGGGCGGTGCGGGGATCGACGGGGAGGCCGTCCTGCAGGGTGACGGGCTCGCCGGAGATCACGTCGCGGCCCGTGACGGGGCCGGTGACGAACTCGTCGTAGTGCGACCAGTCGAGTTCGCGCACTTCGTCCGTGTTGTTGATGTACACGAACACGGCGTCCCGGTCGTCATAGCGGAAATACGAATAGGTGTTGTCGGTAATGTTGCGGTCCTTCACGTTCTTCCGGGAGAGGAAGTGCAGCGTCTTGCCGTGGTGGATGACCGGGCAGCCCTTGCGCCAGCGGAAGAGGGCGCGGGCATAGTCATGCAGGCCCGCGGCCGCCGTGTAGTCCGCGTCGCGGGTGTAACCCGCCGCCGCGCGGCCTTCGCCCGTGAAGAGATTCACCGCGTCGCCGGCCCAGCCGCCCGGGAAGTCGATGCGCTTGGAGCCGTCGTGGTGCATCCCCGGCCGTTCGCAGAACATCATCTCATCGCCGTAATAGAGTTGCGGGATGCCGCGGAGGGTCGCGAGCAGAGCCATCGCGAGCCGCATCCGGGCGGGATCGTGCCGCAGCACGTCGCCGGTGCGGTCATGGTCGTGGTTCGCGAAGAAGATCATGATGTTGTCCAGGTCGTGGTAGGCGAAGTCCTGGGCCAGGACCGTATAGACCCGCGTCATGCCCTCGTCCCACCAGACCTCGTCCTCGGTCAGGGCGCGCAGGATGGCCTGCTGGAGGGGGAAGTCCATGATGCAGGGCAGGTGGCTGTCGAAACCGTTCCGGTTCGGGTGTCCGGACTGCCAGTAGGCGACTTGCGGTATGTTCATGTCCCAGCACTCGCCCACGATGTTCATCTTCGGGTACTCGCGGCGGACCGCCTGGCACCATTCGGACATGGGCTCGGGCTCGTTGTACGGGTAGGTGTCCACGCGGAGACCGTCCAGGCCTGCGTACTCGATCCACCACAGGGCCCACTGCTGGAAGTAGCGCAGCACGTACGGATTGTCCAGGTTCATGTCCGGCATGGACGGGACGAACCAGCCGCTCTGCTGCCGGTCGCGGTCCTTCACCGAGGCGTGCGGGTCCATATAGACCGAGAACACCGCATTCATCTGCATGTACGGCTCGGTGACGTGGTACCAGTCCGGGAACGGAGGATTGTCCATCCACCAGTGCGCCGTGCCGCAGTGGTTCGTGACGATGTCCATGATGACCTTCAGGCCCTTCGCATGGGCCTCGTCCACGAATTTCCGGTAGAGGGCGTTGTCGCCGAAACGCGGGTCGATGTGGTAGTAATCGCCGCAGGCATAGCCGTGGTAGGACTCGTGCGGCTGGTTGTCCAGCAGCATCGGGGTGCTCCAGATGGCGGTCGCCCCCAGGTCGGCGATGTAGTCCAGGTGGTCGATGATCCCCTGGATGTCTCCGCCGTGCCGGGCGACCGGGTCCTCGCGGTCCACCTCGTCCGGCGTTTCGGGAACGGCCCACGGAACCGCGGAACCATCGTCATAGGCGCCGCCTGCCCAGGCCCTGTCATCCCCACCGCTGGCCGACGCGAACCGGTCGGGCATGATCAGGTACACGAGGTCCGCGGTCGTGAAACTCGCGCGGTCCGCGCTCCCCTTCTCCCGCTCGCGCAGGACGTAAGGATATTTGACCTCGTCGGCACCCTGGCCTACGACCAGATAGTAGGTGCCGGGCCTGGCATCCGCCGTGATTTCCACGTCCACGAACTGGTAGTCCGGGCTGGCGGCCTTGTGAGCGGCCCTCACGGACACGCCCTTGCCGCCTTCGATGCGGATCTCTTTCCCGCCGATCCCGTCTCCCTGCACCATCAGTTGCAGCGGAGTTTTCATCCCTGTCCACCACGAGAGCGGCTCCACCCGGGTCACCTGCTCCCGGGTCGCATCGGCCACTTTCTCCGGGTCGAACGACGGACCGCAGCCGGAAAGCGCGGCCGCCATGGCCGTCGCCGCAAGCGATTTCATGACGGTATTCATCTTACTTCGTCAGGACAACATAGTCTCCCGGCTTGAGTTGGAAGTTGTGGAGACCCTTCTGGTAGGACTTGCCGGTGAAGACCTCCTTATAGGTGCCGTCCAGGTTCACCTGGACCGGGACCGGGGCGGATTCGAGGTTGCGGAAGGGAGTGCCGCCGGTTTCAGCCGCAGGCCGGTTGTCGGTAGATTCCTTCGCTTCGCTCGGAGCAGCAGGCTCATCCTCGGCCGGAGCGACACCGAAGTTCGCAAGCACGATCACCTTGTTGCCTTTCACCTCGCGGGAGAAGGCGACGAGGCCGTCCATGCCGTCGAGCAGTTCCCACCAGAGGATGTCACCGCCCTTCTCGCCGGCGGCGAGGGCGGGATTGTTGTGCTTGAGGTCCACGAGCGTCTTCCAGAAAGTGGTGTATTCATTGGCGCTCCAGTCCGTGATCGGGTCCTTCTCGAAGAACTCCAGCCGGCGGGACAGGCCGATTTCCTGACCGGTGTAGATGAGCGGCTGGCTGCCGGGCAGGGTGAAGCACAGGACGGCGCAGGCATTCGCCGCGGCGCCCTCGCGCTCGAACTCGGTGCCGGACCAGGAGTTCTCGTCGTGGTTGGACGTGAAGGTCAGGCGGAAGGCCTCCTTGGGGAAGCGGGCCGCGTCACGGGCGACATAGTCCTTCAGGTCGGCGACGGTCTTGCGACCCTGCGCCAGACTGTTCAGCAGGTGGTGCAGTTCCCAGGCATAGTTCGCGTCGAAGGTTTCCTTCGCGTCGGCGAGGTTGTCGCGCTCGGCCTCGGCGAGGAGGTAGATGTCGGGATAGTCCTTGTTCATCTTGGGCAGGATACCCTTCCAGAACGCGGCGGGAACTTCGCCGGCAGCATCGCAGCGGAAGCCGTCCACGCCTTTTTCCAGCCAGAAGCGCATCGCATCGTCCTGCGCCCACCACACTTCCTCGTTGTCGTAGTTGAGGCTGCGGGTGTCGGTCCAGTCATATTCCCAGATGGCGTTGCCATCCGCGTCGCGCTCATAGAAGTCGGCGGGCTTTTCGGTCATCCAGACATTGTCCGGGGCGGTCTGGTTGGCCACCCAGTCCAGGATGACCTTGAAACCGAGTTTGTGGGCCGCGGCGAGGAGATGCTCGAAATCCGCCATCGTCCCGAATTCCGGATTCACTTTCTTGTAATCGGAGATGGCGTAGTAGGAGCCGAGGGTGCCCTTGCGGCCTTCCGTTCCGATCTCGTACATCGGCATGAGCCAGAGGATGTCCACGCCGAGTTCCTTCAGGCGGGGAAGTTGGGCTTCGACGCCGGCGAAGGTCCCCTCGGGGGAGAACTGGCGGATATTCACTTCATACATCACGGAATTGTAAGTCCAGTCCGGATGGACGGACGGAGTCTTCTTGCAGGCGGCCAGGGAAAGCATGGCCAGGGCCAGGATCAGGAACTTTTTCATACGTGCGTGTTATTAATCGGGTTAAAGGTACGAAAAAAACGGGAGACCCGACGCCGGGGGCGTGGATTTCCCGATGAAACAACCGTTTCGGTGGACGAACCGTCAGCGGAGCGAAGCCTTGGCAGCCTCCACCGCCGCGATCACCCGGTCGCACCACGCGTCGAACGCAGGATCCTCCGGCTGGCATTCCGGATGGGCCAGGACATAGTCGATGGTCCGGCGCACGCCCTGGTCGAAACGGACCGTGGCCTTGAAGCCCGGCACCGCGCGCTTGAGTTTGCGGTTGTCGAACAGGACCGTATTGGCCTTGTCGCCGATGAGGCCGCCCCGGAAGTCGTACGGACCGACCGCATCCAGGAACTCGGAGGACACGTGGACCGCCTTCAACGGCACGCCCAGCGCGTCCGCGATGGTCTGGTAGATCTGGTTCCAGGTAAGCGTATCGTCGGAGGTGATGTGGAACACGTCCCCGATTGCGTGGGGATTGCCCATCAGGCCCACGAACCCCTTCGCGAAGTCGGTGTTGTGCGTGAGGGTCCACAGGGAAGTGCCGTCTCCGTGGATGATCACGGGCTTTCCTTCCAGCATCCGCTTGAGCATCTGCCAGGAGCCGTTGTCACCATGGACGCCGAGAGGCACGGACCAGTCGCCGTAGGTGTGCGACGGACGGATGATCGTCACGGGGAATCCTTCTTCGCGGTATTTGCCCATCAGGAAATCCTCGCAGGCGATCTTGTCGCGGGAGTACTGCCAGTACGGGTTCACCAGCGGCGTGCCTTCCGTGATGACGGGGCTGGCAAGCGGCTTCTGGTAGGCCGACGCGCTGCTGATGTACATGTACTGTTTCGTCCGTCCCCGGAAGAGCCGCCAGTCGCGTTCCACCTGGGCCGGGACAAAGCCGATGAAGTCGCACACGCAGTCCCACTGCGTTCCTTCGAGGAGTCCTGCGACCACGGCCTCGTCGTTGATATCCGCCTTCAGGATCCGGACATTGTCGGGGACTTCACGGCTGCGGTTCCCCCGGTTCAGGAGGGTCAGTTCCCACTCCCCTTCCGCGGCCAGTTGCGCGGTGATGGCGGTACTGATCGTTCCGGTCCCGCCGATGAACAATGCTTTTCTTTTCATTTCCAGTCTATTTCGTCCATAGGATAGCGGACGTCCCACTCCTTGCGCAGGCCGTCCATCAGTTCCATGATGTACAGGGTTTCGTCCAAAGGCATCTGCGGCGGCTCGATAAGTCCTGCTTCAATCGCGTCGCGACAGGCGACGAACTGATATTCGTAGCCCGTAATCTGCTTCGGAACGGGGATTTCCTCCACGAACACGCGGTCCGGGCCGTTCACCGTGATGCGCTGGGGATTGTTGACATTGTCGATGATGACGTTCCCTTCCGTTCCCGCGATGACGCCGATGTTGTCGCCTACGCAGGATGCCGAGGACTGGACGTTCGCGAGGATGCCGTCCTCCAGCACGATGGAGATGGCATTGGACAGGTCCATGCCCGTATCCGACTTCACGCACTGCGACTGCATGGACACGAAGGGTGCGTCGCAGAACATCCGCACGAAATTGAGCACATACACGCCGAGGTCCAGCAGGGCCCCGCCGCACAGGTCGGGCCGGAAGATCCGCTCCTTCGTGCCCATGCTGTACCCGAGTGTCGCCGTCACCAGCCGCGGCGTGCCGATGCGTCCTTCCCGGATGATGTCCCGCACCATCTGCAGGGCGGGCTGGTACCGCGTCCAGATAGCCTCGGCGAGGAACACCTTCTTGCGGCGGGCCAGATCGACAGTCACCTGCGCCTGCGCCTTGTTCGCCATGAAAGCCTTCTCCACGAGGCACGGCTTCCCTTTCCCGAGGGCTTCCTTCGTGATGTCGAAATGGTGCGAATGCGGCGTGGCCACATAGAGGAGGTCCACTTCCTGATCATCAATTACTTCCGTGTACGACCCATAGGCATGCTCGATGCCCCACTGACCGGCAAAAGCCTTCGCTTTCTCCAGCGACCTTGATCCGATCGCATACGGACGGAATCCGTCGAGCCCGTTCAGTGTCTCCGCCGCCTTCGCGGCGATCCAACCGGCCCCGACGATCCCTACCTTGAAATCACTCTTTCCCATATTTGTCTTGCTTGCGTTTCTCCAGGAAGCGGTCCAGACAGGCCGATACCAGGCCATACAGTACGCCGGCAACGAGATAAGACACCCAACTCATCCCCCAGTGGAAAATCCAGTTGCCCACGAGCATGAACAGCACGAACACGGCCCCATGGACGACGGCTGAGACGGCAAATTCCTTGTTCATATCCTGTAAATTGTTATATTTCAAGTAGTCAGCGTCACAAAGATACGTTTTCCCACCCACATTTGCAACCTCGGAAAAGGCGGTTTTTGCGGGAAGGTCAGGGAAAGTGGAGTGGGGAATGGTCAAAAGGGCCACTCGTCCAGATGCCTGTGCACGGTCTCGAGCAGCCGGTCGCAATGGGGACGGGTGTTCGCAGCGATGACCATGGAGGGCTTGAAGAGGGAGGGATAGGCGCCGTTGAAATCGCAGATGGTTCCGCCGGCTTCCGTGAGGATGAGGCTCGCGGCGGCGTAGTCCCAGGGCAGCAGGTGCATTTCGAAGTACAGTTCCGCGAAGCCGGCTGCCATCAGGCACAGTTCGATGGCGGCGGAGCCGGTGCGGCGGATGTCGCTGCAGTCCCGGTAGATGTCGCGGATGATGTCGCTGCAGACAGGGGCCCACTCCTTGTGGTAGGCGGCCAGGGCAGTAAAGAGGAATCCCCGTTCATAGGTCCGGGCCGATACATGGATGGGCTTTCCGTTGCAGTATGCGCCACGGCCCTTTTCCGCCGTGTACACCTCATTCCGCCAGGGGCTGTAAACGACGCCCATCGACAGTTCGCCACCGCGCACGAGCGCCACGCTGATGCAGCAGTTCTCGTTGCCGCGGGCGTAGTTGGCCGTCCCGTCGATCGGGTCGATGATCCACACGTCGTCATGGGCCGTATCGGCAAAATCCTCCTCCTCGCATAGGAATCCGCTCCCTGGAAGCAGCGCAGCAAGCCGCCCGGCGAGGAAATGCTGGACCGCAAGGTCGGACGTCGTGACCAGATTCTCCCGCGCCCCCTTGTCGTGGACCTCGAACCCGCCGGTCCGGTCCATCAGCGTCCCGGCTTCCCGGACGATGTCGATGATTTGCTGCAAGCCGATTTCCATTAGTCCTTGTATTTGATGGTTGCAACACCTGTATCATAAAGGAAATCTCGAATAGTCTGTCCGGTCTTGAGCCAGATCTCTGTCAGTGTTGGATTGGAATTGCAATACAACAAATCCAGCGCCGTGTTATGGCTCACGTCTAGACTCTTCAGTTGAACGGAAGAGCACCACAACTCTTTCAGCGCCGTGTTATGGCTCACGTCTAGACTCTTCAGTTGATTGGAAGAGCACTTCAATACTGTCAGCGCCGTGTTCTGGCTCACGTCAAAGCTCGTCAGTTGATTGGCAGAGCCACTAAATGGATTGGAAGAGCAATCCAAATACGTCAGATTTGTGAAACTCTCGATTCCTTTCAGGGATGAAATGCCTTTATTGCGGACATCGATGCGGGTAACCACCTTCGCCTCGGCGTAAGATACTTCTCCATCGCCGTCTGAATCGAAGTTCCCCACGCAATAAGCCTTGAAGTTCCCATCCTCAAATTGGACAAATAAACTATCATGATCCGACACAACCTCTACCGGGGATATCCTGGACAGATTGTTCCGTTGGATAGTTACGGTCTTTCCCGTGGTTTTTTCAAACACTCCGCCATTACCAGAGACCGTGATTGTAAAACCTTTGCTGAACGTCACCGGAGGGACAACGAACCAAAACTGCGTGCTCTCTTCAGCGTTAGCACCCAGTTGTACCTGAGTGGCACATGTAAGCGTGATTTCCGAAGTCGCATCATTGGCCATCTTCGTGGTTGGAACACCCTCCAGCGGCATAGTCACGGTCGCTTTTCCTGCCAGTTTCTCTCCATTATTGCCTCTCAAGGTAATTGAAGAGACGGATACGCCATCTCCATATAATTTTACCACTAAATATCCGCATACATTCTTGTATTGAAGGAAATTATTGGAAGTGACAGAAACCATTGTATTGGCACCAAGGCCGAAGGTGTTCCCGGCATAGTGCTGTCCGGCAGGAAGAGTGATGGTTATTGTTTCTGACATTGAAATCTTCGTAGATTCCTGGTATGGATATACTGAAACGATATGGGAAATCGCATTACCCGTCGTATTCCCAGATCCTGCCACCTTATCAAACTCACCAGCATTATCACCCGTTTCACCAGTAAACCTATACTGCTGGTTACGGGTATTCTTCTCAAAAATGGATACTCGATCGTCGCCGGTACAGCGGAGAAGGAGATCCTCGTTGGCATAAACTCTTGTATCAATGCCTGAAGGTCGTTCAAAGGAAGCATAGAATACGACATCGTCCTGCATTGGAGTCTGGAAGTCTATCTCCTTGGTAGAGCATGAGGCTACCAACCCGGCTACAATTCCAAGATATAAAGCAAACCTTTTCATATCGCGTCAGTGTGTTTACCAGTCAATATCAGGATCATCCCCGCCACCGATGGGCTCGAGGTTGGACTGGAGGAAGGATGTCTCCAGGTTGGTATCGATGAATCTCAAGGAAGGAATCTGATAGTCTTTCCTTGACTCGTTTGGTGTATTGTCCTTCATATGCGGAAAGTTTTAATCTGCAAAAATAAGAAAAAGAATGGAAAATGATGCACATTCAAGAATCTGTCTACCATTTACTTGCCGCAGTCATGCTTCCACACCCCCATGCAAAAAGAAAAGCACCTACGTTTCCGTAAGTGCCTGCAAAGAAAGTGTCGGGGTGATGTGACTCGAACACACGACCCTCTGGTCCCAAACCAGATGCGCTAGCCAACTGCGCCACACCCCGGGCGGCCTTCCCGCCGGCGCCGGAGCGGGGCGGAAGACGGGGACAAAGTTACGGAAAAATCGGGATTGGGCAAACGGAAGACTTCAAATTGTAGGAAACACAAAATAATAAACACTGATTATCAATAACTTACAAAAAATATTAAAAAATGTTTTTGTTTGTTTGATTTAATTTCCTACATTTGTGGTAGGACTAAGACCCATAACCATGGACAACGGACTCGCAAAAATACACCTCTCGGTCGACTGCACGGTTCTCGGCTTCAACGGGACAAGGCTGGAGGTGCTCCTGATCCGCCGTACGGGTATTGAAGACGGCCATGCCTTCCACGACATGAAACTGCCCGGCAGCCTGATCCTGGACAACGAAGAACTCGACGACGCCGCCCGGCGCGTCCTCGCCGAACTCAGCGGCCTGAAGAACATCCCCCTGGTGCAATTCCATGCCTTCGGTTCCATCAACCGGACCAAGGACCCCAAGGATGTCCACTGGCTCGAACATGCCCAACAGGCGCATGTCCGCCGCATCGTCACGGTGGCCTACATGGCCCTCGTGAAGATCGGCCGGGGCGTGAGCCGCGACCTCGAGAACACCGAGGCCCTCTGGGTGCCCATCGACGCCATCCCGCCCCTCGCCTTCGACCACAACGACATCATCGCCCACGCCCTGGACCACCTGCGGGCGCTCGCCTCGATGGACCCGTCCATCCTGTACGACCTCCTGCCCCGGAAGTTCACGGTCACCCAGTTACGGAACCTCTACGAGGTGGTCTTCGGCAAGCGCCTGGATCCGGCCAACTTCTACAAGAAGATGACCCAGATGCCGTACCTCGTGGCCCTGGATGAGCACGAGAAGGGCGTGTCCCACCGCGCCGCCCGTTTCTACCGTTTCGACAAGAACATTTTCAATAAATCCAGACTTTAAACATGTACCTTCTCGGTTACGACGTCGGAAGTTCTTCCGTCAAGGCCAGTCTCGTCAGCGTCGAGACCGGCAAATGCGTCGCCACGGCCTTCTATCCGAAGAGCGAGGCGCCCATCATGTCCAAACAGCCCGGCTTCGCCGAACAGGAGCCGGCCATGTGGTGGGCGAACCTGAAACTCGCCACCGCCGACATCCTGGAGCAGGTGAAAGGCATCGCCACCCTCCAGAGCAAGGCTTTCATGCCCGCCGACATCAAGGCCATCGGCATCTCCTACCAGATGCACGGCCTCGTTTGCGTGGACAAGGACCACCATGTGCTCCGTCCGTCCATCATCTGGTGCGACTCCCGCGCCGTGCCGTACGGCAACAAGGCCTTCGAGGCCCTGGGCGCCGACTGGTGCCTGGAGCACCTGCTGAACAACCCCGGCAACTTCACCGCCGCGAAACTCGCCTGGGTGAAGGAGAACGAGCCCCAACTGTACGAGCGCATCAACAAGATCATGCTCCCGGGCGACTATATCGCCATGCGCCTGACCGGCACGGTGTGCACCACCGTCAGCGGCCTGTCCGAGGGCATCTTCTGGGATTTCCGCGAGAACAAGGTGTCCGACCGCCTGCTGGAGCAGTTCGGCTTCGACGGGAACATCATCCCGCAGATCCGTCCCACCTTCGGCCAGCAGGGCACCCTGACCAAGGAGGCGGCCGAAATCCTGGGCCTCGCGCCCGGCATCCCGGTCACCTACCGCGCCGGCGACCAGCCCAACAACGCCCTGTCCCTGAATGTGTTCAACCCCGGTGAAATCGCCTCCACCGCCGGCACCTCCGGCGTCGTGTACGGCGTGAACGGCACTGTGAACTTCGACCCGCTCAGCCGTGTGAACACCTTCGCGCACGTGAACCATACCGCGGAGCAGACCCGCCTCGGCGTCCTCCTCTGCATCAACGGCACCGGCATCCTGAACTCCTGGATCCGCCGCAACATCGCCCCGGAGGGCATCTCCTACGCCGACATGAACGATGTCGCCGCCTCCGTCCCCATCGGCTCGGACGGCGTGTCCATCCTTCCCTTCGGCAACGGCGCCGAGCGCATGCTCGGAAACAAGGATACGGGCTGCAGCATCCACGGGGTCAATTTCAACCGCCACGGCAAGGCGCACCTGATGCGCGCCGCCCAGGAAGGCATCGTCTTCTCCTTCCAGTACGGCATCGAGATCATGGAGCAGATGGGCATCCCCGTGAAGATGATCCACGCCGGCAAGGCCAACATGTTCCTCTCCCCTATTTTCCGCAACACCCTCGCGGGCGTGTCCGGAGCCACCATCGAACTGTTCGATACGGACGGTTCCGTGGGCGCGGCCAAGGGAGCGGGCATCGGCGCGGGCATCTACCGCGACAACAACGAAGCCTTCGCCACCCTGGAGAAACTGGCCGTCATCACGCCTTCGGACGAAGACCGGTACAAGGAAGCCTACGAAAGATGGAAATCAAACTTATAAACACCTAAAAACACAAAACATTATGGCTAAAGAGTATTTCCCGACAATCGGGAAGATCCCCTTCGAGGGCGTCGAGAGCAAGAACCCCCTTGCTTTCCATTATTATGAGGCAGACCGTCTGGTCATGGGCAAGCCCATGAAGGACTGGCTCAAGTTCGCGATGGCCTGGTGGCACACCCTGGGCCAGGCTTCCGCAGACCCGTTCGGCGGCCAGACCCGCTCCTACGAGTGGGACAAGGGCGAGTGCCCCTACTGCCGCGCCCGCGCCAAGGCTGACGCCGGTTTCGAGATCATGCAGAAACTGGGCATCGGCTACTACTGCTTCCATGACATCGACCTGGTCGAGGACACCGAGGACATCGCCGAGTACGAGGCCCGCATGAAGGACATCACCGACTACCTCGTGGAGAAGCAGAACGAGACCGGCATCAAGAACCTCTGGGGCACGGCCAACGTGTTCGGCAACAAGCGTTACATGAACGGCGCCGCCACGAACCCGCAGTTCGACATCGTCGCCCGCGCCGCCCTCCAGATCAAGAACGCGATCGACGCCACCATCAAACTCGGCGGCACCGGTTACGTGTTCTGGGGTGGCCGCGAAGGCTACTACACCCTGCTGAACACCCAGATGCAGCGCGAGAAGGACCACCTCGCCAAGATGCTTACCGCCGCCCGCGACTATGCCCGCGCCAACGGCTTCAAGGGCACCTTCCTCATCGAGCCGAAGCCGATGGAGCCCACCAAGCACCAGTATGACGTGGACACGGAGACCGTGATCGGCTTCCTGCGCGCCAACGGCCTGGACAAGGACTTCAAGGTGAACATCGAAGTGAACCACGCCACCCTCGCCGGCCACACTTTCGAGCATGAACTTACCGTGGCCGTCGACAACGGCTTCCTGGGTTCCATCGACGCCAACCGCGGCGACGCCCAGAACGGCTGGGACACCGACCAGTTCCCGGTGGATCCGTACGACCTCACCCAGGCCATGATCCAGATCATCCGCAACGGCGGTTTCAAGGACGGCGGCACCAACTTCGACGCGAAACTCCGCCGCTCTTCCACCGATCCGGAGGACATCTTCATCGCCCACATCAGCGCGATGGACGCCATGGCCCACGCCCTGCTGAACGCTGCCGCCGTCATCGAGGAGAGCCCGCTCTGCGAGATGGTCGCGAAGCGCTACGCTTCCTTCGACAGCGGTCTCGGCAAGAAGTTCGAGGAAGGCAACGCCACCCTCGAGGAACTCTACGAGTACGCCAAGGCGAACGGCGAGGTCAAGGCCGAATCCGGCAAGCAGGAACTCTACGAGACCCTTCTGAACCTCTACGCGAAATAGACCGTTATGGCCAGTTACAGACAAACAGGTAGCCCCGGCTACCTGTTTACTATTGTTTTGGTAGCCGTCCTCGGCGGCCTGCTGTTCGGTTACGACACGGCGGTCATTTCCGGCGCGGAGCGCGGCCTGCAGGCGTTCTTCATGGGTGCGACCGATTTCACCTACACGAACGCCCTGCACGGCTTCACCTCCTCCAGCGCCCTGATCGGCTGCATCATCGGCTCCGCCCTTTCCGGCCTCTTCGCCGGCAAGTTCGGCCGCAAGAAGAGCCTCTTCATCGCAGGCGTGTGCTTCTTCCTGTCCGCAGCGGGCTCCTACTATCCGGAGTTCCTGTTCTTCGAGAAGGGCGTCGCCTCCAAGAGCCTCCTCGTGGCTTTCAACCTGTACCGTGTGCTCGGCGGCATCGGCGTGGGCATGGCCTCCGCCATCTGCCCGATGTACATCGCCGAAGTGGCCCCGGCCGAAAAGCGCGGCGCGCTCGTCTCCTGGAACCAGTTCGCGATTATCTTCGGTCAGCTCGTCGTGTACTTCGTGAACTTCGTGATCCTCGGCGACCACATCGCCCCGAAGATGGAATCCCTCGCCGAAGGCCTGAACCGCATCGTGAACCTGGGCGACCTCGCCGCCGACGGCAACTGGTCCGTCACCACCGGCTGGCGCCTGATGTTCGGCAGCGAATGCGTCCCGGCCGGCCTCTTCACCCTGCTCATCCTCCTCGTCCCCGAGACGCCGCGTTACCTCGCGATGAGTGGCAATGAAGAGAAGGCTCTCACGGTCCTGTCCAACATCAACGGCGAATCCAAGGCCCGCGAAATCCTGAACGACATCAAGAACACGGTCGTGGAAAAGAAGGAGAAGCTCCTTGCGTACGGCTTCCTCGTCATCTTCATCGGCTGCATGCTCAGCGTCTTCCAGCAGTTCGTCGGCATCAACGCCGTGCTGTACTTCGCCCCGCGCATCTTTGAATCCATGGGCATGGGCAGCCCGATGACGCAGACCGTCCTGATGGGCGTCATCAACATCACCTTCACCCTCGTGGCGATCTTCACCGTGGAGAAGCTCGGCCGCAAGCCGCTGCTGATCACCGGTTCCCTGGGCATGGCCATCGGCGCCCTGGGCGTGGCCCTGGCGGACGCTGTCCCGGGCGTGCCCGGCATCGTCGGCGTCGTGAGCGTGATGGTCTACAGCGCTTCGTTCATGTTCTCCTGGGGCCCGATCTGCTGGGTGCTCATCTCCGAGATCTTCCCGAACACGATCCGCGGTGCCGCCGTGGCCATCGCAGTCGCTTTCCAGTGGATCTCGAACTTCATCGTGAGCTCCACTTTCGTGCCGCTTTATACCTGGAGCCCGGCTTTCACCTACGGCATGTACTGCTTCTTCTGCCTCCTCGCGGCGTTCTTCGTCTGGAAACTGGTCCCGGAGACCAAGGGAAAGACCCTGGAAGACATGACCACTTTGTGGCGCGAGAGAATGAAAAAATAGTTATATTTGCTGAAACCAAAACACAAAACACTGATTTACCATGGAAGAAGAGAAAAAGAACCCGATGGACCTCAACGGCGACGGCAAGGTGACCTTCGGTGAGAAAGTCCAGTACTACGCCGGAAAAGCCGGCGATAAGGTCGAAGAAGGCGTGAAGAAGGTGTACGAAGGCGTGAAGGAAGACGCCAAGGACGCCCTCGCGGACGCCAAGGTCCTGGCCGGCAAGGCCAAGGAAAAAGCCGGAGAAGTCGCCGACAAGGCGAAAGCCAAGGCGGGCGAACTCGCTGACAAGGCCAAGGACAAGGCCAAGGACCTGTATGCCGAAGCCAAGGAAGAGGCCGGCGAACTCGCCGACAAGGCGAAAGCCAAGATCAACGACCTGAAAGAGAAGAAGGCCTGACGCCCTCCCTTCCATCCCCACGAAAAGTCCCTGGAAAGTTTTCTTTTCCAGGGACTTTTTGCATATCTTTGTAAGGAACATAACACAAATGGATATGAAAAGAATCCTTCTGACGGCCCTCCTGACCCTGGTCTCCGCGGCCGGTTTCGCCTGCACGAACCTCATCGTGGGCAAGTTGGCTTCCGTCGATGGAAGCGTGATGTGCACCTACAACTGCGATGGCTTCGGCTTCGCCCAGCCGCTGGGCTGGTATGCGGCCGGTAAACACGCTCCGGGCGAGATGATCGCCATCCGGGGCTGGGGCCCCCAGTCTCCCGTGCATTACGTCGCACAGGCAGACTACACCTACGGCGTCGTGGGCCTGATGAACGAACTGCAGGTCACCATCGTGGAAACCACCTGGGGCGGCCGGGAGGAGCTGGCCCGTTCCGAAGGGGCTCTAGACTATTTCACGCTGATGGACCTGGCCCTGCAGCGCAGCACGACGGCCCGGGAAGCCATCGAGGTGATGCACCAGCTCGTGCAGGAATACGGGTATAACCAGACCGGCGAATCCTTCGCCGTCTGCGATCCCCAGGAAGCCTGGATCATGGAACTCATCGGCAAGGGCCCCGGCCGCAAGGGAGCCGTATGGGTGGCGAGGCGCGTCCCGGACGACTGCATTTCCGCCTATGCCAATTCCAGCCGCATCCGCCAGTTCCCGCAGGCGAAGAAGATCGACAAGAAGAAGGGTTTCGGCATCGTCGAAGGCGAATGCATGTACAGCGCCGACGTCATCTCCTTTGCCCGTGAAATGGGCTGGTACGACGGTGCAGACAAGGATTTCAGCTTCCGTGAGGCCTATGGTCCGCTCGATTTCGGCACCATCCGCTACTGCGAGGCCCGCGTCTGGAGCTTCTTCCGCCGCCACTACAACGCGGAAGAGATCGACGCCTACCTTCCCTTCATCAACGGCCACACCGAGATCTGCGACGAGCTTCCCCTCTGGATCAAACCCGAGAAGCCGCTGAGTGTCCGCGACCTGATGGCCGACATGCGCGACCACTATGAGGGCACCGCCCTGGACATGACCGCCGATCTTTCCGCCGGCCCTTGGGCGTCCCCCTACCGCAACCAGCCCGTGAACTTCGAGGCCTCCGACGGTACCAAGATGTTCCGCGAGCGCCCCATCGGCTGCCAGCAGAGCGGTATGACCATGGTGTGCCAGATGCGCTCCTTCCTGCCGAACGAGGTGGGTGGCGTGACCTACTTCAACATGGATGACGCCACGATGGTGGCCTATGTCCCCGTGTACTGCAGCATCGACCGCGTCCCCGACCCGTTCCGCCGCGAGAACAACAACATCCGCGAGTTCAGTACCAAGAGCGCCTTCTGGATGAACAACTGGGTGGCCAACATGATTTATCCCCGCTGGAGCGCCATGATCGGCGACCTCCGCGAAGCCCAGTCCGAACTCGAAGACTTCTACGCCGAGGATCAGAAGGAAGTCGAGAAACGCGTGGCCGAACTCACCCACCAGGAACGGATCAGCTACCTCACGGCAAAGACCGAAGCCTACACCGATCAGATGATGGACCGCTGGGACAAGTTGGCGAAACTCCTGATCGTCAAGCACAACGACCAGATCATGCAACCGTCCGAAAACGGCGTCGTGGTTGCCGGCAGACGGACATCCCCCGCCTATGCACCCGCATTCGTAGATGCAGTGAAGGCACAGACGGGAGACCGGTATGTGAGGCCGTAAAGAATCCTATCTTTCGAACGGATCCCCCTCTTTCCGTTGCGAAACCACCCACCGCAGGGCGTTCACGAACAAGAGGTTCTGAGTAGCGTCGGAGAAGCATTCGTCGCCGTGACCCATGTTCAGGTAGATCATGCGGTAGGCACGGTTGGTCCAGACGATGGGGAAATCACCCCCGAATACGACATCTTTCAAGCCCATCGGGAAGTTCTCGGGAGCGAGGCTCACGAGGACTTCCACCGACGGGTTGGAACGCGGATCCGGCGTCCACTGGTAGAACTCGCTGGACGGGGCGACAAAGCGCTCCGGAAGGTTCTTCGTGACCGGATGCGTACGGGATTCCACATCCATCAGGCCGGGCTGCGGAGGCCAGGTGTTGCACAGGAAGCGCATGCCGCCCAGGAAATCCCGGAACCAGGGCCAACCCGTAGACAGGTCGTTGTATCCGGCCGCATGGAAGCCCACCCAGCCGCCTCCGCTTTCCATATAACGCTGAAACCGGGCCCTTTCCACCGGGTCGCCCGGAGCCACGTCCGGCATGATGATGACATCATAGACCGAAAGGTCCTCCGGGAGACGGGTATCGACATCCAGGACGAACCCATCGCCGACGGTCAGTTTTTTGAAAAAGGCGATGGCCTGGTGCGAAAACTCCCGGTGCGCCTCCTCCACTTGGTCCGAATAATAGAGCAGCGCGTGAAAACGGGGCGTATTACCCGCATAATTGGCCGGACGCACATCCTGGGCAGAGATGAATCCCTGTCCGAAAACCGGCAGCCATCCGGCCATCAGCCAGAAAAAGACGAAAAGCCTTCTCATCACGCACAACAGCCCTGAGGACGTTTACTTCGCCGGGGCAGGACGGGCCATGCGCCAGGGGTTGAAATCCGCCAGGAGCTCAAGGGCGGCACGGTCGGGGGCGTTCTTGACTTCGCTCTTCACGTCGAAGATCATCGTCGGGGCATCCTCGGGGGTGTAGGCCGGCCACTGCGGGATTTCCGGGCAGTTCGGGTTGCCGGTGCGCATGAAGGCCAGGAGGGCGGCGGACATTTGGTCGGAGACGCCGCGGGGTTCGGCACCACCACCGGTGTGGGTGACCATCAGGTCGGTGTTCTTGAACCAATAGCAGATGTCGGAGCAGTGGAAGGCACGGATGCGGCCGCCGAACAACGGAGCGTTGTAGTCGAACCAGGCAAGATACACGGGGGCTTTCTGGGCGTACTTGGCATCGGCCGTAGCGAGGACGTTCTTGCGCTGGGCCACCGTCAGGTTCACCAGTTCAATGGGTTTCTTGTCGGGGAAAGCGGCCTGGTAGGCCTTGAGGACTGCCTCGGCGTTGGCCTGGCCGAACTGGTCGCGGACCATGGCCACGGCTCCGGCAAAATCGATGTTCTCGAGTTCGACATTCTCCTTGCTCAAGCCGAATTCGGAAGACGTGGTGCAGAGCATCAGGGGTACGTTCGCGGCCACATCGTCCTTGAAGAAACCGTCTGCCGGAAGGACTTCGCCGTCAGCGACCGGGGAGAAGCCGCCCATTCCGCCACCGCCGAGTTCAGCCGCAACCTTATGGGCCAGGTTGTAGTATTCTTCCCAAGGCATCTGCTGGAGTTTTTTCACGTCACCGCGCACCGTCTTGAGGATGGCCGCCCCAATGGCAGCGGATGAAGCGGGATCCGTGGCGGAAGTGGCGTTTCCGCTCAGCGCAACAGCCTTGTGCACAAGGCCTTTCGAAGCGGGCATGGAGATTACGTCGCAGACCTTCGCACCGCCGCCGGACTGGCCCATGATGGTCACATTGCCGGGATCGCCGCCGAAGTTCGCAATGTTGTCATGAACCCACTGCAGGGAGGCGACGAGGTCCAGTACGCCTACATTGCCGGAATTCTTGAAAGCCGGGCCGGCTGCGGAAAGATCGGTGAAGCCGAAGGCGTTGAGCCGATGATTTACACTCACGAAAACGATGTCCCCTGCACGGGCGAGGTTGGCGCCGTGATAACCGTCCTGCTCGATGCTGTTGCCGGCGGAGAAGCCGCCGCCATGCATCCACACCAGGACCGGGCGCTTCTTGCCGTCCGGAGCCGGGGTCCATACGTTCAGGTTCAGGCAATCCTCACTCACGTCATAATAGTTCCAATGGTCCGTGAAGGTGCTGGAATTGTTCTTCCACTTGTCGGCCATGTTCTGGGGCGCATCGTTGCCGTAGAACATCGCGGGACGGATACCTTCCCAGCTCTCCGGCTTCTGCGGAGGTAGGAAACGGTTTGCGCCGCCGGTCGGGGCGCCGTAAGGGATGCCCAGGTAGGTGTAGACATCGTCCAGGATATAACCCTGGACTTTACCGTACTGAGTCTGGGTGATGGCGTAGTCGTCACCCACGAAGAGGCGCTGCCCATCTTCCTGGGCCGCCTTGTCGCCGCCACCGCAGCAGGATACTGCGAGAAGGGCCGGGAGAAGGAATCGGAAAAGTTTCATAACAGGTTGTTTGTCAATATGGCAAAGATAGCCATCCTGACGGAACATTGTTTTTTCGTATGTTCAAATGTTGTTATCTTTGCATAGAAACACGTTCTATGGGGAAGGCCGGTGTCAGAATCAAGGTCTGAATTCCCGCTAACGTAGTGACGGTGCTGCGGCGTAAGGGGCCACGCGTGCGAAATACCAACATCTTGGGATTGACCACAGTCCGGAATCGCCGTACCTTTGCCTTCAGAAAGCCATTAAGTAGTTAAAGTTTATAGTGTTCCTCTTATTATTGTTCGAACCCTCCTCCCTTGTGAAAGGCAGGAGGGTTTGGTGGGTTTGTTGGACCATTGGGATTCCGTCGCTGCGCGCCGGCATCCCTGGCCCTGCGGGGGCTCATTCACGAGCATAGGATGGACGACGGTGGTCTGATGACCACCGTCATTTGTCATAGAAAGGCCCGCGCTCAAGTGAACTTGGCGCGGACCTTTCTACGACAAACGCCGCGACCTGCGGTCACGGCGTCCATCCCTTTCGTGATTCCGTTGGGACGGTCGGAGAATGTGCCTTGGAAGTGCCTACAACGCTGTTTTTCATTGACTTGAGGAGAAATCTTGACACTCCGAAATGTCATGAAAAAGCGGGGCATCTCTAAATCGGGGACACAAGATTTAACCCCTTGTGTCCCTCCATAATAGGTTGCATTTTTGCGTGAAAGTTAAACTAATTTGCAACGTATATTATGGTTATTTTGTACAATCTTAGATTTTATGTCCATGACCTCAATGGAAGCGTCATGGCACGCGCGAGGTGGGAGCACAAGACTCGTGCAGTTGTCTTTGCTTGCGGCGTGTTTGCCGAAAAGAGTAAATGGGATTCTGACCAGCAGAAAGCAAAAAAAGGAACCGTCCATTCCGTCAATGGTCATATCTGTTCTGCGCGTGACATCAACTCTGCTATCTCAGAAATGAACGAAGTCATTTCTGAAGTATTCAACGAATTTGGGCGAGCCGGCACCTCTCCGACCCCAATGGAACTAAAAGATAAAGTGAAATCCAAACTGAAAGAGATCCACCCTACCGTCAAAATGGAAGAACAGAACAAGCCCTTGATAGAAGGGATAGTATACACTAAATCAATAGATTCCGTCTTTGATGAATTCATCTCTGCTAAATGGGATGGAATGAAGTGGCGTAGTAAATACACTATGCATCATTACAACGAGATTCGAAACAACGTGAAGTCTTGTATGAGTGAGTCTGGTCGATTTAAGGGAATAACTGTCGCCGATATTGATATCTCATTTTTAAACGAGCTTAAACGCTGGTATGTCAAAAACGAATACTATAACAAGACGACCAACAAGCAGTTTTCCAATTTGAAGACAGTCCTAAGATGGGCAAAGTCAAAAGGATATCCTGTCCGTGATGAGGCACTTTTCTATAAAACGGAATTGGAAGACCCTCAGAAAGTCGTTGTATTCATTTATGACAATGAACTGGACCAACTACTAAACCATCCCTTTAAAGAGGGAAGCAACCTTGATTCTATTCGAGATCTATTCTGTTTTATGGTCTTAACCAGCTTACGAATCTCTGATTTGAAGAATCTTAAAAAGACAGATGTTTTAGAAGGAACAATCAGAATCTACACCCAGAAAACTCATAAACCAGTTATTATACCAATTACAGAGCGAGCCAGGAAGATTATCAATAAGTACAAAGACTCTATCCCCGGAGAAAAGCTTTTCCACGTCCTTTCTGACACCAAAATGAACAAGGGGATTAAAAAGGCGGCAAAGGAAGCAGGACTATGCCGGCTAATCACTGAAGTTCATGGGGAAGGAACTGTAATAAAGCAAGACACTCATCCGTTATTCGAGACCTTAAGCTGTCATGATGCCAGGCGGACCTTTGTATGCCTTTCTCTCCGGCTTGGTATCCCAGCAGAAGTCATTATGAAAAGCACCGGTCATACTAATTATCAAGCTTTGAAGCCATATATGGATGTTATGGAAGAAACGGTTACCGAGCAAATGAAGAAATGGGACATCAAACCGCAGAATGACAAGGATACCATAAAGGAGTTAAAGGCTCAACTTGCAATACTTCAGAGACAAATTGAATCCATGGAAAAGGGAAATGATTAGCACTCCCCTATCCTTGTTTACTAACCATCCTCCATCTTCCGGGGGATGGTTTTTTGTTTGTGGGTCAATTCCAGTGAAATCTCTCGAAAAAAGGCCAAATCCCCCCACTTTTTGGCCGTTTTTTTATGAAAAGCCTTATATATGAGACAGATATGAGACCTTTTCACCATGCCTGTCTTTGCTTTCTATGATAAAAAACCTAATTGAGACTTTGTTCGGCAGCGGGAAGAATAGTACCGAGCCGAACCGTCAGAGCACTATTGCTGTATTGTCTGGCGAAGAAAAGAAACAGTCAGCACCATCACCCCCTAGCTATGATGACCCGGAAATGGAAGTCTTAGCCAGGGAGTATGGAGAATTGACCGAGGGGAAGATTATCGAAGCCACCTTGTCCGACTTGCTTCGTCTCCTGCCCCGGTCTAGAAGAAAATCAGACGCATACAATAGTCTGAAGAAGAGATTATCAGCGTTAGGGGTCCAGCTTAGAGTGATGCCGAATGTTAAACCTAAAAACCATGAGTAAACGAGGAAGAATTGATTTAAAGAAACTAAAGAAAAATGCGGCCGGTCTATATGAATTCACGGCCTACACACTCAAGAACAAATTCACATTGAAGTACTATTGTGGCGTTACTGCTCATCCTGGAAATAGGAAGTCTGTTTGGAAGGGCCTGAATAACAAATACGCAGGAAAGAAACTAAACGATGCCAGGAAGTTATATGGCGTCGGAAAAGAAGCATGGGAATATGAAGAAACGATTGTCCTTGTCGCCGATATAAATGATGTGATAGCAACTATGGACAACGTTGAAAGAGCCCTTATTCTCAAATATGACTCCTACAATAACGGCTATAATTCAAATTTCGGTGGACTAGGCAGAGGATCCAAAGGTTATGTGTCTGTTTCAATGCCAGGAGCCGATACCATAGTATATAACTCTTGTGAAGCAGCTGCGGTCGCTCTTGGTATGTCTCCCGGAATTGTCTACTACTACGTCTATACCAGCAAGACCCATAAGAAGAAGGACAACGGCTATGTCTTCGATGTCGTACCCCCTTCATGGACAACCACTATTACGACTCAGCCATGAAACACAAGCTACACCTTACTGGAGTGGAAGTAGATCTGTCCATTCCGTCCGCCGATATACTTGCTGTCCTTCAGAAATCACTCGACCGCTTATACCCCAACCAACTGGTAAAGGCGGATTCTTATACCGAAATAGATGAAC
>JAEEGK010002070.1_pt1 | contig 50190 bp, 39 predicted proteins | sample 8958771 | NCBI WGS metagenome assembly JAEEGK01 (sample SAMN16246547, study PRJNA631951) | gut metagenome | biome: gut microbiome; feature: rumen; material: SC-attached | host: Bos | place: Iran: Karaj | collected 2018-10 | reverse complement strand
CGGCTGAGAGACCCACCATCTGGACTACCAACGTGATGGTGCCTTTCTCGATGTCGGCGGCAGCGATGGTCAGCGGCATACGCTCACCTTTCTTGCCTACGCGCACGATGACGAAGTTGCCAGCCTTACGGCTCTTGGCAATCAGCGGAGCCTCGATCTCGAAAAGGAATACCTTCTCAGAGAACTGCTCTTTTCTAATGATCTTATTCATAGGTATTTAGTTTTTTACTTTTTTACTCTTTTACTTTTTTACCTTTCATCAGTCGATGATGTCGCAACCCATGTAGGGAACGAGGGCTGCGGGGATCTTGATGCCATTCTCCGTCTGGTTGTTCTCCAGCAGCGCAGCCACGATACGGGGCAGGGCGAGGGCAGAGCCGTTCAGCGTGTGGCAGAGTTCAGGCTTCTTGCTGCCTTCAGGACGATAGCGGCACTTCAGACGGTTGGCCTGATAGGTGTCGAAGTTAGATACAGAGGATACCTCGAGCCAACGGCCCTGAGCCTCGGAATAAACCTCGAAGTCGTAGCAGATGGCGCTCGTAAAGCTCTGGTCACCACCGCAGAGCAACAGAATACGATACGGCAGTTCGAGTTTCTTCAACAGACCCTCTACATGCTCCAGCATCTCCTTGTGACTCTCCTTCGAGTGCTCAGGCTTATCGATGCGCACGATCTCGATCTTCGAGAACTCATGCAGACGGTTCAAGCCGCGCACGTCCTTGCCATACGAGCCAGCCTCACGACGGAAGCACTCTGTATAGGCGCAGTTCTTGATGGGCAGATCCTTCTCATCGAGGATCACGTCACGATAGATGTTCGTCACGGGCACCTCAGCCGTAGGAATCAGATAGAAGTCGTCTACCTCGCAGTGATACATCTGTCCCTCCTTATCCGGCAATTGACCTGTACCGTAGCCCGAAGCAGCATTCACCACCGTCGGCGGCATGATCTCCGTATAGCCGGCCTTGTTGGCCTCGGCGAGGAAGAAGTTGATGAGGGCTCTCTGCAACTGGGCACCCTTGCCGATGTAGACGGGGAAGCCAGCGCCCGTAATCTTCACACCGAGATCGAAGTCGATGAGGTTGTATTTCTTGGCGAGTTCCCAGTGGGGCAGGGGATTCTGGATGCCGAGCGAGGGATTCACATCCCAGTTGCCGACGGTATCGCCTTCCTTGCACTCGCGAAGGTTCGACTTCACCACGTGGTTGTCCTCTGCGGCTTTGCCTTCAGGCACTTCGTCGTAGGGGATGTTTGGAATCTGACAGAGCAGCGTGGTCATCTCCTCCTGAGCCTTTGCCATCGCCTCGTCCAATTGCTTCGACTTCTCTTTCAGCGCAGCCACCTGGGCCTTCACCTGCTCGGCCTCGTCCTTCTTACCCTCCTTCATCAGACGGCCAATCTGACCTGAGAGTTGCTTCTGTTCGTTCAGGCTCTTGTCGAGTTCCTGCTGGGCCTCACGGCGCTTCTTGTCTACGGCGAGCACATTGTCGATAGCCTCTTTGGCATTAGGGAAATGCTTCTTCTCCAGACCACGGATCACGCGCTCTGTTTCCTCATTAATGAGTTTCAGTGTTAACATCTTAAATACGTATTTATAAGTTTGAATTCAATTCTAGCCTGCAAAATTACAACTTTTTGCGCGAAATGCAAAATAAATCTAGATTTATTTCATTCCCCTCCTAAGTTAGGAGGGGTTAGGGGTGGTCTGAACGAGCGCTGGGACTGCCGATGGGTCTGCCTTTGCTGCCTCAGACATTCCCGCGTTCAGACCCCCTCTGGCTCCCCCTAACTTAGGGGGAGAACTGCGGATCCAACTTAGGGGAGAACTAAGGCAGAAATCGCGCTTGTTCAGACCCCCTCTGGCTCCCCCTAACTTAGGGGGAGAATAAAACGCAGAAATCCTGCGCTCCGAGGGGAACGCAGGACTCTGTTGTTTGTTTGGAATAAGTTTTTTTACTTTTTAATTAGGCCTCAGCGTTTGGAATCACTGAAACAACGCTCTTGTTGCGGGCACCCTTGTGGAACTCTACAGTACCATCAACGAGTGCGAACAAGGTGTCATCCTTACCGATGGCCACGTTGTTGCCAGGATTGTGCTTCGTACCACGCTGGCGAACGATGATGTTACCAGCGAGGCACTTCTGACCGCCGAAAATCTTAATGCCAAGTCGCTGAGCAGCGCTCTCACGACCGTTCTTAGAACTACCTACACCTTTTTTATGAGCCATTTCTAAGTCCTCCTAAAATTAAGCGATTACTGATTTGATCTCCAACTGGGTGAACTGCTCACGATGACCGTTGCGCTTACGAGAGTCCTTGCGGCGCTTCATCTTGAACACGATGACCTTGTCACCTTTTACCAGCGGGTTCACTACCTCACACACTACTTTTGCTCCCTCTACGGTCGGAGCACCAACCTTCACTGCGCCGTCAGCATCTACGAGCAGCACCTTGTCAAATTCAACAGTCTTGCCTTCCTCGGCATCCTTGATGTGATGCACAAAGAGCTTCTTGCCCTCTTCGGCCTTGAACTGCTGACCCTGAATCTCTACAATTGCGTACATTCTTTTTTATTGTATTTTAAGGGTTTTTTCCGCGAGGCGGCGCACGTCCGTGCACACTTCACTCTGCCCCAACGGACTCTAACGGGGTGCAAAGGTACTAATTTTATTGAACATTGAACATTGAACATTGAACATTGTGATTAGATTTATGAAAGTTTAACGATTGCGGCGGGTAGGGACAAAAAAAATAAAGCGACGACTTTCGCAAGCGATCGCTTCATATCTTCAATAGGTATTAGCATTCTAAGGTAAAAAGATTGTTTTCAGGATAACGAGTGCAAAGGTAAAGCCTTTTTTTCAATTGACCAAGCATTTTGGGAAATTTTTTTTACGAACATGTATTGTGTTCCCACACAACCGCAAAAATTATCAAATGTTAACAAAATAGTGTGCGCAATCGATTGATATTTTGACCTACGTCATGATATTTCAATCGCACAACGGGGGGGTGCCCATTGTGCGATGCTGTGTGCGGAATATGACACTGTCATTTGTCATAATTGTCATATTTGTCATCTTTCTTGCGTCTCTTCGCTGGCACGCGGCCATTCTATGCCGCATGCTTCTGATAGTAGGCTTCGGTCTTGTAGAAGATCTGCTGATCCTTGTCCTCCTCGATCCAGCCGCGCTTCTTCCATTGCGAGAGCAGGTTGCCCGAGGCTTTCTTGAAGTCGGTCACAGAACCGCACTGAGCCTTGTAGAGCACTTCAAACTCCTGACGTGCGAACGAGTCACCCAGTTGTTCCAGCAGGCAAGCCACACCAGGGCGCATGATTCGGTAGTCCTGTTCGAGTTTCGTGCTGATTTCCTCGCCGAGGAGACACATCTTCACCCAGAGGTCATAGTCGAACGTCCAGGTCACGAAGTCCTCGATCTCCTTAGTCCACTTCATGCCGTTCATGATGTAGAGCAGGATGCTCTTTCGGAAGGCGATCTCAACGGCCCGGTACGACAGTTGCCTGTAACTCTCGTTGCCCATCATCAGCGAGCGCTCCTCACCTCGGTCGAGCAGGGCCAGAGCCAGTTTCTTGGCCTGCGGACAGACGATGAGCCCCTTGGCATTCTCCAGCCGTGCCTGATAGACGGCCAGTTTCTTGTCGAAAGCCTCGTCATAGCGTTTGAACACAGGGCGGTGGTCCACATCTTCCTTCACGATGGTTGACATGCTGAAGCGTGAGAGGGTGCCGTTGTCGATGTTCACACCCAGGAATCGCTTGGCTGTCGCGGGGGTGGTGGAGATCACCATGTTGTGGCGCATGGTGGTGCGCGTCTTCACCGATTGCGTGCCTACACGCTCCTGACCATAGACGTCGGCATCGAAGTCACGTCGCAGGATTTCTGTCACTTCCGACATCGAGCCACCAGCCAACTTCTTCAGTTGCTCAAACTCGTCCATGCGGGTGAAGAGGGCCTTGTTGCCTGCCCGTTCGGCATCCTCCATGCGTTGGCAGAAGGCGGCGTTGGTCATGTCCGAGTCAACCACTTGCACGCAGATGTCTTTCGGACGCTCAGGCTTCTCCTTGTTGGCGCCCTTGGTATTGGTCTCCTCTGCCCACTCCTTCTCTCGCTGACGGGCTTGTTTGTCGCGTTCGATGATGGGTTGGAGAATGTGGTTGATGGGCTCCTTGATGCTCGACTTGCCGATCGACATGGGGGCTACGAGCAGGTGCAACTGGTTCATCTCCATCGCCGTGTTGTTCCAGAATTCAGCCTTCACACCTCCCGTATAGGTGGCAAAGGCGCCAAAGGTGGTGTTGGCGATGGCGGGCCAATAGCCGTGGGGAGCCTTTGACACGATCAGCCGCACAGGGGCAGGCAGCCGTTCGGGCATCATGGGCTGGCGCATCAGCGAGGCCTCGTCGGTACCTCTTTCCAGATTCACGCGCTTGCGGGCCAGGGTGAGGGCGGTTTTCACTTTCAGCGGCGTTATCTGCGACTGGTTGCGTCGGCAGGCGCTCTCGATGGTGGCGTTCACACGATCCTGAGCCTCGCCGTAGTTGGGCAGCACAGAGCGAATCCATTGCGGATCGTTGTTGCAGACGTGGCGCAGATGGCAGGCCATGGTGAAGATAAACGAGTTGCGATTGCCGTGCTCGGGTGTGCCTCCAAGTTGATCGGCCAGTTCCTCAACGATGTAGGGGTAGGGGATGCCCATGTAGTCCTGAGGGTAATCTCTTTCCCCTCCTAAGTTAGGAGGGGTGCCGATAGGCGGGGTGGTCTGAACGAGCGCTGGGACTGCCGATGGCACTGCTGCTGGGACTGCCTCAGACGTTCCTGCCTCAGACATTCCTGAGGCTGCCGTTCCTGCCTCAGACATTCTCTCGTTCAGACCCCTCCTGGCCTCCCCTAACTTAGGGGAGGAAGCTGCGCACTCCCTGCCGCCAACTGCGCACTCCTTGCCGCCAACGGCGCACAGATCTGCGCACTCCTTGCCGCCAGCGGCGCACAAACCAGCGCACACACGCCCGTCGATCGTCAGTCCGCGGTCCTGATATGCCTTGCGGCGCTGGGCCACTTCTTCGTCGGAGAGCCGTGCATACCAGTCGTCGCTGGTATAGAGTTGCGAGGTCCAGTCGGAGATGTAGATCATCCGCTCGGGTGAGATACAACTCTCGTCGTAGGCCACGCCCAGGGCTTTGCAATAGGCTATCTGAGCCTCCTCGATGGTCATCCCTATGGGGATGCGGATATCAAGGTGCAGTTTGCCCGAGGGCGAATACTCTGCGTGGAGCAACTTGCCCTGCCACTCTCCTTCGTTATTATTAAGAATGTACGCGCGACTGAGGGCTGTCTTCACATCCCGCTCGTCATCGATATCCACGCAGGTCTGCCACGTGAACTCCTCAGCGAGGATGCTGTCCTGCGAGCGATGACCGTCCTTGAACTTGAAGTAGTGCGGACAGCGGAAGGGCAGTTGGCTCTTCAGTTGGCGGCGACGGTTGCTGTCCTCAGTGCTGCGGATCTCGCCGATCAGTTGGCACACCTCGGCCGAGGTCGTGGTTTCGAAATAGGTCTTGAGGCTCACCTCGAAGACCCTTGACTTGTTCTGTTTGGTCTTGGTGACCATGGAAAGTAATCTTTTTGTCATCATCTTGTTCCTTTCTTATTCGTTAATTATTGATTCAGTTTATTTGTTCTCTCTGCGCCCGAATTCCGGACTTCGGACAATGCAAAGTTACGAATAAATAATGACGAATACAAGCCCCAACGGAGGATTTCCGGGCAATTTGGGGTTTCGGAAAGAAGTTGGAAAAAGATTGGAAAAAGTCGGAACGCTGTTGGCTTTTCCCGGAATGGATTCGGAAGGCAGTTGGGATATTTAACGCGATTACTATGAATTGTTCATGAATGATTCATGAATTGATTAATGATAAATTCGTGTTTAATTAATGATAATTCGTGTTTAAGAAAAACAATATGAGTAATCGTGTTAATAGTCAATCACGATCTTCCTTCGCAGCACGGGCTGGAACTCCATGGCGATCATGTTGCAGATCGTGCGGTCCTGATACTCCTGCGGATTCAGGTGGCTCAGGGTGCTCCACTGCGTCCAGGGGTCCTTGCGGTCCACGATGCTGTAGTCGCCGCTCTTGCGCACGTTATCGCGACCCTTGCCGGGCAGCATCTGGCAGATCAGTTGGTCGAACTTGTTGCGGGTGACCCTCATGATGATCCCCTCGTCGATCATTACGCGCATCACGTGGGCCCAGTCCCAGTTCTCCTCGCGTTCGGATATCTTACGGTCAATCTCCCTGACTATCTTAATCAGTTGGGCGGCTATCGTTTCGGAGCGGAAATAAGGCATGAACTCCTTCGGCATGCAATTGGCGCTGACCGTCTGGCCTCCCTGTATCTCGAGGATGGCACGGAAGGCAGCCTCCTTGTCGCCGCCGTTCTCTGCCCAAAACAGCAGCAGGTTCACAAACGCCTGCCTACGGGCTTGCGTCGACTGCGATCTGGCGTAGTCGACGATGTAGTCGAGGGGGATCGATATCTCGTTTCTCTCTGCCATCGCGCGTACCTTATTATAATATATCCCTGTAGTGGGTCTCGATGCCCTGGTCGGCATTCAGACGGTTGAGCACGTCGGCCAGCATCGCGTCGTGGGTGTCGAACGTCACGGCTCCGAGACCCTTCAGCAGATAGTGACTGTAGACGGAGAGTTGGTAGGTCAGGTCGCTGTAGATCTCGTAGGGCGTGCCCATCGACTCGAAGTAGAGCCCCTCGTGCGGGTTGCCCTTCACGATATACTCGCGCTTGGAGAGGTCCTTCTCAAAGTCGCCCTTCGTGATCGAGATGTAGAGCGTGGCCGTGTAGTCGTATTTGGTCACCATCTCCGGCTTGCCGTTCTCATCGAGCAGCGTCGTGCCGTCCTCATCCTTGAGTTCCACCTCGGGCAGTTTAATCTGGCAGCCGAGCACCTTCAGCCGCTCCAGGATGTACTCTGCCCCCGAGGGCTCCAGTTGCTGGAAGTCGTATTGGATGATGCCCGCCAGCCAATAGAGGTTCGTGCCCGTGATGCCGTTCGCGGGATTGTAACTGCAGACCACCCGGCAGTCCTCCAGGTCTGTCGTCATCAGCGTGCCTGCGGGGCACTCCTCGCCCTGGTCTAGCACGGGATACTGCCGTGTCTCCACGATCTCTGCGCTCGTCTCCTCGGGATCATCCTCCCACGTCAGCAGCGTCGCGATGTGCCTGCCGATGCGGCCTCCGGCGTAGATCACCTTGCAAGGCTCGTCAAGTTTCAAGAGTTTGCTGTTCATAATGCGCTCCTTTGTGTTCCTGTCTGCAAAGGTACGGCTTTTTTCTGAATCCGCCAAACGCATCGCCACATCTTTTCTGCGAAAAATGACAATTATGACAAATGACAATTGTCATTTCCGCCCACACCTCTCAGCCGAAAACTCTGTTCTAAATTCATTATTATATATAATATATATATTATATATAATAATGTCATAATTCGCATATTCTCATTATCCGTTCCTCGCCCAGAATATGACACTGTCATTTGTCATATTTGTCATATTTGTCATCTTCCTCGCCGGCAAACTTTTCAAAACCGCCCAATTTGCTATCTCTGAGATTACAAAATCGCCCTCCGCCGCCTTACACCCCATACTTTACAGTCGTGCCGATGCCTGTTTACCCTCGTGCCGATGCCTGTTTACTCTGTAAGTAGGCATCGTTTACAAATGTAAACCCCTATCAGAACGACACTAAACAGGCATCGTTAACACACTAAACAGGCACTGGAGACACACTAAACAGGCGCTGCAGACACACTAAACTAGCGCTGCAGACAACCCCCAATAGTCATCCCAGAACGCCATTCGTGGTGCCAAAGAATTGACCTATCTCATATTTTATATATATTTAACTAAAAAAACTGGTTTTTTTTATCTAATATATCATCATTTTTAGGTAAATTTGCAGCCGTAATCAATTATAATCATTATCAATTTAAAACTAGGCGTATTTTTATGAAAACAAAGAGAATTTTTTTAGCATCGTATGCCTTCGTAGCGATGGCCGGTGCAGCAATCATGTCCTCCTGCAGCAGCAATGGAGGGGAGTATTCTTATAGTCCTGAAAAGGCTCACAACAATGTGTTAGAGCAGTATCAGGCTAACTTCGTTAAGTATTATGGTCAGGTTAATCCTAATGAGACTTGGGATTTCTCTGAGAGAGGCAGCCAATTGGCAGGCTATGCTGGAACACGTGCTAATAATGGCAAGTTCAAGAAAAGCGAGAATGTCCAAGACATGAAGGACAATCAGTCTTATGGCTATAATTGGAAACATAGCAATGACCATTCAAGTGACATCAATGATCTTTGCAGGTTGTACTGGGATAACACTATTGCTCCGGCAATTGATGCTGCACCTGAATCTGATTGGAATCCATCTGGAAAAATTATATTCGACGTGCTGATTACAACACAAGATCAAAATTCAAGCGCAGGACATTTTACTTGGGGCATTGCAGGGACTGAACAAGGTGATCTCTTCATGAGACAGGTAAGTCCTAATAACGGCAGAAATTGGAAGAATGGCAACACGGGCCAGCAGCATACCAGCAGTCTTGACTTCAGCATGATTCCTGATGGTGTCACGTGGTTTACCAGCCACACTGCGCAGAATCAGAAGAAATATCAAATCGATTATAATACCAACTCCAATGAAATTACGAAATTCAAGGAAGTTACAGTGACTATTGATAATAAGGAATATACTTTCTGGTGCTTCAAGTGTGACGCATCAGCGTATGCTGATTACAAAGATTTGGTTCTGTGGGTAAGCGATTTTGAAACAATACGTACTCCTGTGGCATCAAAGCGCTATATGGTTGAGGATCTTGGTGGCGCTGATGACTTCGACTTCAATGATGTCGTATTTGATGTGGTGAGATATGATGACAATACTACGTGGTGCTATGTTCGTGCACTCGGTGGTACCCTTGATGTTACCATCGATGTTGCCGGCTCTACTTGGATTAAGAGTGAGCATTATGACCCATACACTCAGATGCTTAATACGAGTAACATAGATAAGGATGCTTGTTTAGGAGAGTTCCAAGTGACTGGTACTTGGGATGATAATAATAATTCCAATGTAAAGATTATAGTTAAAGCTGAAGAAGAAGTGACAGAGGGTGGTAAATCCGAGTTCTATTACACTGAGCCATTCCCCGCTGTAGGATCAGTGCCCTTGATTATTGCCACACCTATCTCTAAGACGTGGCGTCGTGAGCGTGATCGCATTACGGATATCGAATGGTTCACCATTTCTGACATAGATTTAGGCATGTGATTTTTTTGAGTGACGAATCCAATCCCCGATGCTTCGCTGCGTCGGGGATTATTTGTTTTCGGCCGTCCTCACGCGAGGGTGATGACAAAAATGACAAATATGACAAATGACAGTGTCATCCCAGGGGGAGGGTGCTGTCATTCTTTTCTGTGTCGGACGGGTTATTTCTTCTGGAGTTTCTTGAGGCGGCGGCGGGCGTCACCGGCATCGGGATAGAGTTCGAGGGCCTTCTCGTAGTTGCGGATGGCGGCATCGGTCATGTGCTCGTGCTCGCACTCGCGGCCCATGATGGTGTATTCGGCGGCCAGGCGCTTCAGCAGTTCGCGCTTCGCATCGAGTTCAGACTGCAGGGCCTGGAGTTCTGAGGCGTGCTGCTGCTTGAGTTGGCTGATCTGCTGCTGCTGGCGGCGGATGATGTCGAGTTTGGTGCGGATGTATCGGCGGATGTGAGGCTTCTCGATGTCGTATCGCAGATGGATGGCGGTGAAGAAGTGGTCGAGGAAGCCGGAGAAGTCGAGGCTGTCGAAGGCTCGGATGGCATCGCGGTATTCGCGGTCGGCCCTGCCTTCTTCAAGGGCCTTGGCGATGAGCGTCTGGTCGTTGTATCGGCTGGCAAACTGCACCACCTCTGCCCGCACAAACACATCGCTCTGGCGGATGGGCTCGCGGAGGGTGATGCCTTCGAGCGAGGTGCAACGGGAGAGGGCCACGTAGGTCTGCCCGCCAGCGAAGGCACCTCCTCCCCCGAAGTCGATGCTGACCTGCGAGAACGTCAGTCCCTGGCTCTTGTGCACGGTGATGGCCCACGCCAGCCGGATGGGGAACTGGGTGTAGGTGCCCAGCAGTTCCTCCTCGATCTTCTGCTCCTTCTCGTTGAAGGTGTAGCGCATGTTCTCCCACACTTCGCGCTCTACATCGAACTCCTGTGCCTGCTCGTTGATGACGCCAATCACGCCTGCTTCCTCGTCGATGTAGTCGATGGTGCCCAGGGTGCCGTTCACCCAGCGCTTGTCCTTGTCGTTCTTGATGAAGATCACTTGTGCGCCAGGCTTCAGTTGGAGTTCCATCGGCGTGGGGAGCGAGGTCTCAGGAAAGTCGCCCTTGATGGCTCCGAAGAAGAGCGAGGGCGCACCTTCGAGGGCCGAGAGATGCTGCTCGTTGATGTAGTCCACGATGTCGCGGCGGGTAGCGAGGGTGATGGAGAGAGTGTTCAGACCACCCCGTCCTTCGGACACCCCTCCTAACTTAGGAGGGGAAGAGGTTACTCTCGCATTCAGGGCTTGGAGATCAGCCGAGGTGGCCATGTTCGTGCGGATGCGGTCGAGGATGGCGATGAAGGCTGGGTCGGACTGGCGATACACCTTGCGGAGTTCGATGCTGACGATGGGCATCTGCTGCCACACCTTGGCATTGAAGAAGTAGGGTGAGGGGTAGAAGGGTTGCAGCAGTTGGCGCTCGTCGTCCTTCAGCACAGGCTCCAATTGGAAGATGTCGCCCACGAGCAGCAGTTGCTTTCCGCCGAAGGGCTCTGGGTTGCGGGTGTAGATGCGCAGTACCTTGTCGATGAAGTCGATGATGTCTGCGCGCACCATACTGATCTCGTCGATGATAATGAGTTCTACCTCGCGTATCAGTTTGCGCTGGGCGCCTGTGTATTTCAGCGTCTCCTTGATGTGTCGGCGGTCATAGCGCGAGTCGTTGGGCAGCAGGGGATGGAAGGGCAGTCGGAAGAAACTGTGCAGGGTGGAGCCTCCGGCATTGATGGCGGCGATGCCCGTAGGGGCGAGGATCACGTGCTTCTTCTTCGTGTGCTTCGACACGTATCGCAGGAAGGTGCTCTTACCCGTGCCCGCCTTTCCCGTCAGGAAGAGCGAACGGCGCGAGTAGTTCACGATCTGCAGGGCATCCTGCCACTCCTTGTTGTCCAGGTCTAGTTCAAGCGGTTCCATCCAGAGTCTCTTGCGTGTAGGAGATGACAATTATGACAAATGACAGTGTCATCTTTTCTAATCCTCCTTGGTGGCCTCGGTGTTCTCCGTCTCTGCGGGCTCCGGCTGGGCCTCTCTGTCCTGCTCCTCGTCGTATTGGGGGAGCGGATTGCCCTCCATGTCGTATTCGATATACTCGTCGACATCGAGTGAGTCTACGCCGATGGAGTCGGAGTCGGCAGGGGCACTGTAGTAGCCGCCGCAGTCGTACATGGCCTCTGAGAGCCCGATTTCGTGGTGGATATCAAACTTGGCGCGATACTGCTTGAAGGCCTTGTCGTTGAGCACGGAGCCGAGGAAGTAGCCGCAGATGGGCAGAGCCGTGCGGTTGCCCTGTCCGAGCATGCCTGTGCGGAAGTGGATGGAGCGATACTCACCTCCCACCCAGGCGCCCACCACCAGTTTCGGTGTGGTGCCGATGAACCAGGCGTCGGAGTGGTTGTTCGAGGTGCCCGTCTTGCCGCCGAAGTCGGTGTCGGCCGCCTTGTCGTAGCCCACGAAGCCCATCAGGCGTGAACTGGTACCGCTCATGCCGCCCTTCAGCAACTGCTGCACGAGGAAGGCTGAGCGATGGGGTATCACCTGCCTGGCCTCTGTCGGAGCCTCGTAGATCACGTTGCCGTCGCGGTCTTCAATCTTTGCCACGAGGATGGGATCGATGTGCTTGCCGTCGTTGACGGGCGTGCAATAGGCGTTGACCATCTCCAGCAGGTTCACGTCGCTGGCACCGAGGGTGAGCGAGGGTGTGGGGTCAAGTTTTGACTTGATGCCCATGTTGTGGGCGGTGTTCACGATGTTCTCTATGCCCACCTCCTGACCCAGCCGGACTGCGATGGAGTTGATGCTCATGGCGAAGGCCTGCTTCAGCGTGATCAGCGCATTGGAGAAACGGCCGTCGGCATTGTGGGGAGCCCACGTCACTTCCTTGCCGTTCTGCATCACCTTCATGGCGAAGTACTCGTCCTTGCGGGTGTCGCAGGGGCTGATGCCCTGGTTCATGGCCTCGGTATAGACGAAGAGTTTGAACGTGGATCCGGGCTGGCGCATGGCCGTCACCTTGTCGTATTTCCACGAGTGGAAGTCAATGTCGCCCACCCAGGCCTTCACGTGGCCCGTCTGGGGTTCCATCGCCACGAAGCCGCAATGCATGAAGCGCACCATATAGCGGATGGAGTCCATCGTGGAGAGTTCCTTCACGACCTGTCCCTTCTCGTAGTCGAACACCTTTACGGGGTGGGGCAGGTTCAGGTAGTAGCGGATGGAGTCTTCGTTGCCGTCGTATTTCTTCGAGAGGTATTTGTAGACGGGTTGCCGCTTGGCGATGTCCTCAATGAAGTTCTTGATCTCGATGTGGCGCTCATCCTGCCAGGGATTGGTCGATCCCCAGTGCTGGTTGAACGACTGCTGCACCTGCTTCATCTGCTTCACGGCGGCCTCCTCGGCATACTGCTGCATGCGCGAGTCGAGGGTGGTGTAGATCTTCAGGCCTTCGGTATAGAGGGCGTTGCGGTTGTCGTAGTAGTCCTCGCACCAGTCCTTCAGATAGTCTGACACGGCCTCGCGGAAGTAGTTGGCATCGCCGTCGTAGGCTGATTCCACGCTGTAGTCGAGTTTGATGTCAAGTTGTTTCAGCGAGTCGCAGTCGGCCTTCGGGAGGTGTCCGTGCTGCTGCATGAGATCGAGCACGATGTTGCGGCGCTTGAGTGAGTTGTCGGGATTGATGAGGGGATTATAATAGGTGGTGGCCTTGAGCATGCCCACGAGGATGGCAGCATTCTCGGGCTTCAGGTCCTTGGGCGCACAGCCGAAATAGGTCTTGCAGGCAGTCTTGATGCCGAAGGCGTTGGAGCCGAAGTCAACGGTGTTGGCGTACTGCGTCAGGATCTCGTTCTTGGTGAAGAAGAACTCGAGTTTGTAGGCCGTGATCCACTCCTTGCTCTTCATGATGAGCATCTTCAGACCAGGGATATTGCCCAGCAGACCCGTGGAGTACTCCGATCGTGTACGGAAGAGGTTCTTCGCCAACTGCTGGGTGATGGTCGAGGCTCCTCGGGCATCGCGATGGAGGATATACTCTTTGAGTACGGCCACGAAGGCGGTGTAGTCGATGCCGTGGTGATAATAGAATCGCTCGTCCTCCGTGTCGATGAGTGCCTGCCAGAATACGGGGTTCACCTCTTCGAAGGTCACGGGCGTACGGTTCTCACTGAAGAACTTGCCCATCACCTTGCCGTCAGCGCTGTAGATGATGGAGGCTTCGGCAGGGCGCTTGTTCTTGATGGTCGACATTGATGGCGACTTGCCGAAGAGCCAGAGGAAATTGATGTCGACGGCTCCCAGGTAAAGGAAGAACGCCACGATGACAGATATGACAAATGACAGTGCCTTAATATACCATGGACGTCCCTTATAGAGTCCCTTGTACCACTGCCAGGCGCCTGCCAGTTTCCGGCTGCACCACCGCAAAGAGTCGGTTATCTTGTTTGCTGATTCGTTACTCATAGTCTTGAGATATGTAGTTCATTATTGCTGTTTTATCGTCAGGATGAAACCATCTGATCTGTTCGTCTTTCTTGTACCAGGTGAGTTGCTTGCGGGCGTAGCGGCGGGTGTTGCCCTTGATGCGCTCTACAGCCTCCTCCAGCGGCCAGCGCCCTTCAAAGTAGTCGAACAGTTCTTTGTAACCCACTGTGTTTAAGGCGTTCATGTCTCGCATCGAATACATCTGGCGGGCTTCGTCTAACAGACCTTCTTCCATCATCTTGTCCACACGGGCATTGATGCGCTGGTAGAGTTCTTCGCGAGGACGGTCGAGGCCTGTCTTGATGATGCGGAAGGGACGCTCTTTCTTGCTGCGCTTGCGGAACGAGGTGTAGGTCTTGCCAGTCATCGTGCAGATCTCGAGGGCGTGAACCACTCGGCGGGGGTTCTGGCGGTCTACGATATCGTAGTAGTCGGGGTCGAGTCTTTTCAATTCCTCGCAGAGGGCTTCGAGGCCTTCGTCCTTCAACCTCCGCTTCATCGTCTCTCGCGTCTGGTCGTCGATGGTGGGGATATCGTCAATGCCGTCGCAGACGGCGTCTATATACATCATGCTACCACCGGAAAGCAATGCGTAGTCGTGTGTCTGGAATTCATGTTCCAACAGTTCCATCACCTGTTGTTCATAGAGTGAGGCGCTGTAGTAGTCGCTGATGCCCAAGGTGCCCACGAAATAGTGCTTCACCTCTCGCATCTCTGCCTCTGTGGGCCGGGCTGTGCCAATCTTCAGTTCCTTGTAGATCTGGCGGGAGTCGGCATTGATGACGGGAATGCCAAAGTGCTTGGCAATGTCCAGGCTGATGGCCGTCTTTCCGACGGCAGTGGGTCCGGTTATGACGATGAGCGTTTTATCCGTAAACCGTAGACTGTAAACCGTAAACTATCTGATGACGCCGCGCTTGGAGTTCTCGATGAATGAGCAGATATACTCCACCTCCTTAGAGTCAGGGAACTGTTCGCGAGCCATTGCCACGCCATCTTTCAGGACACCCTGAGAGTAGATGATGCGATAGGCCTCGTGGATGGCCTCGATGGTCTCACGGGGAAAACCTCTGCGGCGCAGGCCAACCAGATTCACTCCGGCATAACGTACGGGTTCCTTGCCTGCAATGACGTAGGGAGGAATATCCTGACTCGTGCGTGAGCCGCCTTGGAACATGATGTAACTGCCCACCTTACAGAACTGGTGGAACAGACAAGTGGCGGAGATGATGGCATAGTCATCGACCTCTACCTCACCAGCAAACTTCGTCGAGTTGCCGATGATGCAGCCATTGCCGATCACGCAGTCGTGGGCCACGTGCATATTCTCCATCAGCAGGTTGCCATTGCCAATGACGGTCTTGCCCTTCGAGGCTGTTCCTCGCGAGATAGTCACATTCTCGCGGATGCTGTTGTTGTCGCCGATCTCGCAAGTCGTATCCTCACCCTTGAACTTCAAGTCCTGAGGCTTCGTGGAGATTGAGGCTCCAGGGAAGAACTCGTTGCCGTTGCCGATACGGGCACCGAAATGGATGGTCACATTGTTCAGAAACTTGTTGTTGTCGCCGATGACGACATTCTTGTCTATCACGCAGAAAGGACCGATGATGTTGCCGTCGCCAATCTTGGCTTCAGGGTCAACGACTGCCAATGGATGTATCTGATTTGCCATATTTCAATCTTCAATCTTCAATTATCAATCTTACTTGTTCTTTACGATTTGTGCGGTGAAAGTGGCTTCGGCCACAACGTGGTCACCTACGAAGATGTAGCCCTTCATCGAAGAGATGCCGTGACGGACAGGAGCCAGCAGGTCTACCTTGAAGATGAGGGTATCGCCAGGCACCACCTTCTGACGGAACTTCACGTCGTCGATCTTCATGAAATAGGTGCTCCATTCGCTCGGATTCTCAAGGGTGTTCAGCACCAGCAGGCCTCCGCATTGTGCCATCGCCTCAATCTGCAGCACGCCTGGCATAACGGGCTCCTCCGGAAAATGACCTTGGAAGAAGGGCTCGTTGGCTGTAACGTTCTTGACGCCGACGATGGTATTGGCGCCCAGCGAAATGACCTTGTCTACCAGTTGCATCGGATAGCGGTGGGGTAGCAGTTCACGGATGCGGTTCACGTCCATCACGGGCTCCTCATTGGGGTCGTAGATGGGGGCTTGCACTTCGTGCTTGCGGATATCCTTACGCATCAGACGGGCAAACTTGTTGTTGATGGTGTGACCAGGACGGGTGGCGATAATCCGTCCCTTGATGGGTTTGCCGATGAGAGCCATGTCGCCAACGATGTCAAGCAGTTTGTGGCGTGTACACTCATTCTCCCATACCAAGGGCTTGTGCTGGATATAACCTAAGTCTGTGGCGTCGCGATGCTCCACATGCAGCATGTCTGCCAGCATATCAAGGCGCTCTTGGGTGGTCTGGCGCTCATAAATAACGATAGCATTGTCGAGGTCGCCGCCCTTGATGAGATTAGCCTGTAGAAGGGGTTCTATATCGCGCACAAAAACGAATGTCCGGGCTGGTGCAATCTCCGTCGGGAAGTCTTCCACTCTATTGACGGTTGCAAATTGTGAGTTGATGAATTTTGACTCGAATGAACACATCACAGTGAGTGAGAACTCATCGTCGGGCAGAATGGTGATGCACGAGCCTGTCTGTTCGTCCTTCACCTCGATTTTCTTGCGGATGATGTACCAGTCTTTGGGTGCGTTCTGCTCCTCAATACCGATTTCATTGATCTTCTCCACATACTTGATGGCAGAACCGTCAAGGATGGGGAACTCTGGACCATTCACCTGAATCAGACAGTTGTCGATGCCTAGGGCATAAAGTGCTGCCAGTCCGTGTTCGACAGTAGATACGCGAGCATCGCCTTTGCCGAGAACAGTACCACGCTGCGTGTCGACCACATTCTCTGCAATAGCGTCGATGATGGGTTCGCCTTCCAGATCGATACGCTGAATCTTGTAGCCTGTATTCTCAGGGGCAGGGTTGAATGTCACCGTCAGGTTCAATCCCGTATGCAGTCCTTTTCCGAAAAGGGAGAAACTGCCTTTAAGTGTCTTTTGCTTCATATCTCGTTTTTCCTAATTTTGTCCTTCTACTTTTTTCTTCAACTCATCAATCTCCCTCTGCAAAGCAGCCAGTTGCTTATACATGTCAGGCAACTTAGAGTCGATGGCACGGGCCTTGAAGAATGTCTTGGCATCGATGGCGGGTGCGCCAATGAGTTGCTGTCCGCTCTTGGTATTACTGATGACGCCAGCCTGAGCACCAATGAAAGTCTTGTCGGCCACCTTGATGTGACCAGAGAAGCCTGCCTGTCCGCCAACCATGCACCAGGCGCCAATCTTTGTGGAGCCAGCCAGTCCCACCTGGGCAGACATGACGGTGTTCTCGCCGACCTCACAATTGTGGGCCACCTGGATCAGATTGTCAAGTTTCACACCTTTGTGAACAACCGTCTGGCCCATCGTCGAACGGTCGATACAAGTGTTGGCACCTATCTCCACGTCATCTTCGATGACCACGATGCCAATCTGTGGAATCTTCATATATCCCTCCGTGTTGGGAGCGAATCCAAAGCCATCGGCACCGATCACGCATCCGGCATGGATTGTCACATTATTTCCGATAACACATCCTTGGTAGACGGTGATGTTGGGATAGAGCAGACAATTCTCTCCGATTCTGACCCCTTCGCCTATGACGGTATGGGGATATATCTGAGTACCATTACCGATGACGGCACCGTCTGCGATACATGCAAAGGCTCCGATGTAGACATTTTCGCCGATTGTAGCCTTGGGAGAGATAAAGGCCAACGGGTCGACACCACTCTTTTTGGGTTTCATCGACTCGTACAACTGGAGCAGTTTGGCAACGCATTCGTAGGCATTCTTCACTCGAATCAAAGTAGGACTGACGGGCTTTTCCAGTTCAACATCCTCGTTGATTAGGACGATGCTCGACTTGGTCTCATACAGATAATGTGTATATTTGGGATTCGACAGGAATGAGATGGCTCCAGGAGTACCCTCCTCAATCTTGGCAAACGTATGAACGGTCACGTTTTCCTGACCTTCTATCCTGCCTTGTACGAACTCTGCAATCTGTTTGGCTGTAAATTCCATATTCAGTTTATATATTTTCTGCAAAGATAGCAAAAATTATTCAAAACGTTGATAACAAAGATAATATTTTCTTATTTTTTTAGAAAGTAATTGAACATTTAGCAATTCAGAAGCCTCTGAAATGTCTCTGATTTCGCCGTTTTTGTAAAGAATTGCGATGCTGTCATCTTCTACGTTATACATATCCTTCGAGATGGTCGACACATTCATCAGATAGTGGGCATCCTCGACGGGTATGCCGAGTTGCTGGGCTATCTCATGAAGCAATCCTTCAATGCGTTCCTCAGAGATAGGGTCCTCATGCACTTCTACCTTGAAGATGCGGCGGTCGAGCATATCTGTAGCAAGTGTCGAGAGTATCTTGTCCTCATGATGCTTCCAAACCTTCATGGCACTCCAGATGTCTGAGTCGTCAAGTTCCTCATAGTTCCTCAGTGCTTCAGGATGTTTGCTGAACCACTGGGCATCGACATCGTTCGAGAGGAAATAGTGCAGGGAAGGGGAGGCGAATACGTCCTGACCAGCCTTTATCAGGTCTTTGGCTCTGGTGAGCATGTTCACCAGTACTTTTTCATAGGCCACACAGGTGCGATGCAGATATACCTGCCAGTACATCAGTCTCCTGGTGGTGAGATAGTTCTCCAGCGAGTAGATGCCTTTCTGGTCTACTACCAGCGTGTCATTTACGACGTTAAGCATCTTGATGATACGTGCCGAGCCGATGTTCCCTTCTGTCACGCCTGTGTAGAAAGAGTCTCTGCGCAGATAGTCGAGCCGGTCCATATCGAGTTGACTGGATATCAGTTGGTGCAGGAAATTCTTGGGGTAGTCTCCCTTGAAAATAGAGATGGCGAGGTTCAACTGACCATTGAAGTGCTCATTGATCTCCTCCATCATCATCAGCGAGATTTCCTCATGGGAGATACCGTGGATCAGTGTATCCTCCAGTACATGCGAGAAGGGCCCATGACCGATGTCGTGCATAAGGATAGCAGCCTGGACGGCTTCAGCCTCCGTATCAAAAATGAAGATGCCTTTCTGCTGGAGCGAGATGATAGCCTCGCTCATCAGGTGGAAGGCACCTAACGAATGCTGGAAACGCGTATGGCGGGCGCCAGGATAGACGACTGAGGCAAGTCCGAGTTGGTTGATGCGGTTCAGGCGCTGGAACAACGGATGTTCTACGATGCCGTAGAGCAATCCGCGTGGTATCTTAATGAAACCGAAGACGGGATCGTTGATGATCTTGGCCTCTTTCACTGACTATTGATTTAGAATACCAGCCTTCCCCAGTTCTAGGGCCATCTCTTGTTGAAGTTTTCTGGCTGCCTCGGCTGCGGCTTCGGCAAAGTCTTCATCATGGGATGCGTAGATGATGCCTCTGGATGAATTCACAAGTAACCCGCAGTCTTTCGTCATTCCATACTTGCAGACTTCCTGCAGACTTCCTCCCTGGGCACCAACGCCAGGAACAAGCAGGAAATGGTTGGGGGCAACCTTGCGGATGTCCTCGAACATCATACCCTGAGTGGCACCAACCACATACATCATATTTTCCTCATTACCCCATTGCTGAGAGGTCTTGAGAACCTTCTCGAAAAGACGTTCGCCAGAGGGGTCTTCTGTCAGTTGGAAATCGTGGGAGCCTTTATTGCTCGTCAAAGCGAGCAGGATCACCCACTTTTCATCATAGCCCAGGAAAGGTGTGACGGAGTCTTCACCCATATAAGGGGCGACGGTGAGTGCATCTACGTCATATTGCTCGAAGAAAGTCTTGGCATACATCTTGGATGTGTTGCCGATATCCCCTCGTTTGGCATCAGCGATGATGAAGTGGTTGGGATAATCCTCCTTGAGATAGTCGATGGTTGCTTCGAAAGCCAACAGACCATCCACGCCATAGGCCTCGTAGAATGCAAGGTTTGGCTTATATGCCACACAATAGGGGGCTGTGGCGTCGATGATAAGGGCATTGAATTCACAGAGGGCACGGAAGAGATAGTCATCACCGTCCTTTGCCTTGGCTTCATCGATAATACTCTGTGGAATCTTGTCAATATCCGTATCTAATCCTACACAGAGGAAACTCTGCTTCTCACGTATCTGCTGTATCAGTTGTTGTCGTGTCATAATTGTTAATCCTTAAAGTTCTGTTTCTTTCATTCGCTCTGCGTTCTCGGCCACAGTGAGGGCATCGATCATCGCCTGGATATCGCCTCCGAGGAAGCCTTGCAGGTCGTGGGTGGTGTAGCCGATACGATGATCGGTCACGCGGCCCTGAGGGAAGTTGTAGGTTCGTATCTTGGCTGAACGGTCACCTGTCGAGACAAGGCTCTTGCGGCGTGAGGCGATGTCGTCCATATACTTCTGGTGCTCCTTATCATAAATAAAGGTGTACAGGCGCGATAGGGCACGTTCCTTGTTCTTAGGCTGGTCTCGAGTTTCCGTACACTCGATGAGGATCTCTTCCGTCTCGCCTGTATTGGGATTCTTCCACATATAGCGCAGACGAACACCAGATTCCACCTTGTTGACATTCTGGCCACCAGCGCCAGAGGAACGGAAGGTATCCCATTTGATCTCGCCTTCGTTCACGTGTACCTCAAACTTGTCCGCTTCTGGCAATACGGCAACGGTAGCAGCCGAAGTATGCATGCGTCCCTGCGTCTCTGTGGCGGGTACTCGCTGGACACGATGAACGCCCGATTCGTATTTCAAGGTACCATATACGTCGGCTCCGGATACGGCGAAATCGATTTCCTTATAGCCTCCAACAGCACCTTCTGAGACACTTGTGATAGAGAGTTGCCAACCCTTCGATTCACAATAGTTCTTATACATCTTAAACAGATCGCCAGCGAACAGACAGGCCTCGTCGCCGCCCGTTCCTGCGCGAATCTCCATCTGCACGTTCTTGGCGTCTTCTGGATCCTTGGGGATAAGGGCAATCTTGATTTCCTCCTCCAGTTTGGGTTGAAGTTCTTCGTTGGCCGCTAGTTCTTCGCGTGCCATTTCCTTCATCTCTGGATCTGTCTCGTTGGCGAGTATGTCCTTAGCCTCCTTGATGCCGTTCAGACAGGCGATGTAACGTTTGCGGGCATCCATGATGTCACCCAGGTCCTTGTATTCCTTCGTCAGTTTTACGAAACGGTTCTGATCGGCAATCACGTCTGGGTCGGTGATCAGTGTCGATACCTCTTCGAAGCGTGCCTCTAGACCGTCCAGTTTTTGTAGTATGCTATTGTTATCCATATTAATAGTCGAATGTTCCGAATTCAGATTTAATGGTCAGGCTCTTCTTGCCTTCTTCGATATGGCCGACAATCTGAGCGTCGATGTTGAAACTCTTTGAGATGTCGATAATCTTCTCGGCAATCTCTGGACGCACATAGATCTCCATGCGGTGTCCCATGTTAAACACCTGATACATCTCCTTCCAGTCTGTACCTGAGCATTCATGGATGGCCTTGAACAAAGGAGGCACAGGGAACATGTTGTCCTTAATGACTCGGCAATTTTCACTGACAAAGTGGAGCACTTTCGTCTGGGCGCCACCTGTGCAGTGCACCATTCCGTGAATCTCTGGACGAAGTTCGTCGAGCAGTCTCTTGATGACTGGGGCATAGGTGCGTGTTGGGGAGAGCACCAGTTGACCTGCGTCCACAGGCGAATCTTCCACATTGTCAGTCAGTTTGTATTTACCACTATACACCAACTCGTCAGGTACGGCATGATCAAAACTCTCTGGATATTTCTCAGCCAGATACTTGGCGAATACATCATGACGGGCAGAAGTGAGTCCGTTGCTGCCCATACCGCCATTGTAGCGTTTCTCGTAAGTAGCCCGTCCCGTAGAAGAAAGACCTACGATGACATCACCTGGGCGGATATGGGCGTTGTCGATCACGTCAGAGCGTTTCATGCGACAGGTGACGGTCGAGTCTACGATGATGGTGCGCACGAGGTCACCCACATCTGCCGTTTCACCACCTGTTGGCCAGATACCGATACCCATCTCGCGCAGTTCTGCCAACAATTCGTCTGTACCATTGATGATGGCCGAAATCACTTCACCAGGCACAAGCATCTTATTTCGTCCGATAGTGCTTGAGACAAGGATATTGTCTACTGCGCCCACACAGAGCAGGTCGTCGGTATTCATCACAATAGCATCCTGGGCAATGCCTTTCCACACGGACAGGTCACCAGTTTCTTTCCAGTACATATAGGCGAGGCTCGACTTGGTGCCAGCCCCGTCGGCATGCATGATATTGCAGTATTCAGGATCTCCGCCTAAAATGTCTGGAATAATCTTGCAGAAAGCCTGCGGAAAGATTCCCTTGTCGATGTTCTTGATAGCGTTGTGAACATCTTCTTTGGCGGCACTCACACCGCGCATCATATATCTGTTGTCAGTCATATTATCACTTTACTCTTAACTATGAACACTTAATTATGTACTGTTATCACTTTTCTTTTCCGTGCCAGAATTCCCATGAGGCAAACGCCTGCAGAAGCAGCATCTCCAGTCCGTTCTTCACGTCGGCACCGTATTTTGCACCTTTGCGCATGAAGAGTGTCTGGTCTGGGTTGTAGATCAGGTCGTAGAGGATGTTGTGGTTGTCCATAGCCTCATAGGGCAGATCTGGACATTCCTCTGTCTTTGGGTACATGCCTAAGGGAGTGCAGTTCACGATGACGTTGTATTCCTTAACCACCTCTGGCGTAATCTGTTTATACTGAATGGTGCCAGGCCGTTCGTATCGGCTCACGAACACGGGTTCAAGACCTAATGATTTCAGGCCATAGCAGATGGCCTTAGATGCGCCGCCCGTTCCAAGGATGAGCGCCTTCTTGTGCCATTTCTTGTCGAGCATCGGCTCTATGCTCTGTGTAAAGCCGATGACATCGCTGTTGAAACCTTTTAGGATGGTCTTGTTTCCATCGTGGGTGACGCGAATCACGTTGACAGCCCCGATAGCGCGTGCTTCTGGCGAGAGAGAGTCGAGGAAGGGAATGACCTTCTCCTTGTAAGGAATAGTGACATTCAGTCCTCTCAGGTCGGGATTCTTATCGAGAATCTCTGGGAGAATGTCGATACTCGGAATCTCGTAGTTCTCGTACTTAGCGTTGATGTTCTCATCGGCAAACTTCTGGTTGAAGTAACTGATTGAGAAAGAGTGCCCCAAGGGGTAGCCGATTAAACCGTACCTTTCCATTGTCGTTGATTATTTAGTTGCAAAATACATCGTACAGATGCCGAAGGTGAGCCGTTTGAAACTGGCTTCACTGAATCCGGCTTTATGTAGGATCTCCGTCATCCGCTCTCCTTGCGGAAAAGCCTCAATGGTCTTCGTCAGATAACTGTAGGCGCTGGAGTCCTTTGAGATGAGTCTTCCGTAGATAGGTAGCACCGTATGGCTATATACATGGAAGAGTTGCTTCATGGGGAAACTGACGGGTGTTGTCAGTTCCACAATGCTCAGATGCCCACCTTTTTTCAGCACCCTGCACATCTCGCGCAGTCCTTGGTCGAGGTCGGCAAAGTTACGGATGCCAAAGGCCGCCGTGACGGCATCAAAGCATTCATCGGAATAGGAGAGGGCAGTGCAGTCTTCCTTCTCGAACGAAATGATGCCTTGCAGCCCTTTCTGCCTGACCTTCTCGCGGCCTATCTCCATCATCCCCTCGCTGATGTCTGCCCCTACGAGTCTTTGGGGCTTCAGCATCTCAGCGGCGAGGATGGCAAAGTCGCCTGTTCCTGTGGCGATGTCAAGCAGGGCCTGAGGATGGAAGGGCTCTAGTTTCCGGATGGCTTTCCGACGCCAGCCCTTGTCGATATTCCACGACAGACGATGGTTCAGTTTATCGTACGATGGTGCGATGTTGTCGAACATCTGCTCCACCTGTGCGGCCTTTTCTCCATCGTTATAGGGCTTGATCGTCTCCTGCTCGTACATCTTTTTATTTGCTCTTAAAACTGTTTAGCCACCTGCTGACGTTCTGCTCGATACGAGTGGCGATATCTTCATCACTGGTCTCACGCTCAAAGCGCTCACCTACGATGTGCTCATAAAGTTCGATATAGCGCTCACTGACACTCTCTGCGTACTCGTCTGTGATTTCTGGCATCACCTGGCCTGGCTCGTTCATGAAGTTGTGCTCGATGAGCCACTGACGTACGAACTCCTTTGAAAGTTGGCGCTGAGGCTCTCCCTTGGCTAACTTCTCTTCGTAGCCATCGGCATAGAAATACCGGCTGGAGTCTGGCGTGTGAATCTCATCGATGAGGTACACCTTACCGTCACGCTTACCAAACTCGTATTTCGTATCGACGAGGATTAGTCCGCGCTTGGCTGCAATCTCCTGTCCACGCTTGAAAATCTTGCGGGTATAGTCCTCCATCACAGCATAATCCTCTGCCGAGACAAGTCCCTGTGCGATGATTTCCTCTTTCGAGATATTCATGTCGTGGCCTTCGTCGGCTTTGGTAGTCGGAGTGATGATTGGCTCTGGGAATCGCTCGTTCTCCTTCATACCGTCAGGCAGTTTTACGCCACAGAGTTCGCGGCAGCCGTTCTTGTATTCACGCCAGGCTGAGCCCGTGAGGATTGAGCGGATGATCATCTCCACACGAAATCCCTCACACTTCAGACCGATAGTCACCATCGGGTCAGGGGTGGCCAGTTTCCAGTTTGGACAGATGTCTGTCGTGGCATCGAGGAACTTGGCAGCAATCTGGTTGAGTACTTGTCCCTTAAAGGGAATACCCTTTGGCAGCACCACATCGAATGCCGAGATGCGGTCTGTAGCCACCATCACCATCAGTTTGTCGTTGATGTTGTACACGTCACGGACCTTGCCGTGATAAACGCTCTTTTGTCCTTCGAACTTAAAGTCCGTCTTTGTTAATGCTTTCACCATGTTTATATTTACGTTTATTTATTTTCGATTTCCGGATATTCTTCCCGCTCCTTGTCGAAGGCCTCGTAGGCATTTACGATGCGCGTGACGAGTTTGTGTCGTACGATGTCCGACCGATCCAGGTTTACGACTCCGATGCCTTCTATATTATTTAATATATGTAGTGCCTCAATAAGTCCACTTTTCGTACTGCGTGGTAGGTCTATTTGGGTCATGTCGCCAGTGATGATCATCTTCGTGTTCCAGCCCATACGGGTAAGGAACATGCGAATTTGGGCTGGTGTCGTGTTCTGGGCCTCATCCAGTATGACTACGGCATCGCTGAGTGTCCGTCCGCGCATGAAGGCAAGGGGGGCTATCTGTATCACGTGCTTCTCCATCATGTCCTGCAGTTTTACCTGTGGCAACATGTCCTCCAGTGCATCATAGAGCGGCTGCAGGTAGGGGTCTATCTTGTCCTTCATGTCGCCTGGTAGGAAACCTAGTTTCTCGCCCGCCTCTACGGCTGGTCGTGAGAGGATGATTTTCTTGGCTGTCTTCTCCTTGAGCGCCTTCACGGCCAGCGCAATGGAGAGATAGGTCTTACCTGTGCCGGCTGGTCCTACGGCAAAGATCATGTCGTTTTGCTCGTAGGCCTCGATGAGTCGCTGCTGGTTCTTCGTACGCGCCTTGATCGCACGGCCGGACATCGAGTAACACACGACGTCGTCGGGCACTTCGTCCCGTTTCCGTCCTTTCACGATGTCGAGGATGTCCTCGTCTTTGAGGGCGTTGAATCGCAGCACGTGCTGGCGGATCTTCTCTGTCGTCTCCTCGAAGGCTGCCATCTGCTCCTCGTCGCCTAGCACCCGTATCACATTGTCGCGAGCCACGACCCGCAACTTTGGATAAAGAGAGCGTAACATCTGCAGATGTACGTTGCCGACTCCGTAGAAAGTCACGGGGTCTATATCCTCTAATACGATATGTTTCTCAGTCAATATGAAATATATTTTTATTTTTGCGTGCAAAATTACAAAAAAAGTTTGTAACTTTGTGCCCGAAAAGAGAAAATTATTCATGAGATTAACAAAAAAGAGATATTTATTAGGATTTCTGGCCGTTGTTGTCGTTCTGGCCTGTGTGCGTAGGATATGGCCCGAGGTGGCCGTTGCCCACGTTCAGAATCCCGTCGCCATCATTACTAAGGGACAGTCCAAATCTGTCAATCGTAAATCTCATCACAAAATCCGCTCCGTGTCCAACTATCAAGAGGCATTCCCTGATACCAACGGACTCCAACTGACGGCGGCTGCTCAGTGGGGTGTCACGCCTGTGGCTAATCGTGCCGATGCTGAGACCCGTAAGCGAGAACTGGTCTATATGGCAGCCAATCCTTATTATCACGTCGATCCGCTCTATTCGAGCATCCCCTATCTCGTGCCTCGTGCGGCTGTGTTGCTTCAGGATATCGGACAGGCCTTCTTCGACAGTCTTTACGTGAAGGGGGTGCCACTGCATAAAATCATCGTCACCAGTGTGTTACGCTCGCAGGAGGATGTGGCCAAACTCCGTCGGCGCAACGGAAATGCAACAGAGAACTCGTGCCACCTTTATGGCACCACCTTCGACATCTGCTACAACCGTTACAAGACCGTTGAGAATCCTGATGGCCCTCATCGTCGTGAAGTACGCAACGATACGCTGAAGTGGGTGCTCTCCGAAGTATTGAGAGACATGCGAGAGCAAAAGCGCTGTTACATAAAGTACGAGGTGAAGCAAGGATGTTTTCATATGACTGTGAGGTGATGGTAAAAGGGCGAATTTCAATCAAACATATAATATTAACTTAAAACTTCAAGATTATGAAATTAGACGGAAGAAGAGAAAGTTCCAATGTGGAAGACCGCCGTGGCTTGAGCGGTAAGGCCGTAGCCGGTGGTGGTATCGGCGCAGTGATCATCGCAGCATTGTTTGCCTGGATGAGTGGAGGCGATCCCCTCTCAGCAGGCCTTCAGGCCGCCCAGGAGCAGATGGCCCAGCGCACGGAGACGGTTGATGAGCAGAACTTTACAGAGGAGGAGCAGGCCTTGGCTAGCGACTGTAAGAAGATCCTCGCTTCGACGGAGGATGTATGGGGACCCGTGTTCGAGAAGATGGGTGGCACTTATACTTCTCCGACGCTTGTGCTGTTTTCCAATCAGGTGAACTCTGCCTGTGGTAACGCAACGGCAGCCGTGGGACCATTCTATTGCTCTGGTGACCAGAAACTCTACATCGACCTATCGTTTTTTACGCAGATGAAACGTCAACTCGGTGTCGAGGGTAACACGTTCGCCTACGCCTATGTCATCGCCCATGAGATCGGCCACCACGTGGAATATCTCACAGGTACGCTCTCGAAGGCTCATCAGGCTATGAACTCCACTGACAAGGTGAACGCCAACAAGATCAGCGTGCGCTTGGAACTGTTGGCAGACTACTATGCCGGTGTCTGGGCTCACTATGAGGATCAGATGAACCACTCGATGGAGTACGGCGATTTGGAGAAGGGTCTCGAACTGGCCAAGGCCATTGGCGACGACTGGCTGCAGAAGAAGGCCCAGGGTCGTGCTACACCTGAGTCATTCACTCATGGCACCTCCGATCAGCGTAAGCGTTGGCTGAAGCGGGGCTTCGAGACGGGTGACATGCGCACCTCGACCTTCGACGTTCAGAACTACAACGACTTATAAGTAACAGAAAAACCCCTCAGGATTGAGGGGATTTTCATGTCTACAGATTATCGTTCTAAGGCATCAAATACTAGAAATATAAAAACAAACAGACAATGAAAAAGAATCTTTTACTAATGCTGTCCACTATCTGGCCATTGGTGCTCACCATGATCTTCAGTTGCACAATGGCTCTCGCATCGTGCAGTGACAATAAAGATAATAGTGGCACCCCTGCTCCAGAGCCTGCACCAACGGAGGAACTGGCAGACTATACCTTGTTCATCTACGGTCATTCCGGCGGACACATGGATGATATCATTGAGGGTGTTTATGAAGAGGTGAAGCCTCTGCTTGCCAAGCAGAAAAAGGTGCGAGTACTTTTTTTCTATAAATATGGCCATCAAACGGATTCTTACCCATTCACAGGCAGGTATGCCAACGAGGACGAGGTGCTTCGTTTCGAATTGACGGCAGAGACCAATCTTAACAAACTGCGCACTGAGGCCTGCTTTGAGGAGAATTCGCAGTTCCAACTCTACAGTCAGGAGAACCTGACCGCACAACTGAACTGGGCTGCCAAGACGGCACCCGCGAAGAACTATATCTTGATGCTTTATGGCCACGGTGCAGGCTTCAATGCCAAGGACGATTACTACAAGGAGCCTATAAGTGCCACCCGCGCCGTACTCTACGATAAAGGTTTCAATGGTCGTGGAATGAACATGTATGAGTTCAAGTGGTCTGTCGAGGCCTCCGATATCAAGCACCCGCAGATGATTTACTTCCACAACTGTCTGATGGGCAATCTGGAGTCACTGACTACGTTGCGCAACCTGACAGATTATTTTGTTGGCTCACAACATGTTCTGTCCAGCAACGGTTATATCATCGTCGAGTTTGTCAAGGGTCTGCTGCAGACTAACGGTATTGAGGCCGCCACGAAGCAGATGTTCAAAAATCTGGATTACTGGAAGGGTAAGTATGTGTTGGGCAATGAATTATGTAATGGCGACCTGTTCTTCATGAAGTCATCCGCCATCGAGGACGTCAACGAGCAGATGGATCGTCTCTGCAGTCGTATCCGCGAAATCTATCCCAATCAACATGAGGCCATTGACCGTGCCGCATGCAAGGTTTATCAGCCTTACCAGGGGGCTGCACTTTTCGATGCCGCCGACTATGCCGATTGCCTGGCTCGCGAAACGGGCGATGACCAAATCCAAACTATCAGCAAGGACCTCCGCGCATCATTTGACAAATCATTCATTGCCCGCGAACACGTCAACAATCGCCCAGATTTCCTTGATGCTTACACATTGTCATTAACCCTTGTCGATAAGACGACGTTCTCACAGGAACTGACAGATGACACAGGTTTCAAGTTCTCCTTTGGCGACTCCTATCTGGCAACAGACTTCCACAATAATACCGGCTGGGGTCACTGGCTGGCTGAGAACAATCAGCAGCCTGCTGACAATCCCTTCGGCATGAAAAAACTTGAAAACGAAGGGGGCAGCGGGTCTGGCCAGGAAGATATCCCTGGATTGGAGAACCTAAAGGAGTGGCAGGCTGGTACCACCGTTTCACAGGAGGCTGTCGATGCCTTCGGACTGGAAATGTGCTTTAAGGACGATGAGATCGACGATGAAGTTTGGGCGCGCATGCAGGGCAAGACCTACAAGGACAACCCCTACATCGGGCGCAACGACTTGCGACACGTGAAGGTGCTCCACTGGGACTACGACAATCAGATGCACGTGGGCGAGATGATCTGCAACCAACAGATATCCTATGTCGTGGTCGGTATCCTGCGCAAACTTTTCGATGCCAAATATCCTATACAGCGTATGGTACTACCAGACGTTTATGATGCCGACGATGAGACGCAGATGCGCGATAATAACTCATCCTGCTTCTGCTACCGCCCCATCAGCGGCACCACCAAACTCTCGAAGCACGCACGTGGGCTAGCAGTGGACATCAATACCCTCTACAATCCTTACTATAAAGACCGCGAAGACGGTACACGCTACGTTCAGCCCGCCACAGCCGTGGAGTATTGCGACCGCACGAAAGACTTTCTCTACAAGATAGACCATAACGACCTCTGCTTCAAACTTTTCACCGAGGCAGGCTTCGAGTGGGGAGGTGACTGGACTACGTGTAAGGACTACCAGCACTTCGAACTGATAGAATAATACCTGTTTGGTTTACTTAACCAGTATGTCGATGGCTTTTGTCATCGACAACTGGGTATTTGTGACCTTAAGGGTGAGGATGCCGGGTTGTTTGGCACTACGCACGATTACGACGAGTTGTCCGTTGAAGAGTTTCATTGTGGGCGACTTGAACGACTCCAGACTCGTGGCATCACCATTACAGACTGCTTCGAAGGTGCCTGCTCCTGAGACTTCGAATGTCAGTTGGTCGGAAGCGTCGGGGATGAGGGTTCCGTTGGCATCGGTGAGTGAGACGGTGATAAAAGCGAGATCGGAACCATCGGCTTGAATCCCATTATTCTTTTGTGTCCAAACGTCGAGTTTCAGGGAAGCGGGCTTGCCAGCAGTTCGGAGGGTCTGTTCACCAGCCTGACAGCCATCGGCATCATAGACCACGACCTTCAATTCTCCTGGCTCATACTTCACATTGTTCCAGCGGAGGCGGTAACGGTCGAGGCGCTCCTGCGGATTCTTGGATATCTTGCCTTGGCTCTTCCCATTCAGGAATAACTCGGCGGTAGGGTAGTCGGTATAGCAATACACAGGCGTCACCTTGCCAATACGATTCCCGTTATCCTTTTTCGTGAGTCCCCAACTCCAATGAGGCAGCAGATGGATGGTGTGCTCCTCCTTATTCCACCGTGAACGATAGAGATAATAGCGGTCCTTAGGCAGTCCGGCAAGGTCGCAGATACCGAAGTAACTACTGCGCGAAGGCCAATACTCATCGTAGGGCGTGGGTTCTCCGAGATAGTCGTAGCCCGTCCACACAAACTCACCGATTACCCAGTCCTTATCGTCCTGCCACACCCAGTCGTCATCAGGCAGATTCGACCACGAGCAGTATTCCACATCGTAGCTCGAACACTGTCCGTCGGCATTCTTGATGGCATTCGGGTCATAAGTGGGAGCCCAGGAGGCATACTGCGAGTTGTCTGTCACTTCGACAGGGAACTTATACACTCCTCGGCTGCTCACTGTCGAGGAGGTCTCGGAGCCAAGCAGGAATCCCTGTGGCAATTGTTCGATATTCTTTTGATATTTATGTACGCGGTAGTTGAAGCCAGGAACATCCATTACCTGCGCAAAACCACTCTTTAGGGCTTCATCAGCCTTATCCATGCCTTGGGTGACAGGACGGGTGGGGTCGAGGCTGTGGCAGAGCGCCTGTAAAGACTCAGATAACTCACGACCTTTCACACTATGTTGTTCGGGAATCTCATTACCTATCGACCACATGACGATGGAGGGATGGTTGCGGTTGGCCAGCACCAGGTTCTCAATGTCCTTCTGCCACCAGTCGTTAAAGAAACGGGCATAGCCGTTCTTGCACTTAGGATAGATCCACATGTCGAAACTCTCGGCCATCACCATCATACCGAGCGAGTCGCAGAGGTCCATCTGCATCTGCGAGGGCATATTATGCGAGGTACGGATAGCGTCGCAACCCATGTCCTTCATGGTCTTGATCTGACGGATGAGGGCACTCTTGTTGATGGCAGCGCCTAAGGGCCCAAGGTCGTGGTGCAGACAGACGCCCTTCAGTTTGCGGGTGACACCGTTCAGTTGGAAACCACCTTCCTTGGAGCACTTTACCGTTCTGATGCCGAACTTTTGCGTCACTGCGTCGAGCAACTTACCGTTCTTCATAAATCTGATATAGGCTGTATATAAATAAGGTGTCTCTGGTGTCCAGAGATGGGGATTGGCAACGGAGAACGACAGGTTGGCCTCGCCCAAACTGCTTACTTCTGAACAATGCTCATGACCCACTAACATACCTTTGGCATCGCGCAGTTCTATCTCAAAACCTACATGGTCGTTGAACGGACTGCCACAACCTACGGTCACATCGAGCAAAGCCCTTCCGTCGCTGATCTCTGTGGTGCGGATGAAGGTTTTCCAAGGGTCAATCCTGTCTTTGCCTGTCATGACGAGTTTTACGGGACGGTAGATGCCTGCGCCTGGATACCAGCGCGAACTCTCTTCCACGTTCTTCAGATGAACCTCCAACAGATTCTCGCCTGCCTTCATGAACGGTGTGATATCCACACGGAAGGCATTATATCCATAGGCCCAGTAGCCCGCCTTATGACCATTGAGGAAAACCGTGGGTTCTGCCATCGCACCATCGAACATGAGTTCAGCGTGCTGACAGTCTGTCGGGATCTGGATGGTCCGTTTGTAGTATCCTTCACCAATCCAAGGCAAGGCACCCGAACGGCCACTCTTCTCGGTAGCCTCTTTCTCACCATTCTGTTCGATGGCCACCATCTGCAAGTCCCATTTCTTATCGAATGGTCCGGCGATGGCCCAGTCGTGGGGCACCGTCACGATTTCCCATGTCTGCTGGTCGTGCGAAAAACTCCAGTTGTCGCTGAGGGTGACCTCCTGTCGTGGCTGTGCGAACGTCCCTAAAACAACGAGGCACGCCATAGAAAGTAGTGTTTGTCTCATATATAAAATTCGTTTTAGTTTGTCATTCTGTGTGCAAAAATACAAAAAAAGAATGAAAAAATGCGTATATTTGAAGGATTTAGTGTAATTTTGCACCTAATTTGATTGATTAAAGACTTTATTTATGCAACATCAGTTAAGAAGTGCTGTCTGTACTGAAGGCAGAAGGATGGCTGGCGCCCGTGCTTTGTGGGTGGCCACAGGTATGAAACATGAACAGTTCGGTAAGCCGATTATCGCCGTTGTGAATTCTTTCACACAGTTCGTACCGGGTCATACACATCTGCATGAGATTGGTCAGATTGTCCGTGAAGAGATTGAGAAGATGGGCTGTTATGCAGCGGAATTCAACACCATAGCCATCGACGATGGTATCGCTATGGGTCATGACGGCATGCTCTATTCGTTGCCCTCCCGTGATATCATTGCCGACAGCGTGGAATATATGGTCAATGCCCACAAGGCTGACGCCATGATTTGTATTTCTAACTGCGACAAAGTGACACCAGGTATGCTGATGGCATCCATGCGACTGAACATCCCGACGGTGTTCTGCTCGGGTGGTCCGATGGAGGCAGGTAAGTGGCGTGGCGAAAATGCCGACCTGATTACGGCAATGGTGAAGGGTGCCGATTCCTCGGTATCTGACGAGGAGATGCAGGAGATTGAGAGTTGCGCTTGTCCGGGCTGTGGTTCATGTTCGGGTATGTTCACCGCCAACTCGATGAACTCGCTCACGGAGGCCATCGGTCTCTCGCTGCCTGGCAACGGTACCATCCTCGCTACCCATACCAACCGCATCGAACTCTTTAAGGCCGCTGCCCGTCAGGTGGTGAAGAATGCCTTTGCCTACTACGAGGATGGTGACGAGCGTGTGTTGCCGCGTAACATCGCCACCCGCCAGGCATTCCTCAATGCCATGAGTCTTGACATTGCGATGGGTGGTAGTACGAATACCGTGCTTCATCTGTTGGCTGTGGCCCAGGAGGCTGGTGCCGACTTCACCATGAAGGATATCGACGCTTTGAGCCGTAAGGTGCCCTGTCTGTGTAAACTTGCCCCTAACACCCAGAAATATTCTGTTCAGGAGTGTGGGCGTGCCGGTGGTATTCTCGGAATCCTTAACGAACTGAACAAAGGTGGACTGATCGACGGCTCTGCCATCCGTGTGGACGGGATGACGCTGGCTGATGCCATGAAGAAATACAGCATCGTGGACGGTGCTCTTGATCCTGAGGCCAACCGTATCTATCAGACTGCTCCCGGCAACCGCTTTTCCACGAAGATGGGTTCACAGTCGGAAGAGTGGGGCACTCTCGATACCGACCGTGCCAATGGTTGTATCCGTGACCTCGAGCATGCCTACACAAAGGATGGAGGCCTTGCTGTACTCTTCGGCAATATCGCTCAGGACGGTTGTGTGGTGAAGACTGCAGGTGTCGACGAGAGCCTCTGGCACTTCGAAGGCCCCGCTGTGGTATTCGATTCTCAGGAAGATGCCTGTGAGGGAATCCTTGGCGGACAGGTGAAGAGCGGTGACTGCGTGGTGATCACCCACGAGGGACCGAAGGGTGGTCCTGGTATGCAGGAGATGCTCTATCCGACGAGTTATATCAAGAGTATGCACCTTGGTAAGGAGTGTGCCCTGATAACCGACGGTCGTTTCTCCGGAGGTACCAGCGGACTCTCCATCGGCCATATCTCTCCCGAGGCTGCCAATGGCGGTAATATCGGCAAGATCAAGGATGGCGACATCATCGTGATCGACATCCCCTCGCGCACCATCAGCGTGAAACTCTCTGATGAGGAACTCGCCGCCCGTCCGCAGCAACCCTTGAAGCGCAATCGTGTGGTCAGCAAAGCCCTCCGTGCCTACGCCCAGAGTGTATCATCAGCCGACAAGGGAGGTATCAGAATTATTGACTAGTTTAACTAGTCTGGACTAGTCTGACTAGTTTGACTAGAAAGAAAAGAAGAAAATATGCTAAGAGACAGGATTACAGGATCGAAGGCGCTGATGCGGGCGCTGCAGGCTGAGGGGGTGAAGACCATCTTCGGCTATCCCGGTGGCAGCATCATGCCCGTGTATGATGCGCTCTTCGACTACACACGAGGCGAGAAGAAATGTTTCGATCATATATTGGTGCGTCATGAGCAGGGAGCCACTCACGCTGCCGAGGGTTATGCCCGAGTGTCTGGTGAGGTAGGTGTGGCCCTGGTGACCAGCGGTCCTGGTGTGACGAACACACTGACGGGTATCGCCGATGCGATGCTCGACTCCACGCCGATTGTTGTCATTGCCGGACAGGTACCCATCGCTGCCCTTGGTACCGACGCCTTTCAGGAGGTGGACCTTGTGGGCGTGTCGCAGCCAATCTCTAAGTGGAGTTATCAGATCCGTCATGCCGAAGATGTGGCTTGGGCTGTCAGCCGGGCTTTCTATATCGCTCGCACAGGTCGTCCTGGCCCAGTGGTGCTCGACTTTGCCAAGAACGCACAGGTGGAGGAGATAGAGTATAATCCGCAGAAGGTCCGTTTCATACGTTCCTACGTGCCCTATCCCAAACTCGACAAGACGGCTGTCTATCAAGCCGCCGAACTAATCAACAATGCCAAGAAACCCTTGGCTCTCGTTGGACAGGGTGTGGAGTTGGGTAATGCCCAAGGCGAACTGAAAGCCTTCCTCGAGAAGGCCGACATCCCTGCTGGCCGTACGATGCTCGGTCTCTCTGCGCTACCCTCCAATCATCCGCTGAATGTCGGTATGCTGGGTATGCACGGCAACTATGCCGTGAACCTGAAGGAGCAGGAGTGCGACGTGCTCATCGCCATCGGCATGCGCTTCTCAGACCGTGTGACGGGTAACCTGAAGACCTACGCCAAACAGGCCAAGGTCATCCACCTCGATATCGACCCTAGTGAGATTGACAAGAACGTGAAGACCGACGTTGCAGTGATTGCCGACTGTAAGGAGTCGTTGCCCGCCATCACCGCCTTGCTCCAGGAGGCCAAGCACACAGAATGGCGCGAATCCTTCAAGCCGCTCGACGAAAAGGAACGTGTGAAAGTGATCGAGCCCGCCATCCATCCGAAGGAGGGACCTTTGCGGATGGGTGAGGTCGTCAATGTGGTGGCAGAACAGACTCCTGATGATACGGTCTTGGTGACGGATGTCGGTCAGAATCAACTGTTTGCGACTCGTTACTTCAAGTATCACCATAAGCGCAGTATCTGCACCAGCGGTGGACTCGGTACGATGGGCTATGGCATGCCTGCCGCCATCGGCGCCACCTTCGGCGCGCCTGGTCGTACCGTCTGTTGCTTTATGGGCGACGGAGGTTTCCAAATGTGTATCGAGGAACTCGGCACCATCATGGAGCAAAAAGCACCCGTGAAGATGATCTTGATGAACAACCACTATTTAGGCAATGTGCGCCAGTGGCAGGATATGTTCTGGATGCGTCGTAAGTCGTTCACGAAGATGATGAACCCCAACTACGAACTTATCGCCCAGGGCTACGGAATCCCTTACCAGGCTGTGACAGACCGTCAGAATCTGGCTGCTGCTGTGCAGAAGATGCTTACCACCGACGGCCCTTACATCCTCGAGTGTGCCATCCTCGAAGAGGACAACGTTCTGCCCATGACGCCCCCGGGTATGGATATCGATAAAATGAAGTTGGAAATATAAAAATATGGAAGAGAAGAAACTTTATACCTTGTTAGTGTATTCTGAGAACGTGGCCGGTATCCTGAATCAGGTGACGGCTGTCTTTACCCGTCGGCAGGTGAATATCGAGAGCCTGAACGTATCGGCCTCGAGCATCCCCGGCGTGCATAAATACACCATCACCGCCTGGAGCGACGAGGACCAGATACAGAAGATTGTCCATCAGATTGAGAAGAAGATTGACGTGGTGAAGGCCAATTACTTCACCGACGACCAGTTGTTCATCCGTGAGTCGGGTCTCTACAAACTCTCTACGCCGATGGTATTGGAGAATCCCGAGATATCGCGTACCATCCGTCGTTTCGATGCCCAGATCATCGAGGTGAACCCCACATACGTCATCGTGATGAAGCATGGCGTCACTGAGGATATTATCTCGCTCTACCGTGCTCTCGACACCTTCGGCTGCGTGTTCCAGTACACCCGCTCGGGACGTATCGCCGTTACCCGTGGCAAGCAGGAACAGGTCAGTGACTTTTTGGAGCAAAGGGAGAAGGAGAGATAAGTTTTTTTGTTTACAGTTTATTGTTTATAGTTTAAAGTTTATAGTTTATAGATGATTACATTTAAAGGTGGATTGGGCAGATGGGCGAGGGTAGTGGCGTTGGTAATCTCTTACCTCTTACCTCTCACCCCTTACCTCTCTATTCATGCCCAGCGTTACGTCGGAGGCGACATCTCATTGCTTCCACAATACGAGAAGTACAATGTGCCATATTATGATGCTGATGGCCAGAAGATTGCAGACATGTTGCAATATATGAAGAGCGAGGCTGTGGGGTGGAATGCTCAGCGTGTAAGACTCTTTGTCAATCCGACGCCCAGTCTCGACTACAACGATCCTGCCATCTGCCAGGATATCGACTATGTCGTCTCCTTTGGCAAACGCATCAAGGAGGCTGGTTTTGCCTTTATGCTCGACTTCCATTATAGCGACTCGTGGGCCGATCCTGCCAAGCAGTGGACACCCGTGGAGTGGCAGTCGCTGAGTGATGAAGAACTCCAGACCAGACTCTATGACTATACGAAGGACTGTCTGAAAAGGCTGGTAGAGGCTGGTGCCACGCCCGACTTCATCCAGACGGGCAACGAGATATCCTATGGCATGCTGTGGGGCAAGAAGGACACCAAATCCAATCGCTGCTATACTAACTCTGATGCCAACTGGCCACGTTTTATCGCTTTGCTGCAACAGGCTGTTAAAGCCTGCCGCGAGGTGTGTCCTGAGGCCAAGGTCATCATCCATACAGAGCGGGCAGGAGAACCTCAGACGACGGTGGACATCTACAAGCGTCTGGCTGGCGTAGACTACGACATCATCGGACTGTCCTATTACCCCTTCTGGCACAAGAATCTGGCAACACTCTCACAGACACTCGAACAATTAGCCACAAACTTCCCTGAGAAGCAGGTCCAGATCGTCGAAACGGCCTATTACTATCAATGGAAACCCTCTAAGGGTAACACCTGGGACTCGTTCTCGACCTGGGCCGATACACCAGAGGGACAGGCGGCGTTCGTCCGAGACCTTATTGCCGAACTGAACAAGCATTCGAATGTGAATGCACTTTATTGGTGGTTCCCTGAGGAGAATGGCAACGGACCAGATAATCAAGTCATCACGGGTTGGTTGAACCGTGGCTTGTGGGACGCCAACAACCACCGTGCCCTGCCAGCCCTCTACGAGTTGAAGGCCTTCCTCTGTGCTGAGACGTCAGTCCGTTCTCTGGCCTCTGACCTCTTATCGCTCACCTCTGAGACATGGTACACCCTGCAAGGTGTCCGTCTGCCATCGAAACCCACGCACACTGGTTTCTATATTCACGGTGGCCGTAAGGTCTTGTCAACCTCAGAGTAATCACATATTTCAAATCTCAAACTTCAAAGTGGAAAAGATAGGATCTTACGAATTCATGGCCGAGCCCTTCCATTGCGACTTCTCGCAACGGCTCTTCATGGGGCACCTCGGCAATCACATGCTTAATGCCGCCGACTTCCACTCCTCGGCCCGTGGCTTCGGCATGAAATATCTCCTCACCATCAACCGCTCGTGGGTGCTCTCGCGCCTGGCCATCGAGATGGACGAGATGCCCATGCAATACACGAAGTTTAACGTCGAGACGTGGGTGGAGAGTGCCATGCGCTACTTCACCTCCCGCAATTTCCGGGTCTTGGGCGACGATGGCCATGTCTATGGCTACGGCCGTTCCATCTGGGCAATGATCGACACCGAGACACGCCAGCCCACCGATATCTTTGCCATCGACAACGGCGCCATCAACCAGTGGATCGTCAAGGACAAGGACTGTCCCATCGACAAGGGTGGCCGAGTGAAGATGACTGACGATGCTACGTTAGTACATACCATCGACACCTATTATAATGATGTCGACATCAATGGCCACATCAATTCCGTGAAATACATTGAGCACGTGCTCGACCTCTGGCCTCTCGACTGGTACCGCACCCACCGCATCCGCCGCTTCGAGATTGCCTACGTCGCCGAGGCCCATGCAGGCGACAAACTCTCCTTCTACCGTGAGCAGACCGCCGACAACGAATACTGTGTGCGCATCTGCAAAGACGGCAACGTGGAGACCTGCCGCAGCAAAGTGGTCTTTGAATAGGACTTATCGCCTTCCTTTGAACTTACAGGGCATCCTATGACTACATGAAACAAGAAATAACATAAGGAAAGGCTCTTTGTGTCACAAAAAAGAAGGCTTTTGATAAGCGCACACGACTCCAGACCTCGCGCTGATAATACAACGAAAAAGCCCCTCAGATTGCTGTGAGGCTATGAACGATTGATTCAATAATCAATATCTCAATATTGGCTATTCTTTATCCCCGGCATTAGTCTGCTCCATGATGATTTCTGTCAGTTTCACGTGGTCAGCCACATTTACTTCGTCATCGCGGTTCACGTCGCCCAGTTTACCAATGATGTTTATTTCTGAGGTAACGGTCTCCGAATCCTCATAGCCTTTCTTGGAAGCATAGACGCTGACAACACAATTGCCAGAGATGTTCAGACTGTTTCCCACATTCTTCTGACCGTCTGAACTTGTTATGACATAATGGAACTCGGCATCGGGTGTCTCCGAAGAGAAACTGAGAACACCGTTCTTATAACTGACCACAGGCGCAGCGCACTTCTCTGGTCCCGACCCCGAGAAGGTGTGTATGTCAAAACTGCTCCAAGGTTCTACATTTTGATATGGCTCTATGGAACCGTCTGGAACATATAATTTTGAACCTTCGGGGAAAGAATTTCCATAGGCCATTGGTGGATATTCTGGATTAACGAAGAAATCCACAGATTCTGATGATGTGAAAGAAAAAGCATTCTGATATATAAATTCCACAGAAGAAGGAATAGTAACACTCCTTATTTTGTTACAGTTTTTAAATGCAGAATACTTAATTTGTTTTAAGTTTCCGGGCAATTTTAGTTCCTCCAGTTTCGAACAGCCATAAAAACAACTTTCGCCTAAACTTTCTATACCAGCTGGTAATTGTATTGCTTCAAGTTCTGTACATTCATAAAAAGCATAGTTGTTAATAGAAGTTATAGAAGAAGCAAATTCTACTGAAGCAAGTGATGAACATTGATAAAAAGAATATGCTCCTATAGAATTAACATTGTCGCCGATAGTTAGGGATTTTATACTACTTCCTCCTGCGAATGCATAATCTTTAATCATAGTTATTTCCTCTGGAATCACAAGTTCCTTTACTTCTTTCTTGTTAAGATAAAGATGATGGGCATAATAAAGTGGATTCGCTTCTATTGACCCGAAATCAATTTGGCACCATTTCTTTAGGTCATTGATATAGACTTGATTCAAATTGCTATTTCCAGAAAAAGCATTTTCTCCTATAGAACTAACATTTTTACCAATAGTAACAGAAACGAGCGCACAATGATGAAAAGCATATGAACCTATTGCCTCTACCCCATCACCAATTTTCACGGAAGAAAGGCTTGTGCAGTCCCAAAATGTACTACCTCCTATACTCTTTATTGTATTAGGGATAGTCACAGACAACAAATCATAATTCCTAATAAATGCATTTCCTGAGATGCTTGTTACTGTATAGTCTACATCCTGATAATTCACCTTTTCAGGTATGACTAATATACCATTATAATAATTTTCGCCACTAACACTTGCGGTTTTTTCATCAATATTCAAGTCGTATTTCAAGCCGTCGATTATTACAGGCTCTTGGGCACTTGTCAATATGGGCAGTAGCATCATGATTAAAGGTGATAGTAAATTCTTCATAATTCATATATAATTATAGTGATACATGTTACTTCGCTCCCTTTCTTCTGTCACGCTTGCGATACGACTATGCTTTTTTTAGGTTGGTTATCCTAACAACTTTCCTAAAGCCAAAACCATTAACAGGCTTACACGTAACATCTCCATCAGGAAATACTTGAACAACAATCAACTCTTCTCCTGTCTCAATGTTTACAACGTGATCACCTTCTTCTAAATCTACTGTAGATTCTTCGGAAGAAGGCTTGCTTGTTGTTTCTGTCTTGTTGGGTATAGTCTGTAAGATGTCCTTTATTATTTTAACATCGTTAGTCATACCCCATATCTTAAAAAATAAGACAAGACAACAAATAGCCCAAACAAATCCGATTAAACCTAAAATAAAACTAATTCCTTCCATATTCTCATTTATTAAGTTTATAATTTCTCTAATAATTCGATTGTGCTCTCATCTGGGAAATTCTCCATTCTTCTCCTTACCCATGATACGAAGTCTACTTCACTTGTGAATTGAATATTAAACATTTTAGCCGTACTATTATTGTAATGATTCTCAATTTGAGTAATCACATCGTCTTTGACACCTTGTTTCAGAAGCCGTAAAGTATCTTCACTCAACATGATGACATTAGTGTCATCGTAGTATTCAGGATTAGCATATCCGCCAAAATTGCCAATAAGTTGTCGGATAATACCCATGTCAGTATTAGGCATATTTGGTACAAAAATCTCCAGTCCATAGATGGGATTTTCATCACTATAGATCAGCGGAGATGAGCATCGCACACCCGCATCTTCTTCACCATCTTCTTCAGATAAGACTGGAGGATTCCAATTATAATAGGACATATCGATGCTGACCTGCTTATTCGCAGACCGTGGTGTCTCATAACCAGCATAATGTCCATTAAATATTTTATGAAGATCTGCTTCTGTTATTTTCAATGGTTTCCATCCGTCATGTTCATAACAAGCAAGCCGGTTCAAGTCCTCTTGTCTTACATCGCTGCCCATGACAAGAATCTGTGTGTCACGAGTCAACCCCTCTTTACTTTTTTCAGATGCCCCGAATTCCTTCACCTTCTTGATGATTGAAGATCGGTTTGTGAATTTACCCAAGAACCCAACACGTCGATTGGTAAGGGGATTTTCTTGGATAATGGCATTTTCGCCAAATAAGTCTCGCTCTATCATAATTGTATATTGTCTGAACTATGGTAATTGTTCTATGGTAAGATGTAGAATCTTGTCCGCTTTATACTCTTTGAAGACGACGCCGAATTCTGTCAGTACACATGTCTTTGCTTTGAAACACAAACCATATTTGGTAAAGACATTCTGCATTCGCTCACAGGCAGTTTCTTTGGTTATGTCCTCTCCTTCATCAAAGCAAGCAAGGATATCCTTCCTAAACTCGCATTCGCTTGTCTCATCCAATTCGCGTATATTAGAGAGAACAGTTTCTTTCGTTGTCGCAACCTTCTGTTGTTGCTTGTAATAAAGTTTCAATAGCCTATAATCTTCGCTTTGCAACTCACGCTCTGTAAACTCAACATCCTCTCCATCCGCGTATAGCTTGAACTTCTTTACAAGATTTGGCCATGTTGTTTTTCTTTCTTTGGGAACTTCTGCCTTTGACTTCGACACAACAGGTAACTCTGTGTGATACTTTTCGTAATCCTTACCTGCAAGGATAAGATCCAGGTCCTCTTGGTAAATCTTTCGCACATCCTTTCCTGCTGCTATCAGTTCATCAAACTTTCTCAATTTTGAAGGTCCAGGCTCATCACCAATAAGAAGATAGTTGGTTTTACTACTTACACCCGTATCTATGTCAGCCCCCATTGTTTTTAGGATATTTGCCAATTCCTGTCTATCTATGTTGAAGACACCTGTTATCACTACCTTCCTATCATAAAATGGATTATTGGAATCTGCGCATGATAAGTCTTTTTGAAGTACGTCACCGCAAAGATTAGTATGACCTCTTAAAGCATATGATTGGTATATAATATTGCCAGACGCAGCATTCTTGGCATAGTACTCTGAAACCATCTTTCGTGTAGATTCATCAAAAGTCAATTCTCCTAAAAGATATTTGGGGAAAGTAAGGAAAAGATTCCCGCACATTTCTGCATCATCACAAGCATGGTGATGTTGAAGTGTCTTCACACCAAACCTCTGACATACAACATTTAGAGAATATGAACCGGGGCCTCTGACGACCATTCCATATTTGTTTTCTATTGCTTTGGAAAGAAGATAAGTATCCATAATCTCTCCGTATGGAATGGTTGTCTCAATATTGTAATAAGCGCAACAATCATGAATACATGCCCTTTCCACACAAGCGTTATGAGCAACAAGAGGCAATCCCTCAATAAACGCTTCCATTTTGGGAAGAACTTCAGCAAATGTCTGTTCGCCTTCAAAATCATTTTCAGTAAATCCATGAATCCAAGTTAATGCCGGACCTCGTTTCCCTTCATATTCAAATGGCGGGCGAATGAGTGTATAGTATCTATCTACAATCTCACCATCTTTATATTTAACCATACCAACGGAACATGCGGTGACACGCTGAGGAAAGAGATTCTCGAAGTCGAAACTGACAAAGGTAGTTGGAAACTCAATATTATCCAAATCGAATCTTTTAGGCTTTATTGAATCTGAAAGAATCTTTTCGTATCCTTCGTAATCAGAACACATTTCATAATCTTCCATATCCGAAAGATTATATACTTCTTCCCAATCTACCATTTCATCTTCAAAAGACGACCAGTAATCTGAACTATTCTTCATATCTGCACCATTTGTGACTTTATTAATTTAAACTATGTGGTCATAAGGATTCATTTTTTTCTATAGATATCCCGTTGAGCTTCAATTATTTTCTCCGTCCATTCATTCATATCTGAAGTAAATTCTTTTTCGGTCATTCGTGGTGTGATACCATCGTTATCCATCAGAACACGAGTTGTTTTTGTTATCGTACTTTTCATAGTAGTCGTTATCTCAAACACAACACGCCATGCACCATCGTACTTATTCAGTTTCCGTAGTGAATCATTGACTACCACTGGATACATCCATGAGTTATTGATGTCAGTGGCTATCTGTGAGAATTTATCTATACTTTTCTGATATTCTTCCTTACTTATTTTGTCTTCCCAAAAGTCTGCACCGGTGTGGGCAAAATCCGTAGAACCAAATGTCAAAAGGACATCGGAAAGAAGAGTGTCTACACCTGTCACCTCCATCTTCTCAATTTCGCTGTCAACATTAAACGTACGTTCTCTTAGATACTGCAGAGCATTCTGCCCTCCTTCCCCATATTTAGACACAACGCTGTCGTTACAGGACATTAGGGTCATCACCACAAAGAAGATAAACGTTTTTTCCATAACTTTTAATTGATAGTTTTAAGTCAATTTTGCACCCAACTATCAATCACGCCAAGACACAAAAAGGCATGATGCACCTTTTGCGTTCAGCTTCGAGGTAGCGTAGGAAGGGAACCTCGGCAGTCTTACAAGTTTGCACCACACCTAAGTGCGAATGCATTCCTAATATAAGACTGCGGAGATGCCCCCTTTTACGACCATCTCTTAACGTATTATCTCGTTGCGTTTTTATTCCCAATAAGTTTCCTACGCTTTTGGCTGAACGCGAAATAATAGCGAATGCTTTTTTTTTCCAACGATGTCCCACCGCCGTCCGCACCCGGACATCATGGCGGTGTTCGAATGCAAAGATACGAAGATTATTCGGAACGGCAAAACGATTTTCGATATTTCTTACTAAAAGCATGCAATTTTGCTATCTCCGAGTTAGCAAAAACGGGGGTGTGTTTGTAGTAATGCCTTCCACGGTTCGTGCTAATGCCTACTACGACTCGTACTAATGCCTTGTACGAGTGATAGTAGGCATTACTATCAGGGGTAAAGCCCTATCAGCACGAGGCGTGGAAGGCATTAGCACGAATTCCGGCAGAAGGGCGAACAAACCAAAGTGTAACTGTAACCAAAGTGTATCACCTAAGTGTATCAGGGAAGAGGTGTCCCAACGACTTGACTAATAAGCATATAGTCCTTTGTACATTAGCGTGTAACAGTTGTACACTTTTATTTGGAAAAATTGAGGGTATCATATAGAAATAGAAATCATATAAGGCTATAATATGCCGAGATGAAACTGTTACAACTGTTGCAAATTAAGATAAAAAGGTCTGCCCCAGGCTTGAGGCAGACCTTGACGATTGGTTGTCTGGATTGGAATCAGAATGGCAGATCCTGCTCTGTGGAATCCTGACTCTTGGTCTGATCTTCCTGTTGCAGGCGCTCGTATTCCTTGACAGACTGGACGTAGAAGAACTGGCTCATCACTCCGTCTGCACGTCTCATGATGCGCTCACCGTCTTTTGCTTTGCCGGTGACGGAGGCGGGGTTCAGACAGTGGATGTGAGGAGCATACTTGCAGTAAGTCTTCAGTTTCTTCGTCAGTTTGGTCTTCGAGATCTTGTAGGTCACCTCGCGGCAGAAGTTGTTGTACAACTCGTCTTGCTTCACCTCGCGGTCGAGGTTTCCACTCTCTGGTGCGAAGTAAACTTCGGCCCACTCCTCGAAGTCGCGTCCGATGGCGGCCCGCTCCGACCTGCGCTCCACACACTCCATGGGAGGCATGACCTTGCGCTCGGCTACCGGCAACGAGAGGTAGAGCCTGACGCACTGTAGCATGAACGCGATGTCGGCCTGCCAGTCCTGCTCTGGATACTCGATACCCATCAGGTCGCAGCCGAAGTCGTCGCGAATCTTCCGAGTCTCCAAATAGTCGTTCTGGCTTGTCTTCTCATGATAGTAGTCTGAAAAGATCTGCGGCCATACGCGTCCCATCGTGCTGGGGTCGTTTTTGCGGAGTGTGTAGTTCGTGCCGAAGGCGAACTTCGGACTCTGTGAGAAGGGTATCTCGAACGGGTGGTCGCCCTTGGCCTCGCCACGGAAGTTGCCTGTGATGCGGCCGAAGAAGAAGTCGAAGTTCAGTTGGCGGTGGCACTCGTCGACGATGATCAGGTCAGTGTCTGCCGTGACACCATCGAAGAGGAAGCGGTTATCGACTATCGATGGTACACGGGCCTCGATGCAGAACGTGTTGAGTAACTGTCCCAGGGCCTTCAGGAAGAACGATTTTCCGCTTCGTCCGTTACACTCGTCTTCGCTCTCGCCCATAGCCGAGTCGAGACAGAGTGTAGCCCAGGCCTGTGACTCAGACTTGTAACCCCAGAGCAGATAGCCGATGTTGAACATTTTAGACAGCAGACAGCGGTTTTCTTTAGCCTGCTCCTCGTCGGTGAGCGCCAGCCCCTGTTCGTCGGCCTTTCGCCAATACAGGCGTGAGGCGTTGATGACGAACTGGAAGAACTTGCTGGGCTGACAGTCGGCCACCTTTACTAGAAGGTTGCCGTCATCGTCTTTGATCACCTCAAACATGGGCGCCATTTCTCGGTAGTCGTGCTCTACGATCGACTCCTGCCAGACATAACTGTCGCAAAGCGAGGTGTAAGGCTTTCTGGTGATGCCGTCGGCTGTCACCTCCACCCATCCGTTGCGAAAGAAGAAGCGCTGAGAGGTGGCAGTGGATTTGGTGAAGTCCAGGTCGTCACGCTCCACCAGATGGCTCGTCAGATTGGTAGGCAGATCACGGCAGCGCAGCAGTTTGTTCTGCAGCGCTTCGTCGAGTCCTTCGCGGGCAGCCTGTTGCAGGAGGAAGTTGATGATAGTCTTGGCCACCACGCGGCTCACCTTGATGCCTTCCACGTGAATGTAGAGCGGTTCCTTGCGCGTATCGTCCTTCAGCGTGTAGTAGCCATGAAGTCCGAGATAGTAGTTCAGCCGCGCTGGAGAGATGGTGTAAGACGTATGTCCTTCCTGATCCTCCTGCTTCGACCAATACAGGGCGCTCTGTGCCCGACTGATGAGCCTGCACATGTCGTCGTGTCGGGGATGCAACTGGATGAAATCCTTCAGATCCTTGCGGCGGCGCTGGCGGTTATCGTGCAGATGCCCCATGTCGTCGTCTGTCATCCAGGCGGTAGAGATGATCGGGAATCGCAGCGCCAGTCTGCGGCCTGCCTTCCGGCCAGTGGCATCGATGTCGGGGATGTTGACGATACGACGGGCATACTTCAGCAGCAGCCGTACGTCGGATTCCGTCAGGTCTTCTGTCTCGCTACCCAGCCATACGGGCTGATAGCCCATGCTCAGGCAGTTGACGGCATCGCTGCCACCAGAGACCAGTACCACCTCGTCGAGTTTCTCCTCGCCGCGCTCCTCGAACTTTCTGCGCAAGGCATCGAGTCCGAAGATGTAGTGCTGGGGCTTCTTGCCGATGATAAAGAAGCGGAAGGCCTTGTTGAAGCACTTTGGTTCGTAGACCTTCTGGAACTTCCGGATGTTACCGTCGGCATCCTGATAGGCGCAATCCTCTACGAAAATGGGGTACGTGATGGTGGCCTTTCGGATGGTGGTCCTGCCGTCCTTGGTCACCGAGATGGAGGCCACAGACTTCCAGCCGAGTTCCTTCAAGTGATCTTCTTTCACGCAGGGCCCCCATGTGGCCAGGTCGTCGTTAGAGAAACTTTCCCGGCAGACGACCTTCGGCGGTTGTCCGATCTCAAAGGCCATCGCGTCACGCTGCTCAATCTCAGGTTTGTTGACCGACGACTTGAGTTCTTCCGCCACGCCGTACTGCTCCATCAGTTCGTGGAGCGCCAGGCTGAACTGGGACTGTGTGTAGCCTTTCTCCCTCATATAGAGGTCGATGGGCGAGAATCTGCGCTCCCCTTCGCCACCTCCGTAGTCGACGACGTACCAGCAGCCGTCTACTCCCTTCGGCGGCACGAGGCACGCCGAGGGGGTCTTCTCATCAAGCCGGAGTCTGAACTTCTTCTTGGTGTTTTCAACTGCACCAGCGGCCTGTGGGCAGACGCTGGTGATGATGTCAAGTCCGCTGCATGATGCAGCATACACTTTCGCTAAGTGATCTATAGTCTTCATATCTGTTGAAGATTTTAATTAATAATATAATTAACCACACTTAGCCGGCATTTACTGTGGTGAGGTTTACTCCCTCTGCACAAATACAACATGCGCTCGGGGTGAGTCTTCTCCGAGTGCAAAGTTACGGTATTTTTATTATATTCTCAGGAATAGTTTTGGTTTTGTAAACGGTTGAAAACAAGCGCTTTGCGCTGTTCCTGAAACGATTTTGACCCTTTGGTCGTAGTTTTGACCCAAGATTATCCTGAGTGACCAGAGTTTTGACCCTAAAACCGTCTCCACGGGTCAAAACTCTGGTCGTAGTTTTGACATTTACATGCCAGATACGGGTCAATATATAGGCTGACACATATGGTGCCAGCCTAAGCCCCAGGCTTGAAAAAGTCAAAAGTCAGTTGGAATTATTTGTCGATTCTGTCGAAAATGAATCGACAAACGCATCCATCTCCTGATTGAAAGTATTCTGCTTCTCCTTGATCTCCTTTTTATCTATATTGACAAGTTTTCTCTTCTCAGTCAAGACAGCCCCCATCTTGACGACACCTATGATTCCTGCACAAGGTTTTGAAATGCATCTGAGCATGTTTTCGTTTTTACTACCATCCCATCCGCACCAGAAGAGAAGATGCATGACAAACTTACCCGCCAACATGCCCTTCCACCCGATGACATCATCGCGCTGTTCTGCCAATTCCATGATATGGTCAAGCAATATACGAAGACGGAAAGCCTTCTCTGCATTTTCATTCCCAAAAGCCGTTAACTCATCCTCTGTCAGACCTGCATTTCTGCCGTCTTTGATCCTTTTGCAGGCACAGAAAAAATTGAAGTCTGCATGGTTGATTTCGTGAAACAAACTGGCAATAAGTTGCTTGACATCATCGGCATCATCCATCGCCTTTACAATGTCGTTGTCTATGTTGACATTACCCTGATCCATCATCTCTATGAGCCGTCTGTTTGCTTTCACAGAGCGTTTAAAACTATTCTCATATCGAGGATATGCCAATTCCGGATTGGATCGGATAGCCTTTTCCTCATCAATGATTTCGATACATGTATCAATGATATTCCCTGCCAATTGCAGATAATCGTTCAGGTTGTCGTGCATATCTCTCACAGACTTATCACTATAGGACTCCCACCCAAACATGTCTCTCGAATAAGAACCGTTGAACAATGGCGTCCTGTCATAGGCATTTGCATCATTCTTATACTTTTTGCCACGCTTCTTTTTGGGGTTAAAGCCGTCGATAATCTTTATGAAAGCAGAAAGCGTGCTGCGCATCTTGCTCATCAACTCAATAGCAGTTGAGAAGTAGCGTTTATGGTCAGAGGGATAATCCAGGTTATAAGTTTCCTTCAACTTCAGCATTCTATGATATTCGCTGTGAGTATATTCATAACTTATCCTGAGCCTGGATATAAAAGTGTGTATGTCTTCTATCTTCCAGTTCTTCTGTTGAAGAGCAGACAAGTACCGTTCATCAGATATAGGAGTGAATTTCTCATCTATTACTCTCAACGTTTCTTCGCTGGGCTCATTAAAAAAAGGATTTGGCATAAACTTAATGTTTTAAAGATTAATAGATATATGTTATCCTGTTCGTAAACTTTATGCGGCTTACGAAATCCAATCATATTATTGCTATGTCTTAATATATACATGAATATACAATTGTCGGCTGCAAAGATACTAAAAATCAATGGTTTAACCAAATGTTAATCCTAAAAAGATCTCCTATTTTGGAAACTTTTGTTGTTTGACATGAAAAACACTTTGCAAATTTGGGAAAGAATGTTTGGTAATCTCGAATATTTTTTGTAACTTTGTAGGGTAAAACAGACTTGGTTTATGCCACAAAATTTACAATAATATAATACGTCTAATACTATGGAAAACAACAGAGGCTTCAAAATCTCTCAGTACGCCTGCGCGGTGCTGCTCATCATGAGCAGCATCGTGATGGTGGCGTATCAGGTGGTTAAAATCAATGATGTTGCGGGCGGGCTGCTCTATTATGTGGCACAGTCGTTCCTGCTCGCAGGATCGATCTTTGGCCTCGACCAGTATGTACGATTTATAGACCGACAGATAAAAGAAAGGAAACAGTCATGATCATTACAACAGAACAACTTGACGGCGTACGTCTGACGCCGCATTTCACAGTAGGCGAGTTTCTCAACCTGAAGAAGTACCCTGACAACATCCCGACATTCCCGGACCTGGTGAACTTGTACTTCGGATGCCTCCTGCTATTGGAGCCTGCCCGTCAGGTGGCCGGACCCATCATCATCAACTCCGGATTCCGCAACAGTCGGGTGAACCGATTGGTCGGTGGTGTCGAAAACTCGCAGCACCTCTTCGGCCAGGCTGCCGACATCCGGCCGAAAGACCCGGCACAATTTCAGCGCCTGGTAGATTTCCTCAAAAATTGTAAACATACCGACCAACTGCTGACGGGTAACGGCTGGCTGCACGTATCGTGGAACCCCTTAGGCAAGCCCAGGCACTATGTCAGGACAAAATACTACAAATTTTAATGAAAAAAGTTGGCAAAATATTTGGATAATTCAGAAATTAGTCGTAACTTTGTAGCAGAAATAAGGGGATGACAGAGCGCTTGGAGTAATCTCTTCTCCCCCTGAGTCAGGGGGAGTTAAGAGGGGGGCTGAAGAGGCGCTTGACATGAAGAAATAGAGTGCGGAAAGAGCGCTCGTTCAGACCACCCCGCCCTGTCGGGCTCCCCTCCTAACTCAGGAGGGGAAGAAGATACTCAAAGGGC
>JAEEGK010002069.1_pt1 | contig 50194 bp, 31 predicted proteins | sample 8958771 | NCBI WGS metagenome assembly JAEEGK01 (sample SAMN16246547, study PRJNA631951) | gut metagenome | biome: gut microbiome; feature: rumen; material: SC-attached | host: Bos | place: Iran: Karaj | collected 2018-10 | reverse complement strand
CCACACCACCCGATATGTCGTCTATCTGTGCCCTGACGTACGTCGTGCTGTCAATGTCGGCCAGGAACGCCTCCTCCGTCGTCGTCGTCAGCACACGGTCGGTGTTCGCCGTCACGAAGCTGTCGTACGTCCCCTGAGGCACCGCCACGCGCTCCGTCTCGTCGACAATGTTGCCGTTGGCGTCGCTGCCCTGGCGCTTCAGCTCCGTCAGCACTACCGTCTTCGCAAAGAGCTTCGTCGGCGCGTCGAAGAAGTACACCCTCGCCGTCGTCACCTTATACTCGTCGGCCGTGCCCTGCACGTGCTGGTAGCTGTCCTCGGCACTACGCGTGCCGGCCACCGTCGTCGCGTTCGTCTGCAGACGGAACGTCACCAGCGCCTCCTGGCTCTCCACCGTCGCCTGGCGCTCCTCGCCGACCATGTCGTCGCGCTGGCTGCAGCCACAGCAGAGGGCCGTCGCTGCCAGCAGCACACAGATGAATGTTTTTGAAAGGTACATAGTTTTCATACTTTTTGACTATTGCTGATGGCAAAATTAAACAAAAAAGGTAACAAAACGGGACGACATTTGTTAAAAAACCCAAAATACGCAAGTTTTTTCCCAAAAATCAAGATTATCTCTCGCCAAACCATTACTTTTGCCGAACAAACAAAACTACTACAAAAACCAACCACAATGAAACGCCTACTCCTCACCTTCCTCATCATTTCTCATTCCTCCTTCCTCATTCCTCTTTCCTCTTTCCTCTTTCCTCGTTCCTCTTTCCTCGTTCCTCCTTCCTCCTTCCTCGTTCCTCGTTCCTCCTTCCTCGTTCCTCGTCCATCCTTCCTCGTTCCTCGTTACTCGTCCCTCTCCGCCCAGCCCCGCTACGACTACGCCCGTCTCCACCGCGAGCACCTCGGCCGCGGCGTCGTCGCCGTACGCACCACTGACGGCCGTGTCTTCGTCTCGTGGCGCACCCTCCGCAGCGATCCCGTCGGCCAGCCCTACGACGTCTACCGGAATGGCACGAAGCTCAACGACGCTCCCCTCACCACCGGCGGCACCTGCTTCATCGACGAGCATCCCCTGCCCGCCGACTCCCTCGCCACCTACGAGGTGCGCACCCCCACCGGCGCAGCCCCCATTTCTCATCTTTCATCTTTCATCTCTCATCTAGCCCCCACGGGCTACCTCTCCCTCCCCCTCCACAAGCCTGACGGCCGCTACGTGGCCAACGACGTCTCCGTCGGCGATGTCGATGGCGACGGCGAGTACGAGCTCTTCCTGAAGTGGGAGCCCTGGAACGCTCACGACAACGCCCACGACGGCTTCACCGATCCCGTCCTCATCGACTGCTACCGCCTCCCCCTCCACGGGGCTCAAGGGGACTGTCCCCAATCCTCCCTCCTCTGGCGCATCAACCTCGGTAAAAACATCCGCGCCGGTGCCCACTACACCCAGTTCATGGTCTACGACTTCGACGGCGACGGCAAGGCTGAGATGATTTGCAAGACTGCTCCGGGAAGTTCCGACGGCGAGGGCAAGTATGTCACCGAGGCTGCTACCATTGATGAAATCAAGAATGCTAGTAATACCACCGACTATCGTAACACCGGAACGGTGAGTAAGGGACTGGGACATGTGCTGGCAGGACCGGAATACCTGACAGTTTTTAATGGCATGACGGGTGCAGCCATGCACACCGTCCACTACAATCCTTCCCGCGCAGGAGAGATGAACAAGACCAGTGCCTATCCTGCAAAGAGCTTCTGGAATGACGACTACGGCAACCGTGCCGACCGTTTCCTGGCCTGTGTGGCTTATTTGGACGGTCCCGACCAGAATCCGAGTGCCGTGATGTGTCGCGGCTATTACACCAAGGCTTACATTTGGGCGGTCGACTGGGACGGAACGGAACTGAAGACGAAGTGGCTTCATGCTTCGGTATCGAAGACGCAGGTGGATCATTATGACTCGAATTTCACAAAGACCACCCAGACCTATAGCTCGAATACCGGAAAGACTCCCTACAGCTATACAGCTTGGGGCAATGGCAACCATAATATCTCGGTGGCCGACGTGGATGGCGACGGCTGCGATGAGGTGTGCTATGGTTCGGCCACTATCGATAACGACGGAAAGCTGCTTTATGCCGTTGGCTTCGGTCATGGCGATGCCATGCACTTGGCTGATTTGGATCCCGACCATCCCGGCTATGAGATAATGGACGTGCACGAGGAAGCTTACGAGAATAAGGATGCCGGCATTGGTTACGGCTACGATATCCACGATGCCAGAACGGGCGAGGTGCTCAGTAGCGGACAGCGTGACCGTGACACGGGCCGTGGACTGGCAGCCGACTGGGACGCCGAATATCGTGGTTGCGAGTTTACGTTTGCCACGCAGACATCTACCTATAATTGCAAGGGGCGCAGCATCTATGATACGAATCCCGGCATGAACTTCCGCATTTTCTGGGACGGAGATGCGCAGGAAGAGTTGCTGAACGATATCACTATCTCTAAGTGGGATAAGGGAAATATCAGCACTTTGAGTCTGGCTGCCAGCCGTGCTACGGGCAGTCCTGCCTCATGCAACGGCACCAAGGCCACGCCCTGTCTGCAGGCCGATATCTTTGGCGACTGGCGTGAAGAAGTAATTCTTTGGAACTCAACCGATGCCTCTTCTATCAATGTCTATTCTTCGACTTATACGACAAACTACCGTGTGCCGACGCTGATGCACGACCATGTATATCGCCTGGGCGTTGCCTGGCAGAATGTGGCCTACAACCAGCCGCCTCACCTTGGCTATTATCTGCCCGACTATATTGAGTCGTTTCAGGGAGTAGAGCCGACGGGTATCGTGGAGGTTCAGGCAAAGACAGCCTCTGGTCGTTCTCCGATTTATAACTTGAATGGCCAGCGAGTCCAGAATGCCTCTCATGGCATCTTTGTTCGCGACGGAAAGAAATATGTGGTGAAGTAGTTCAATTTACATCTCCGAAAGGTCAAAATACAAAAACAGATAGTTCGCAGTTGCGGGCTATCTGTTTTTCGTATGTTTTTCCAATAAAGGTCTTGACTATTTCACGTATTCGCATTCAGTCAGCCTTCTAATGAGGCTTCGGTCGGCAGGTAGCCAGTCGATGCTGCTGAGTTGTTCTTTGGTGAGCCAGCGGGCGGCCTCGTGTTCCTTAAGTGTTAGCTTTCCGCTCTCTACTTTGCAGATGTAGCAATGCATGGTAAGGTGGAAGTCAGGATAGTCGTAGTCAATCGTTTTGAACAGTTGTTCCACTTCTATTCTCGTCTCCAGTTCTTCCCAAATCTCGCGTTTCAACGCTTCTTCGGGCATTTCTCCGGCTTCCATTTTTCCTCCCGGGAACTCCCATCCGTCTTTCATCGGACCGTATCCCCGCTGTGTGGCAAAGATGCGTCCCTCTTCGTCATGAATAATAGCAGCAACAACTTCAATAACCTTCATCGTATAATTATAAAAGGTAAAACATATTACTCCTCTCCCTGGGAGAGGCCGTGGAGGGTCTTCTACATAAACCCCTGTTGCTTCAAAGCTTCCAAGAGTCCTTCCGACATAGCCTCGTTGTCTTTTTTCGTGTAGCGGATGTCGGTGAATATCTGTGCCAAAGTCTCCTTGTTGTTGATGCGTAGGAATTCCTGATTCTCGGGCAACTGTTCCTTGGCCGTATAGAAACGGTCGATGCGACTGCGGTCGTAGTCTTCGTAGTGTTCGTCGTGGATAATGGCTTCGAGCGGCAGACGGTCGCTTTGTGCAGGCGATTCATCGGGCCATCCCAGGGTTATCGTGGCCACGGGCATCACCAATTTGGGAAGTTTCAGCACGTCGATAATCTGCTTGGGCATGTAAACGGTGGTTCCCAGATAGCAGTAGCCTAGTCCTTCCTCGTCGGCCAGGTTACAGAAAGTCTGGCAATAGAGTAGGGCATCGGTTGCGGCATTGATGAAGGAAAGGAAATTGTCGTAGCCGGGTTGTGCATCACGTTCCTCCGCCCAGCGTGAAGTGCGGCGGAAATCGGCGCAGAAAGTGAGCACCACGGGTGCCGAAGTCACCATCGGCTGGTTGAAATGGGCAGGTGCGAGTGCTGCCTTCTGGGCTTCAGAGCGGGTAATGACCACGCTGTAGAGCTGCAGATTTCCCATTGTCTGGGTGCGCTCGGCCTGACTGAGCAGTCGGTGGAGCAGTTGGTTGCTGACTTCGCGCTGGGCGTATTTTCGGATACTTGTACGTGTTTCTAAGTTTTTCATATTCCAATAATCTTTTTTGTGACTGCGAAGATACTATAAAAAATAGATTTGGCAAAGAGAAAACAGATTATTTTCTTTCTTGAACATGTTTTTTCACTATTCTTTTTGCTTTCATCAGCCCCGTGGTTTTCTTTTTGGACAACTTTGTGTGATTCCGCTGAAGAAAAGTTTTCCAAATAGAAAATTTTTGTATGGTTTTTCTTTGAGATGTATTCTTTTTATATTAATTTTGCATCCGAGAAATCATCTGAAAATCGCATGGAAAAGAAAACATACTCTTACGAAGAGGCTTTTGCTGCCTCTTTGGCTTATTTTGGCGGCGACGAGCTCGCTGCCCGTGTGTGGGTGAACAAATACGCCATGAAAGACAGTTATGGCAACATTTACGAGCAGTCGCCCGAGGATATGCACTGGCGCATTGCCCGCGAAGTGGCCCGCATTGAGAGTAAGTATAAGAATCCGCTGACGGCCGAACAGGTTTTCGAGCTGCTCGACCATTTCCGCTATGTCGTGCCGGCAGGTTCGCCCATGACCGGTATCGGCAACTCGTATCAGGTGGCTTCACTGTCGAACTGTTTTGTAATCGGACTCGATGGAAATGCCGACTCCTACGGAGCCGTGATGCGCATCGATGAAGAACAGGTGCAGCTGATGAAGCGTCGCGGTGGAGTGGGGCACGACCTGAGTCACATCCGTCCGAAGGGAAGCCCGGTGAACAATTCAGCGCTGACGTCAACGGGCCTTGTTCCGTTTATGGAGCGTTATAGTAACAGTACGCGCGAGGTGGCCCAGGATGGTCGTCGCGGTGCGCTGATGCTTTCGGTGAGCATCAAGCATCCCGATGCTGAGGCTTTCATCGATGCCAAGATGACTGAAGGCAAAGTGACCGGTGCCAACGTGAGCGTGAAGATTGACGATGCATTCATGGAGGCTGCCACCACCGACGGCGAGTATGTGCAGCAGTTCCCCGTGAGCGACTCGGACTACGAAAAGGAAGATGAGAAGCTGAGAGTAAGAAAGTCCATCGATGCCAAGGCATTGTGGGCCAAGATTGTGCATAACGCATGGAAGAGCGCCGAGCCGGGCGTGCTGTTTTGGGACACCATCCTGAAGGAGAGTATTCCCGACTGCTATGCCGATTTGGGTTTCCGCACGGTATCAACGAATCCCTGCGGTGAGATACCGCTCTGCCCCTACGACTCCTGCCGTCTGCTGAGTATCAATCTCTATTCCTATGTGGTGAACCCTTTCACCAAGAATGCCTATTTTGACTACGACAAGTTTAAGAAGCATGTGCAGATGGCACAGCGCGTCATGGACGACATTGTTGACCTGGAGATGGAGAAGATAGACCTTATCATGAACAAGATAAAGGAAGACCCCCAGAGCGATGAAGTGAAGGGAGCCGAATATCATCTTTGGGAAAAGATTCGCCGCAAGAGTGGCATGGGCCGCCGTACGGGAGTGGGCATCACGGCCGAGGGTGATATGATTGCCGCCATGGGACTGCGCTATGGCACGCAGGAAGCCACCGAATTCTCCGTGAACGTGCATAAGACGCTGGCACTGAGCGCCTACCGTTCGAGTGTGACCATGGCCCAAGAGCGCGGTGCTTTCGAAATTTATGACGCTCAGCGCGAGGCCGCCAACCCGTTCATCCTGCGCATTAAGGAGAACGACCCGCAGCTGTGGGCCGACATGCAGAAGTATGGCCGCAGGAATATTGCCTGCCTGACCATAGCCCCCACGGGAACGACGTCGCTGATGACGCAGACCACAAGCGGTATCGAGCCGGTGTTCATGCCCGTCTATATGCGCCGCCGCAAGGTGAATCCCAACGACACAAATGTGCATGTGGACTTTGTCGACGAGGTGGGCGACTCCTTCGAGGAGTACGTGGTCTATCACGCCAAGTTCATGGAATGGATGAAGGTTAATGGCTTCGACACTGAAAAACGTTATACGAAGGATGAAATCGACGCCCTGGTGGCACGCTCACCATATTATAAGGCCACGGCCAACGATGTGGACTGGCTGATGAAGGTGAAGATGCAGGGAGCCATCCAGAAATGGGTCGACCATAGCATCTCGGTGACAGTCAATCTTCCTAACGATGTCGACGAGGCTCTCGTGAACCGGCTCTATGTGGAAGCATGGCGCAGCGGCTGCAAGGGCTGTACCATCTATCGCGACGGCTCGCGTTCGGGCGTGATGGTTCAGGTGAATGAAAAGAAAAAGAAGAAGGAAAACGAAGGCGAAGAAGAGAACGAGAAAAAGGCTGCAATGCCTTGCAAGCATCCTGAGGTGACGGAGGTTCGTCCGCAGACGCTTGAGTGCGATGTGGTGCGCTTCCAGAACAATAAGGAGAAATGGGTGGCCTTCGTGGGACTGCTGAACGGTTATCCCTACGAGATTTTCACCGGACTTCAGGACGACGATGAAGGCATCGTGCTGCCCAAGACGGTGACCAAGGGAAAGATTATCAAGCAGACCAATCCCGACGGCAGCCATCGCTACGACTTCCAGTTCGAGAACAAGCGCGGTTATAAGACCACCGTCGAGGGGCTTTCCGAGAAGTTTAACCCAGAATATTGGAACTATGCCAAACTCATTTCGGGCGTGCTGCGTTATCGCATGCCTATTGACCATGTGATGAAGTTGGTTGGTTCGCTGCAGCTGAAGAGCGAGAGCATCAACACTTGGAAGAACGGTGTGGAGCGCGCGTTGAAGAAATATGTAACCGACGGCACTGTGGCTTCCGGACAGAAATGCCCCAATTGCGGACAAGAGTCGCTGGTCTATCAGGAAGGTTGTCTGATTTGTACCAACTGCGGTGCTAGCAGGTGCGGGTAAAGCCCACCCCTGACCCTCCCAAAGGGAGGGGGCTGAAACTTGAAACCTGGAACTTGAAACTTGAAACCCCATGAAAGTAGAAAACAGTTATATAGAGTTGAAGGGACTACGCTTTCACGCACGTCATGGCGTGCTGCCACAGGAGAAAGTGGTGGGCGGCGACTATGTGGTGAATTTGCGCGTACATTATAATATATCGCGCGCGTTACAGTCCGACGATGTGAAGGATACGCTGAATTACGCCGACATATATCAAATCATAAATAAGGTGATGCAAAAGCCATCCTGTCTGCTCGAACACGTAGTGGGCAGGATTGGCCAAAGCATTTTCGAGGCGTTTCCCGAGGCTGAGATTGCCGACGTGGAAATCACAAAGTGTAATCCTCCGATGAGGGCCGACTGCGAAGGAGCCACGGTGTATTGTTCGCTGCACAGATAGGCATTTTCGGTGTTCAGCGTATAAAAACTTTTTCCTTTTCTTCCGTTTTTGAATAGAATTACTTAAATTTGCAACCGACAATGAGCAGAAAAATGATTTTCACCTTGACAATGATGCTTGCCATGACCCTTTCGGCCGTGGCGGCCGGTCATCGTTTCACGCTCGTTATCGACGCCGGTCATGGTGGTCATGATGCCGGTGCACTGGGTAGTTTTTCAAAGGAGAAGAATATCAACCTGAAGGTGGCGCTTGCCTTTGGAAGAATGGTGGAACGCAACTGTCCCGATGTAAGGGTCATCTATACCCGCAAGACCGATGTTTTCATCCCTCTCGACGAGCGTGCCAATATTGCCAACAGGGCGAAGGCCGACCTTTTCATCAGTATTCACACCAATGCGCTGCCTCATGGGAAGGTGGCCCGCGGTTTCGAGGTATACACGCTGGGTATGCACCGCGCTGCGGATAACCTAGAGGTTGCAAAGCGTGAGAACTCTGTTATTCTCGAGGAGAAGAACTATAAGCAACGCTACGAAGGCTTCGACCCGAGGTCGTCGGAGAGCTATATCATCTTCGAGTTCATGCAGGATCGTAACATGGCCAAGAGTGTTGAGCTGGCCAAACTGATACAGAAAGAGGTCTGTGCCCAGGCAAGCCGTCCCAACAAGGGCGTGCACCAGGCCGGTTTCCTTGTGCTCCGAGCCACGTCGATGCCCAGCTGTCTGATAGAATTAGGCTTCATCACCACGCGCGACGAAGAGAACCTGCTCAATTCCGAGAGTGGAATCGAAGCCCATGCCCGCGGCATCTTCCAGGCTTTCAACCGTTATAAAAAAAAACACAGCGACGGGATAGTAGTACCATACGAAGCCCCCAAAAAGGAAACGGTAAGCGTTCCGACAATAGTGCCGCGCGAGGAAGTAGCAAGAAAAAGTGAACCTGTGCGTCGCGAGGTGCGTCAGCAGGAACGACAGGAACAGTCTGCTCCTCGCGAAATGCAGTCGGCCGTTGAAGAGATTAAACCGCAGCCCGAGCCTGTGCAGCCTGTTCAGCCGGTAGCTCAGCCCTCCGACAGCCGTCCCGTTTTCAAGGTGCAGATACTTACCAGCGGCCGTTCGCTTCGCCTTAGCGACAACCGTTTCAAAGGCGAGAAGAACATTGAAAGCTACCAGGAAGGCAACCTTATCAAGTATACTGTCGGTAATTCCACCAACTACAGCGAAATATACCAGTTGCGCAAGTCGCTGCTCGGCAAGTTCCCCGAGGCTTTCATCATTGCTTTCCGTAATGGCGAGAAGATGGATGTGCAGCAGGCAATCAGAGAATATAAATCATACAAGAATAAATAATGGAGAAGAAACACGGTAAAGAAGTCAAGATAGCTCTTGTGGCGCTTTTTGGATTGTTTGTCCTTTTCGTGGGAATGAATTTCCTCAAAGGACTTAACATATTCTCGAAGGGCGATGTCTATTACATCTCCTTCCAAGATGTCACGGGTCTGGCCTCTTCCAGTCCCATCTATGCCGATGGCTATCCTGTGGGTACCGTGCGTTCCATCGACTACGACTACACCCACGAGGGCAAGACCAAGGTTACCATAGATATCGAACCTGAGATGCGCATACCCAAGGGGTCGTCGGCCGTTATCGAGAGCGACATGCTCGGCAACGTGCGTGTCAACCTGCTGCTGGCCAACAATCCCCGCGAGAGAGTAATGCCGGGCGAAGTGATTCCCGGTGAAATTGCCTCGGGACTGATGTCAAAGGCGGCCGCCCTTATACCTGAAGTGGAGAAGATGCTGCCCAAGCTTGACAGCATTCTCACCAGCATCAATACGCTGTTGGCCAATCCCGCCATCGCCCAGTCGCTGCAGAACATTCAGACCACTACTCACAACCTCACCAACACCACCAACCAGCTGAACCGCCTGGTGGCAGGACTGAACGGACAGGTGCCTACGCTGATGAACAAGGCCGGCGGTGTGCTCGACAATGCGCAGACGCTGACAGGTAATCTTGCCCAGCTCGATGTAGCCTCCACATTGGCCAAGGTTGATGCCACTATGCAGAACGTGCAGAATATGACCAACCAGCTGAATTCCAACGAAGGAACCCTGGGTCTGCTTATGCGCGACGCTTCGCTCTACAATCATCTCAGTTCCACCGCCAACGATGCCGATTCGCTGCTCATCGACCTCAAGGAGCACCCCAAGCGATACGTTCATTTTTCGCTTTTCGGAAGGAAGGACAAAGCACCGAAAAAGTAGCTAATTTAAAAATAGTCTAAATAAGATTTGCGTCCACGGCAATCTTTGGCGATGTTTCCTAACTCATTATAGTTGCCGCATTTCTGCCGTTTTGCTGCACCAAATGCTTCAAGTAGGCTTCTCGCTGGGCTCATTTTGCAAAGTGCTGATATTTAGCGATTTCTAATTATGCAATACCCTTCGGTTGTAGTTTTTCCTTACAGGTCTTCTAAAGTCCCACATTATCGTGTTTTACATCTTATTCATTAAAAAATTGTAAATCATGCGATTTGTTTTTTTTGAGAATTTGATTTAATTTTGCATCACGAAATCAAACAATATTAACTTGTAGAATAACAGAATGAGTATTAACCCCCGCCTGCTCTGGGATAATTGTCTGAATATTATAAAGGACAACGTCTCGGAACAGCAGTTCGCCACCTGGTTCAAGCCGATAGCCTTCAGGTCGTTCAAGCCGGCCACGAGGGAGATATTGGTCGAGGTTCCAAGTATGTTCGTATACGAATACTTGGAGGAGAACTATGTCGACCTGCTGCGCAAAACGCTCACACGCTTCTTCGGCGAGGGCATAAAACTCAACTACAGTGTGGTCACCGACAGGCAGAACGGACTCACGCAGAGCATTGCCGGTGAAGATCCTGCTGCCATCGAGGCACCGTTGCCCAAGACGCGCGGCAACCAGCCCCCTTCGGTAATCGATGCAGCACGTCCGCAGGACATTGATTCGCAACTTGATCCCCATCACACCTTTGCTAATTTCATCGAGGGCGACAGCAACAGGCTGTCACGCTCCGTGGGACTTTCCATTGCCGAGCATCCCAATAGCACGCAGTTCAACCCCATGTTCGTCTATGGACCTTCTGGTTGTGGCAAGACACATCTCATCAATGCCATCGGTGTGCGTACAAAGGAACTCTATCCCCAGAAGCGTGTACTCTATGTCAGTGCCCGGCTGTTCCAAGTACAGTATTCCAATTCTGTGATGCAGAATCGCACCAACGATTTCATCTCGTTCTATCAGACCATCGACGTGCTTATCGTCGATGATATTCAGGAGTGGATGACTGCCCCGAAGACACAGCAGACCTTCTTCCACATCTTCGACCACCTTTTCCGCAACGGAAAGCGCATCATCCTGGCCAGCGACCGTCCGCCAGTTGACCTCAAGGGAATGCCCGAGCGTCTCATCACCCGATTCTCTTGCGGACTGATTGCCGAGGTGGAAAAACCCAACACCCAGTTGTGCGTGGACATCCTGAATAGCAAGATTAAGCGTGATGGACTGAAGATACCTGCCGAAGTGGTGCAGTATATTGCCGAGACCGCCAACGGCAGCGTGCGTGACCTCGAGGGCGTCATCAATTCCCTTCTGGCCTATTCCATTGTCGACAACGCGTGCATCAACATGCGACTAGCCGAGCGCATCATCAAGCGGGCCGTTAAGGTGGACGACAAGCCCCTCACCGTAGACGAGATTGTGGGCACTGTTTGCAATCACTATAACGTGCCCGAGTCTGCATTGGCCAGCAAGAGTCGTAAGCACGACATCGTGCTCGTTCGCCAGATTTCCATGTATCTTGCACAGAAGTACACCAAGATGCCCGCTTCGCGTATCGGCAAACTTGTTGGCGGCCGCGACCACAGCACCGTTATCCACAGCTGCAACACCATCAGCCAGCGCCTGAAGGTAGATCATGCCTTCCAGTCGGAGATTGACAGCATTGAGCAGTCTTTCAAGATTAAGAAATGATTTTCGTCATGTCGTCATGTCGACATACCGTCATACCGTTATAACGCCATCATCATAAAAAAACAGCCGGGTCTCACGACTCGGCTGTTTTTCACATAAAAACTAAATTAACTCAAGTTTATAGGAAATGCATACTTTCACAAGCATGTTCGTTTTTCGCAAAAGCGAAAAAACAATATAATTCTGATAATTAATTCTATTAATGTTGCAAATATACACTAATAATTCATTTTTTGCAAATACTTTTGTACGATTTTTTTATATACAAAGGCTTTTTATATTTTTTTTGCTAAATAGGAACGGAATATGACTAAAATCCCGTCGGTTTTGAGCAGAATGCGGTCGCCTTTCGCTTCGTTTAGGGTGCCTTGCCATAGTTCTTTGTAGGTGTATGGCTGCCACACGAAACCTTCACCTTCTACTTTCCGGGCAGTGACGTTGAAGAGGCTGACTTGCTGTCCGGGGAAGGTGTTGAGTTCCGTTGTTCCGTTGATGACGGAAAACCATCCATGGTCGGTGTATATCTCGGGGATAATGCCGAACTCCCTGACATAGCGGGGCAGCAGGAAGATGTTGCCGATGGTATGGTCTTCGCGCTTACCGGTTGTTCCAAGATAGGCAATACGACGAAATCCCTTTTCCTGACAGAAACGGGTGGCTTTGGTCAGGTCGTTGTCGGCTTGCTCACTTTCCAGGTGGATGATGGCGGCATATCGTGTCTTGAATTCAGGTTCAAGGGAGTCACCGTCGCCAACAATGGCATCTGGCATGAAACCCAGCGCAATAGCCTTTGCCGCTGCACCATCGCAACAGCAGAGGAATTTCGCTTCCCTGAGTATCTGCAGGGGAATATCGGCTGTCGGGAATTCACCGTCTGCCAGAATAACGGCATCGAAGTGGGGCAGTGTGTTCATTTGCATTTCAGGTGGTGACGGTCTCATTCATTGAGTAAGACTTGGCCATACTGTTCCACTTGAAGTAGCCCATGACGGCGATAACCACATAGAGCCCGTAGAGAAATGCCTTGAAAGGAATCCCTTTCACGATATACAGGTAGGTGCAGATGGCATCGACCACAATCCAGCAAATCCATTGCTCGACGTATTTGTGGGCCAGCGCCCACAGGCCAACGAAACTCAGGGCATTGGTAAAGGCATCGAGTATGGGAACAGTGGAATTGGTCCAATGCTCGAGGACGTAGTAGGTGACAGCCCAAAGGACAAGGAAGGTGGCGAGCATGTTCAGATACAGAACGGGCCGCACATGTGTGATCGGCATTTCCTGGCTTTTGCCCTGACTTTTCTTCTTGCTGAATTTCCACATGGCATAGCCGTAGATGGCCGCTACGGTATAGTAGCCTGCCATGCCGGCATCGCCGTAAAGTCCGTGACTATAGTAGAGGTAGATATCGAGTGCAGGCATAATGATACCCACAATCCATAAGGCAATGTGGGCCCTGTACTCAAGCCAAATATAGAGCAGGCCCAACACCGTGGTGAAGATGTCGAGGCCGTGCTCTATGATGAATGGATGCAGTTCCATGCGCGATTAGAATTTCAGCGTGATGCTGCCCATGGCGGTAAAGCCAGCCGAGGGCACGTAGCCAATCTGATAGTAGCGGTTGTCGTTGGGATGGCCTCCGCTGGCGTAGATGGCGCTATATACCCATCCACTCTGTGCAAAGTGACTGTCGAAAACGTTGTTAAGGTTGGCCCCGAAGACGATTTCCTTGAGGAACTTCTTGACGGGCAGCGTGTAGTTCACATTGAAATTGCTCACCGAATAGCCGGGCAGCGAACGGTCTTTGCATTCGGTGTTGTCAAGATACATGCGGCTGACGTATCCCGTGTGCCAGGTGGCTGTCCATCCTTTCCAGTGGAAGTTCACGAATCCGTTCAGGATGGCTGAGGGCGAGAAAGCCAGCGTAGAGTTGTCGTAGTGGATGGTCTGGCTGCCGTTGTCCCAGTCTTCCACCACCTCGTCGAAGTCCTTGATCTTGTTCTGGCTCAGTGCTGCATTGCCTTCGATGGAGAGCCAGGGGGTAATGTCCACGCCGGCGGTGAGCTCCACGCCCATGCGATAGGAATCCTTGATGTTGGTGGTGAGTGCCTCGCCGATGTCGCTCTGCGCACCGGTCTGCACAAACTGGTCGGTGTAGTCCATATAATACAAGGTGGCACCGGCACGCCAGTTCTGTGCTGCATAGCTGTAGCCCAGTTCGAAGTCGAGCAGCGACTCAGCCTTTGGGGCAGGGTAGGAACCGTTGTCGGTGAAGTTGTTGCGCTCAGGTTCGCGATGGCTCAGTGCTGCCGAGAAGAAGGCGCGATGACCATCCTGATGGAAGCTCACGCCCGCCTTGGGATTGAAGAAGTCGTACTTGTTGTCAATATCGAGGTAGTGCTTCTTCATCTCACCGGTGTTCTCATCCTCGTAGAACTTGTCGTTGTAGCCGTCAGTCTTGTAACCCACGTGGCGATACTGGATGTCGGCAAACACGTCCCAGCTGTCGGTGATGCGATAAAGCGCCTTGACAAAAGCACTGGCATCCAGCTTGTGGGCATCGGAGTCGTAGTACTTATAGTCGCCGTTGCTCATCAGATGCCTGCGCAGTTCCTCGTTCTTGATATAGGTGAGATAGCCGAAGTGGTTGCCGTCGAACTGCTGAACGGAGAGTCCGCCGATGATGTCCCAGTCCTGGTCCTTATAGTTCACGTTGCCCACCAGTCCGTAGGTGTCTTGTGTAAGTCCCTTCTGGCGCACGAAGTCGGTCTTTTTCAGCGTGGAACCGTCTGCGAGCGTATAGTTATTCAGTCCGAATTTCTTCAGCTTGTTGTTCAGTCGGAACTCCTTGTAGTAGCCGTAGCCGTGGGTGTAATGGAGTGAGGCAGTGGTGCTCCAGTGGTCATTGATATCCCAGGCTGCCGACAGGATGTTGTGATTCTGCCAGAAGTTGTCGGTGGTCTTGTCCCACAGCGAGCCGTCGGCCATGGTGTAGCGCTGGGTGACGTAGTTGCCGTCAGCATCTTTCATGAAGTTGCCGTCGGCGTCGTAGGCCAAGGTTTCGTAGAGGGTGTTGTATTTGCCGAGTCCGACTTTGTAAAGGTCTTCATAGTCCTTGATGCCGGTCTTTATTCCGTAGGTGCCGTCCATCAGACTCATGTCGTTGTCGCCCGCCGTAATGCCGTTCCAGGCCTGTCCGGTCTTTTCGAAGTTTCCGATATTCTTATAGCGGATGGTGAACTTGTCGTCGAGCCAAGTCAGTCCGCCATAGTAAGAACCTGAGCGGCCGCTGGTGCCGTGGATATAACCGTCGGTGTTGGTCTCGTGGTAGGCACCGTCGAAAATGAGATGGTTCCACAGCAGACCCGTAGAGAATGCACCGCCCACGTTGAACGTGTTGTAGGAACCATAGGAGAAGTTCACTTCGCCGCCAGCTTTCTCAGAAGGAGTCTTCGACGAAAGGGCCACCGTGCCGCCGAAGGCACCATCGCCATTGGTACTCGTTCCTACGCCGCGCTGAATCTGCACACCTCCCAGCAGCGAACTGTAAGAATTCATGTTGGCCCAGAACACGGCCTGGTCTTCAGGTGAGTTCAAAGGCACACCGTCGAGCGTCACGTTGATGCGCGAGTCGCCGGCACCACGGATGCGCAGATAACTGGTTCCCGTGCCCAGTCCGTTCTCGCCCCATGCCAGTACGCCCGGTGTCTGCGAGAAGAGGAAAGGCAGTTCCTTACCCGTCTTCGAGAATTTCTGTAATTCGTCTTTCTTGATGTTTGCCACGGCGAAAGGAGCGTTCTTCTGTACCCAGACGCCTTTCACCACTACTTCCTGCAACTGTTCCATACGGAGCGAATCTCCATCCGCTTCGTTGGCAGCATTTACGGCCGTCACGCTCATCCCGAGCAATGCAGCCATCACAATCTTTTTGTTCATTTTTCCTTTTACCTTAATATATAAAATGTTATAGGTTAAAGGGGCAAGGTGCAAGAGAATGATTCACGTTTTGTCACCTTCGTTGAGAATATCGGTCTGTTCATCCCTACGCCGGCATTACCCGGATCAGGTTCGAGGGTCTAATCTCAGCCCGCCCACGGCGGACACCCCTTAACTTACCCTTTGTAAGTTGGGTGCAAAGGTACGAATAAGTGAGCGAAAAACCAAATTTATTTTGAGTTTTTACCTTTCCCACTTTCGTGGCCGGTGACCGTTGGTTCCGAACGTGAGTACCTTCATGGCGTGAAACGACATAAAGGTACTAAAAGTCGAGCGCAATACAAAATAAATTCGAATTTTTTTTATTGCCGAGACGGAGTACCTTCGGCGAAGCCAAAGGTTGTGCAAATGAATGAAATAATGAAAAAGAATGGAAAGAAAATTATGGGGAAATAAGTGATAGTCATCGCGCGCGCGTATGTGAAAGTTTTTTTGCGAAAAAAAATGCCACTTTGCCACTAGCCCAGTGTTTATCGGTGTTCAGGCGGTGGCATTATGGTGGCATTAGTGGCATTTTCGACGACAATCCGCCAGCGTAAGACCATTACGTGAAGGTGTTGCAACTTCCATTCTAACTTTAATCCGGGGAGTGCAAAAGGGTTGCACTACTGGTGCAGATAGGCTGCACTACTAGTGCAAAAGGGTTGCACCGAGCAACCTCACGTCTCCCTCAAAATAAACAATAAATGCTTATGAAACTTACAATGATCAGAACCGACAAGAAAAAGCAAAAGCACATTATCCACACGAAATAGCAAGATAATGCCACTAATGCCACCATAATGCCACCGCCTGAACACCGATAAACACAGGCTTAGTGGCAAAGTGGCATTATTTTCAAGAAAAAAAGTTTTCCCTGTTTGGAAATTACAAGGAATCGCTATAAAGATTATAGTTGCGATAGAAAGAGCGCATGGATGTGTAGCCGGCCTGCTCAGCCAAGTCCTCTTTCCGTGCTTCGGGATTTTCCTTTTCCAACCTTCTCACGTAGGCGATGCGCTTGCGGTTGATGAATTCTGCAAACGGCATTCCAGTCTCCTCGTTCACCAGCTTTGAGAGCATGGTGCGGTTGGTGCCCAGTTGCTGAGCCAGTTCAGCCAGGGTAAGTCCCGGTTGTAGGTATAGTCTTTCGTCGTCAATCTTCTGCAATAGTTGCGAATACCCCTCTTGTGGAGTCTCCTCTATGGTCTCTTCGCACTCTTCTTGCGCGATATCCGCAAATGAGAACTGTTGAATGAACCCACGGTAGCAAAGCAGGTAGAGCAGACCGCTGAAGAAGCATGCAAGTACCGCAAAGGGAATCTCGGAAGAGAAAAACACGGAGCGTCCGATAACATTTACCACAAACGAGAGGATACCAGTGAGGACCATTAATAATAATATGGTGGTAATGCCGTAGATCCGTTTGTCATCGTTATCAGCATAGATGGAGTCGATAAGCCTGTTGTATCGGCGTATCCGGCGGATGCCTATGAAAAGTACAATTAACAAACTGATGGCAAAGAAGCCTTTTGCCACATGATGGATCACAGCCTGTGCAAGGGCCGCTCCTGAAAGTCCTTGCATGGAGTTATTATATAGATAGGTATCTATGAATTGCTGGGATTCATCACCGCTCATTACCGTATATATAACTGCCACTATAATGCCGAAAATCATTGGCGGCAGCACGGTGAGCCATCGCTGCCGGTTGGTCACCGTTCCCTCTGTGAGTACGGTGAGATAGTACAAATAGAGCGGATAAACCAACAGGTTGCATGTCACATATACCGTATCGCTTACAGGTATCAGACTCGTCATCCGATTAAAGAAAACGAAATGTCCTCCGTAGAGCAGCGTGGCGGTGATTGCCCACAGCAATTGTTCACGATGGGCAGCACGATTACCCTGCTCCCAAAGGTTCAAGGCAATGGCAACCGACCAGAAAGCGCATACTACCAACGGCAGGAAAGATACTATCAGATGATTCATGTTGCAAAGATACGATTAAGCGAGAACAAAAACAAATAAAACTTGTTTAAATTTCTTTTGTCGAGTGAAAGTATCTTCTAGAAAGATAATCAAAGAAACTAAAAAACGATGCAGAATATGTCCTTAAACGCCCCGAAATCCCTTAATGAACGTTAAATGTACGATATGGCACATCCCTTGTACGATATGGCACAACCTTTTCCCGCGGGGCTTTTGAACTCATTCCCCTTTTTCTTATCTTTGCAAACATAAACCTAGTAAGTATCAATTAAGCAGCAATAACAAGTTTTAGAATTTTTACCAAAACAAATAATAAACAAATGGAAACAGTAAAACGTTTATTCATTTCGATAATTGTCCTCCTCGGCTGTTCTGCCGGTGCATGGGCTATAGAACAAGATTCCGACGGCTATTATCTAATCGGTTCGGTACAGGATTGGAAGGATTTCGCAGCATTAGTGCAAACTACACCAACGGCTAATGCCAAAATGACGGCTGATGTTGACCTTGGCGACGACCAGACAAGAATAGGAGATGTGGCAGGAAATGAATATGGTGCGAAGTTCGGTGGAATATTCGAAGGGCAAGGACATACATTGACCGTTGCTTACAATATTACGGGCCAAAATATGTGTGCTCCGTTTACCAAAACGAATGGAGCGACTATTAAGAATCTTCATGTTGCTGGAACAATGAGAACCGAGTTTTGTCACTTGGCTGGCATAATAGCAGATGCCTATGGAAATAATACGATTGAAAACGTGTGGGTTTCCGCAGATCTAACATCAGCGAATAATTATAATTCTGGGGGGCGTATTCTTGACCTATGTGGCGCTTTTGTGGGCTGTAAGAAAACTGGAACACTTTCTATATCAAATGGTCTGTTCTCAGGTAGCATTACGACCGAAAACGGAAGTATTTGGAACGGAGCGTTCCTTGGTTATATAGACGGTGAAAACCAATCGTCAGCAACAATCACTAACTGCCTGTCGGTAGGTACATTTAGCTATATCGAACACGAAACCACGATACCAAATAGGGGGACTAACACTTACTGCTATGTGAAACAATTCCCAACAACCATTCCTGATGAGATGCAAGTAACCGACGAACAACTTGCCAACGGCACCATCGCCGCAGCCCTTGGCGACGGGTGGGCGCAAGACCCTTTAACCCACCAACCGGTGCCTAAGATATTCACCACGGTTCAGGACGAAGACGGTAATTACCTTATCGGCTCTGTGCAGGACTGGAAACGATTCGCCGAGCTGGTCAACAGCGGAACTAATACAGCAGCAAATGCCAAGATGATTGCTGATGTTGATTTAGGCGACGACCAGACCTATATTTCTCCCGACTGGCATGGTGAATACTCAAACCTTCACTATCATGGAACCTTCGACGGTCAGGGGCATACGCTTACGGTACACTACAATAGCGACAAGTATTTTCATACCCCCTTTAGCCAGACAAGTGGTGCTACAATCAAGAACCTGCATGTAGCTGGTACAATCAAATCAACTTCGTCAGGGCCTTCCCATATGAGCGGTCTTATCAGTAACTCTGCAGGCAATGACGTGATACAGAATGTGTGGGTGTCTGCGGATATTACCGGAGGTAGCCATTCATGGATTGAATGTGGCGCCTTTATTGGGTGTAATAATTGCGGAAACTCTACAATTACAGACTGTTTGTTTACGGGTTCCATTACTACTACTGGAGGAAATAACGGTTGCTTCGCAGGTTGGGTGCAAAGTTATAATCCCTCATCAATAACAACGACTAATTGTCTATCGACAGGAACATTTAATATAGGGTCCGGTTCGGTGTCAAGAGGTACTTTGAACAACTGCTACGTCAAGTCATACCCATATTCAATTCCATCCGCTATGCAAGTGACCGACGAGCAGCTTGACAATGGCACTACTGCTGCTGCCCTGCAGGCTGACCGTTCGGAGGAAATCTGGGTCCAAGACCCTGTGCTCGGTATTCCTATGCTGAAGATATTCGCTACCCCTGCTGTCGAGTATTTCCTCATCGGCTCATTACAAGACTGGAAGGATTTCGCCGAGTTGGTTAAAACCGAACCAGCGACTAACGGCAAACTGATTGCAGACGTAGACTTGGGTAACGACCAGACAATGGTGGGAAGTATGGAATCCCCATATCGTGGAATCTTCGACGGACAAGGATATACGCTGACGGTTAACTATGATATGAATTTGACGACATCGGCTGTTGCTCCTTTCGCTGTTGTAGGCGATGCCGTGATTCAAAAGCTGCATGTGGCAGGAAGCATCAAACAGCAATATTGTGGCGCCGGAGGTGTTGTCGGCTCTATCATGGGCAACGTAACCATAAAAGAATGTTGGGTTTCGGCATATATGTATGTACAAGGCTATGGGAATCTTCAAGGAACTATCGGCGGTATTGCAAGTTGCTGCGATAACTCAGCAGTAAGGAATTGTAGCATTCTGATTGAAGACTGTGTGTTCTCTGGCGAAATGGGTACCGGTTACCATTGCGGTAGTATCATGTCACATGTGAACGGTGACTATGGTAATTCTGCCGTTATCAAGAATTGTCTCTCCATAGGTACATACGTTTCTCATTCAGGAACCACAGGAACCTTTATCAGGGTTGGAGTACAAGGCGATCCTTATACTATTGACAACTGTTATTATAAAACTTCTTGGGGAGCCGTACAAGGTACGCAAGCCACAGAAACACAACTCTCCGACGGCACTACTGCTACCGCCCTGCAGGCTGGTCGCTCGGAGGAAATCTGGGTGCAAGATCCCGTGCTTGGTATTCCGATGCTGAAGATTTTTGCCAAAACAGAAGAAGATAATCCCGTCACCGACCTCAGCGCCACGACAACGGCGAATACGTATATCGTTTCAGCTGCTGGGAAATACAAGTTTAATGCAACAGTGAAAGGCAACAGCGGACTGGATCCCCTTACCGGCACTATAGCCACGCCCATTGACCCGGCCAGCATCGCCGGAGTCAAGGTGCTCTGGGAACTCGGCGACACCTACGGTAGAGCCATTAAATATGAAGACAGTGCGTATGACATCAGCTATTCCGACGGCTATGTTTATTTCTCTACCCCGAATTCTTTTACTACTGGGGTTGCATGTGTCGCTATTTATGACAGTTCTGACAATATCCTTTGGAGTTGGGATATATGGAGCACTCCTGAGCCAGGGACAGCAACATATAATGGGAATACCTTTATGGATCGTAACCTGTGTGCTGTTGACCTGAACTACAATCGCGGATTCTTATATCAGTGGGGCCGTAAGGATGCCTTCTCGGCAGCCACCGGTTCTTATGCTTCTTTCACTTTCGTCCCGGCATTATTCACCGCTTTCAACACGGTAAGAGGTATCCAGACCATCGATTACTGTATCAAGCACCCGACAACGCATGTGAACAACGGCGACGAAAATTCCTGGATGTCTAGAGAAGAATATGAGAAATTGCCTTGGCGGGATGATATAAAAACCATCTATGATCCCTGCCCAGCTGGATGGAGAGTGCCTACAGCCGCAGAGCAAAACGGTTATTCGGGCTTGCCTGGCACGGGATTCAGCAACGCAATCAACGAGTTCGGTAATCCTGGGAGCGGTTATTATCGGTCTTCTACCATCAGTTCGTATCCCAAGGCGTATGCTTTCCGCCAAAGTGGTCAACAGAACAATTGGGGAACCAACCCGGCCTTTGCCATCCGTCCGGTGAAGGAAGGCATATACTTTATCTATACTGTTCCTGCTTCTGGCTTGGGTACATTCAGTGCTGCTGAAAACGTCATTATCCCCGCAGGACTTACGGCTTACTACTGCACGACACTGAAGACATACGAGGATGGTAAATTGGGCGTAAGGGTGTTCAGACTGAACGGCATCATTCCTGCTAATACAGGTGTGTTATTGGAAGGTTCTGCAGGCCAGTCTTATCCGCTCACGGCTACGAATGTTGAAGCCACCGCTCCTGCCGGGAACTCACTTGTGGCTGTTGTAGAATCTCAGCACATTGCCGCAACGGAAGGAGACTATACCAACTTTATGATGAAGGGCGGCAAGTTCATTAAGATCCAACAAGACGACGAGAGCGTTAAGATGCCCGCCAACCGTGCTTATCTGCCCTTACTGACCTCAGCCATCAGCGGCAGTAATGCCAAGGAGATAATGCTGTATTGGGATGATGAAGAGGCGACGGGTATTGAGAGCCTCACCCCCGGCCCCTCTCCAAAGGGCGAGGGGAGTATCTATAATCTCAATGGTCAGAAACTCTCAGCTCCGCAAAAGGGTATCAATATCATCAACGGCCGCAAGGTCATCGTAAAATGAAAAAACGCTATCAGATATGAAAAAGACTTATCAGGTTCCTACCTTGAACCAAGATATTGTTTACGGTGAGTGCCAGCTGCTGGTTGGCACCACCATTCCCGTTATCCCTTCCGAGGAAGGCAGCCAGAGCCAAGCCGAGAGCAAGTCCACCGGCGACTACTTCGAGGAAGTGGACAAGAGCATCCGCTCCTACGAGCACAACCCGCTCGACTATCTGCCCAAAGTATTCAATAACCCATGGCAAGAGGAGTGACGGAGTGAGAAGTGATTAATGAACTTTCTTTGAAGTTAGCATATATTCTTCTTTAACAACAACAAAATGGAAACAGTAAAACGTTTATTCATTTCGCTAATTGTCCTTCTCGGCTGTACAGCCGGTGCATGGGCTATAGAGCAAGATTCCGACGGCTATTATCTAATCGGTTCGGTACAGGACTGGAAGGATTTTGCAGCATTAGTGCAAACTACACCAACGGCTAATGCCAAGATGGTTGCCGATGTTGATTTGGGCGGTGACCAGACGAAGATAGGAGCAACAGGAGCGTATGATTCATCCCCTTGTTTTAGTGGAACGTTTGATGGTCAAGGTTATACCCTCACAGTAGCTTATACCGGCATAACTGAAAATTATGTGGGCGCTCCATTTGCTAAAATAAATGGTGCCATCATAAAGAATCTTCATGTCGCTGGAACGATAAACTCTGGAGGTTTCCACCCAAGTGTAGTCTCAGATTCTTGGGGTACATCTACTATAGAAAACGTTTGGAGTTCACTTGTCATTACCTCTACTCGTGGTGGATGGGTTGAATGTGGTGGCATTGTGGGATGCATGAAAAATGGAAATCTAACTGTCAGAGATTGTCTGTTTACCGGAAGTATCACTGCTAGTGGAGGTTATAATGGATGTTTTGTCGGTTATAAAGATGGTGGAACGGGTACAATTATTAATTGTTTGTCACTTGGAACATTCAGTTATCCCAATGGTTATAATAGTTGGACAAGCGGTCCTGCTGGAACGCACAATAACTGTTTCGTCAAACAATACCAAGGTAACGATATTCCTGCAGCTATGAAAGTTACTGACGAGCAACTTGCTGGCGGCACCATTGCCACAGCCCTTCAGGCTGACCGCTCGGAGGAAATCTGGGTGCAAGACCCCGAGCTTGGTATTCCTATGCTGAAGATATTTGCCGATGCAGGAGAAAATGTCATCGACCCAAGTTTCATAAGCGGATTAGTGCAGCATTGGCCGTTCGACGGGGATGCCACAAATGCTGTATCAGGAGGTGTGGATGCGACTGTTTATGGCGCGACTTTGACAACCGACCGGTTCGGCAATGAGAACAGTGCCTATTATTTTGATGGGAATGACAAGATGATCGCTGCCGGAGCAGCCAACTTCGGGACAACGTCATTTACAGCGAATATATGGGTAAGCAGTACGATGACCTCTGGATTAGGAAACCTTATGAGGACGGATGGCGGGTATTATAAAGGATGGTTGCTTCGTTTCAATTCCGGAAAGATCGAGATTTGGGAAGGGAGAAGTTATAGCATAGGATACGTATCCACCAATTCGTATGCCGATGGCAACTGGCACATGGTGACTTTTGTCAGGGACGTGGAAAACAAGGTCGGCCAGCTGTACGTTGACGGAAGCTATGTCGGCGGCTATTCCATGGGTTCAACCATCAACGATGTTTCGAATGAACTCCGGTTCGGAACATACGGTAGCGGCGAATACTATACGGGTAAGATGGATGACGCATGCCTCTATAACAGGGCGCTCTCCGCTGAAGAAATTGCGGCCTTATATACGCAGAATGGCTTGACAATCTACACGGTTCCGGCTTCCGGATTGGGAACATTCAGCGCGGCCTATAACATCGTTATCCCCGAAGAACTGACGGCTTACTACTGCACGACGCTTAAGACCTATAAAGACGGTAGTCTTGGCATCAAGGTGTCCAAACTGAACGGCGGCATTATTCCTGCTAATACTGGCGTGCTGATAGAAGGCCCGGCAAACCAGAGTTATACGCTTTTGGCCACGAAAGGGGAAACCACCGCTCCTGCTGGGAACTCGCTTGTGGCTGTCGTGGAATCTCAGCACATTGCCGCAACTAATGGCGAATATACCAACTTTATGATGAAGGGCGGCAAGTTCATTAAGATCCAACAAGACGACGAGGGCGTTAAGATGCCCGCCAACCGTGCTTACCTGCCCTTACTGACAGAAGCTATCAGCGGCAGTAATGCCAAGGAGATAATGCTGTATTGGGATGATGAAGAGACAACGGGTATTGAAATAATGAGAAATGTAGAAAATGAGATAATGAGAAATGGAAACATTTATAATCTCAATGGTCAGAAACTCTCGGCTCCGCAAAAGGGTATCAACATTATCAACGGCCGCAAGGTCATCGTAAAATGAAATTAACGCTATCAGATATGAAAAAGACTTATCAGATTCCTACTTTGAACCAAGATATTGTTTACGGTGAGTGTCAGCTGCTGGTTGGCACCACCATTCCCGTTATCCCTTCCGAGGAAGGCAGCCAGAGTCAGGCCGAGAGCAAGTCCACCGGCGACTACTTCGAGGAAGTGGACAAGAGCATCCGCTCCTACGAGCATAATCCGCTCGACTACTTGCCCCGTGTATTTCCAGACATTTGGGGAGAGGAATGACAAACCAAAAAATCGAAAAATTAATTATCTATCAGCTATTATGAAAAAGATTCTATTATCAATCGTTGCGCTCTGCTGCTCAATGGCGGTAGGGGCTCAACAGACAGACCAAATCAGTGCCGTACTTCAGGTAGAAGACCAAACGCCACAAGTCTTTTTTGGCGCCAGTGCTCTGAAGAGCGCTATTGAGGCAGCTCCTGATCATGGTGGTGTCATCACGCTCACCTCAGGGCAGTTTAATGCAGCCGATATCACCAAGGACGTTATTATCTACGGTGCCGGTTTCGAGACCGATGCCGAGAAAGGTGTCTTCACGACCAGTATCCGTGGCGATATCAACGTTAACCTGCCAGAAGGCATTTCCGCACCCCATGGAATTTTTGTTGAGGGCATCTGGGTTACAGGAAACATCAATGTTAAGTCAGCCGTAGACGGCTTCACGCTGTCAAAGAGTAGTTTCAACAACATTGATTTCGATGCTCCCGCCACTCGTTGCGTGATAACGCAGTCGTATGTCAGGGCTGAGATTATCGACGGTTTTGACCTTTATGTGCAAAACAGTTATGTAAAAGAACGTGTTATGGTTATGGATGATGCGAGTTACATACGGCTTGACCACTGTGTTTTAACAAGAAATCATGATGATACCTATATGAGTTATACAGATAGAATGCGTTACAATTGCTCCAACTGCATTGTAACTAACACCAGACCTATGAATATTCAGACATACAACTACTGCATAATGACCGGTGTCAGCAATCTTAATGGCTATTCCGCAACTGCCAATAATTATTTCTTAAGTATTGCAGACGTTTTTGACGACGGCATAAACAACGCCACCTATAGTGAAGAACGCACATTTGAATTGAAAAACCCGACTACCTACGTAGGCAGCGACGGCAAGCCTATCGGACCATCGGGAGGAATAGGATGGAACAAGATTCCGAGCACGCCGATAGTGAAGAACCTCGACGCAACTGTCAACGGCACCAGCCTTGAAGTAGACTACGATTCAGAGGTTAGATAAGAATAATATAAAAAACAACAATATGAAAAAGATTCTATTATCAATCATCGCATTATGCTGCACATTGGTAGCGGGAGCACAGAACGAGATTATGACCGTTGTGCTTCAGCATGGCAACGATGTGAGCACTTTCACGGGTGCAAATGCCTTTATCAATGCAAATGCCCAGGCAGTTGACGGTGATGTTATCACTCTTTCATCTGGTGCATTTAACGTTTCGCCTATCACAAAATCCATCACCGTCTATGGCGCAGGGTTTGAAAAGGATGTGGCAACCACTACAGACGTGTCAAAAATCAATGGTCAGTTGAATATTGGAGAATCAGGGGGAGAAACCCTTGCAAATATTCACTTGGAAGGAATAAGTTTCAATGCCGCTGTCATCACGAATGTTCCATTGGAGGGGTTCGTGATGGAAAAGTGCTATGTTAATGGCAACCTCAACGTGGGTGCTAACTCGAATACGATGATTAGAAACTGTGTCATCACAGGTGCCATTGAGGGCGGAAATCAATTAGCCGATAACTGTATCATACAAAACTGTTATGTAGGTGGCGCCATTAACACATTTGTTGCAGAAAGCAGCGTTAAAATAGACCATTGCATCGCCTGCAATTTTGTGGGGCCATACTACTGCACCAACAGCATTTTCCCGTATTATTGGACTGGTGCTTATTACGACCGTGCTGTTTTTGCCAATACAGAGGGAGCAGTTGCACATAACTGTATCTTTAGGAGTTTCAGTTATAACAATCAGGAAAAAAATGAATTCCAGAATTGTTATGCTGTTGACATCCGTAACATCTTCACTGATGCACAAAATGCGAACTACTCTGCTACCCGAACCTTCGAAATCCAACAACCTGAAACATGGATTGGAACCGATGACAAGGAGATAGGCATTCGCTACGGATGGAGCAAGGTGCCGAAAACTCCTGTGGTGAAAAACTTAAACGCCGTGGTTAACGGCACAAACCTTGACGTTGACTATGATGCTCAGGTAAGATAAAATAATATAAAAACAACAATAATATGAAAAAGTATCTATTATCAATCATCGCGCTCTGCTGCACAATGGCGGTGAGTGCGCAAGGCACAGACGAAATCAGTGCCGTTCTTCAGCATGGGGAAGAAGTGAGTGTATACAAAGGCAGCACAGGCCTCCAGCAGGCTTATGCCGCCGCATCCGACGGTGACGTGATAACCCTGAGCAAAGGCACGTTTAATGCTGTAAACATAGAAAAGCCCTTGACCATCTACGGAGCGGGTTTCGAGGAAAACGAGGAAACTAAAACTGCCATAACCACTATCAGCGGAAACACTAATGTGGGAAAGGCCGATGCTGTCATAGAAGGTTTCCACATTGAGGGCGTTAAAATTAACGGCAATTTGGCGTTCACTCAAAAACTGAAGAACTCCACGGTACAGAGATGCTACATTACGAGCCACCTGACTTTCGCGAAAGACATAGAGAGCGTGAGAGTGAGGCAATGCCGTGTTGGAGGTGACTTGTCTGGTTCGAAGACCGTTTTGGCCAATGGCCTGCTAATCACTAATTGCTATGTGTGGGGACTGATAAATTATTTCAGCAACGAGAGTATTGTGAACATAGACCATTCTTTCATAGGGTATCAATACAATACTTACTATGATTATAATGATTATAACAATTATGCGCAGTTCTTATGGACGAACAGCATCATCTTCAACCGCGGTCCAAACTATCGTATGGCAACAGGCAACTGCGCTACGGTGAAAAACTGTATCGTAGTTAATGGTGGCGGAGGAATTCGCGACAATAATATAATCGAGAACTGCTATTATGTAGACCTCGCCAATCTTTTTGCCGATGGCACAGATGCCGCCTATGCAGAGGACCGCACATGGAAACTGCAAGACGAAACCACATATAAAGGCACAGACGGCACTCCCATCGGGCCGTCGGGCGGTTTTGGCTGGTACAAGGTGCCCTCAACACCTTACGTCAAGGACCTGAACGCTACAGTCAACGGCACCAACCTCGATGTTGACTACGAAGCAGATGTAAGATAATAATATAAAAACTATAATGACATGAAAAAGTTTCTATTATCAATCGTTGCGCTCTGCTGCACAGTTGTGGCGGGGGCGCAGAACTCATCGCAGATTGTCAGTGCAGTCTTGCAGACAGGTGATGTCACGACAATTTATTATGGTCAAGATGCATTGAAGAACGCATGCAATGCGGCCGTGAATGGCAGCGTGATTACTCTGACATCAGGAACGTTCAACTCACCAGGCAACATCACGAAATCTGTGTCAATCTATGGTGTCGGTTTTGAGGACAATCTTACTGAGGGTATGCAGAAGACATACATTACTGGTGAGATTTCCTACTCTGCAGGCAGTGATGGAAACCCTCTTCAGAATATAGTGCTTGAGGGCGTTCATGTTCAAAGTCATATCTGGATAAAAGAAATTAGTGGTATGACAATAGCCAAGTGCGAGTTCTCTTATTTGGAGATTAACGGGGCTGGTGTTGAAGGAGTCTTAGTTCGTCAGTGCTATTTAAATGGTCTTGATGGAAGGAGTAATGTTGTTGCTGGGGTGACATTTAAGAATAGTGTCCTATTAGATCGTATTGTTGGCATACCAGTTGGAAGCCAGGTGTTGTTTGACCATTGTATTTTAACTTATTGGTATAGATATTCTTCTGCTGCATACCATGCTATAGGGTCTTACACCAATTGCATTATTTTCAACAATCATGGTTTGGAGGCGAACTCGTATGCAGAAAAAAATATATTCCTTCAAATACCTGAAAGGCACGACAATATTATTTCTGTCAATAACTGGTTTGGTATAAACGTGGCTACCCTTTTCAGCGATGGCACTACTATTGACTATGCAGAAAACCGTACATTTATACTTGTCGACCCTGATACTTACAAGGGAACAGACGGTACACCTGTGGGAGTCACCGGAGGCGACTATCCCTGGTATAAAGTGCCGTCTATACCATACGTGAAGAACCTCAATGCAACGGTTAATGGCGCTAGCCTTGATGTTAACTACGATGCAGGAGTAGGAAGCACAAACCCACCAACAAACTAAGCCTATGAAAAGGATAAGATATCTGCTGATAGCGGCGGCAGCCTTGATAAGCACCGCGGCGGCAGCACAGACAAACGACATTGTAGAACGGAAATACTGGCTGGACGGAGACATCACCCAAGCACAGGACTTGGCACCAGACCACGCCAACATAGACATATCGGCGCTGAAGCCCGGAATACACTCGCTTTCCGTTCGCGTGAAGGACGCTGGGGGCTTGTGGAGCTCGCAGGTGGCAAGGTACTTTATCAAGCCATATGCCGACAACAGCGCAAGCACCAATAGCATAGCACAGCACCAGTACTGGATTGACGGTAATCTGCAGGCAGCGGTTACTTCTACCTCGAAGCCGCAGCCCATCTCCATCTCTTCGCTGAACGCTGGTCTCCACACGTTCACCGTGCGCGTGCAAGACCAGGCAGGCACATGGAGCTCGCAAGTGGCAAAATGCTTCATCAAGCCGTATACCGAAATCAGCGTCGGCGACAAGGAGATTGTGAAGCACCAATACTGGATTGACGGCAATCTGGAGGCACAGGTGACTCAGGGCGACCCGATAGAACTAATTACAATAGAAGGGCTGAATCCTGGCCTCCACTCGCTCACCGTGCGCGTGATGGATAACACCGGAGTATGGAGCTCGCAGGTGGCAAAGTACTTCATCAAGCCATATACCGAAATCAGCGTTGGCGACAAGGAGATAGTGAAGCACCAATACTGGATTGACGGCAAACTTGAGGCACAGGTGACTCAGGGCGAGCCGATAAGACTCATCGACATCGAAGGACTGAAGTCTGGTCTTCACTCACTCACCGTGCGCGTACAGGACAACACTGGAGTGTGGAGCTCGCAGGTGGCCAAGTACTTCATTAAGCCGTATACAGAAATCAGCGTTGAGGACAAGGAGATTGTTCAGCACCAGTACTGGATTGACGGCAATGTGGATGCTATGGTGACTCTGAATCAGAAGGACCCGATAGACATCATTGACATCGAAGGACTGAAGCAAGGACTGCACTCGCTCACCGTGCGCGTGAAGGACAACACTGGAGTGTGGAGTTCACAAGTGGCAAAATATTTCATCGTGAAGGGTGATGAGACAGTGGAGGAGGCCACCATTACACGTTATATGTACTGGTTCGACGACAATTCGGATGACTTCTTTACAGGACCGCTTACCTCGGCTTCGGGTACGATGGACATCGACATCAGCGATGTGGAGGCTGGCATTCATACGCTGTGGTGGCGCTGCGGCGACTCCAAGGGCGCATGGAGCGAGGCACGTTCGGTGACCTTCGAGAGCAAGAGCCTCTACAACTACACCGTTCCCGAATCGGGTATCGGAACATTCTCGGCAGATGTTAACCTGACATTGCCCGACGGACTGAAGGCCCACTTCTGCACCTATCTGAAGGAGGTGGACGAAGGACTGGCCATCAAGATTCTGAATATCGACGGCAAGGTGATTAACCAGAACACGGGCGTGCTGCTCAGCGGAACACCAGGCGAGACCTATCAGTTGCGCTATACATCTGAGGCTGGTTCGGCAACCGAAGGCAATAAGCTGGTTCCCGTGGTGGAAAGCACTCATGTAGAGCCCGTGGTCGGTGAGTACACGAACTACATTATGCAGGGCGGACGATTCATCAAGATTAAGCAAGAGGAAGCAGGAGACGAGACCGTCAAGATGCCTGCCCACAGGGCTTATCTGCCGCTGCTGACAACAGAAGTTAGTCCTACCTCTGGTGGTGCCAAGAGTGTCGTGCTGCTACTGTGGGATGATGATGTTGTAACCGGTATTGAAAGCACGGAGAAGGTTGACTACGAACCTGCTAGAGACGGCCATGTCTATAGCATCAGCGGTCAGCGACTCTCTGCTCCGCGCAAGGGTATCAATATTATCAACGGCCGCAAGGTCATCGTAAAATAATCAGAAAGGAGGCATGATTATGAAAAGAAAGATTTATCAGGCTCCCGAACTGAACTGTTACGAAGAAATGTGTGAGTGCATGATTTCGATTGGCACCACCATTCCTATTAAGCCCAGCGAGGAAGGCAGCCAGAGTCAGGCTGAGAGTAAATCCACGGGCGACTACTTTGAGGAAGTGGACAAGAGCATCCGCTCCTACGAGCACAACCCGCTCGATTATCTTCCCAAAATGTTTAAAAATCAGTGGGATGAGGAGTGAGGAGTGATAAATGATAAGTGATAAATGAGGAGTAATAAAATATAAATGATTTAATTTGATGTTAGCAGAATTTATGTGTCTCCAATAGAAAAACACTGTGAAGAAGGCCGTTCCCGATTGCTGGGAACGGCTTTTTTTGTTGCCTGCATTAAGTGCTTGAGTTGCAAGTAATCATCATTCTATTAGTAATTCAATTTAAAATGAAAAGTAATTTAGTCTAAATTACCGAGTAAATTAGACTAAATTGCAAAGTAAATTAGACTAAATTACTTACCAATTTAGACTAAATTACTTTTGAAGAACTAGAGATTATGTATAGAAGCTAAGGGCACACAAGGTTTATCAATAGTAATAGTCCGTAGAAAACAAAGAGACACGAAGGAATCTGAACCTTCGTGTCTCTGCTTTTTTAGTGCTGAATGTTGGTTATCAGCAGGTGGCTGGCCAGGGCTTCAGCTGCTTGAAGAAGTCGTTGCCCTTGTCGTCGACGAGGATGAAAGCGGGGAAGTCCTCGACGGTAATCTTCCAGATGGCCTCCATGCCGAGCTCGGGATATTCCACGCACTCGATGCTCTTGATGCTCGACTGCGAGAGAACGGCTGCCACACCGCCGATGGTGCCGAGATAGAAACCGCCGTGCTTCTGGCAGGCATCGGTAACTACCTGCGAACGGTTGCCCTTGGCAATCATCACGAGCGAAGCGCCGTTGGCCTGGAACTCATCCACATAGGGGTCCATACGGTTGGCCGTGGTGGGTCCCATCGAGCCGCAGGGATAGCCCTCGGGCGTCTTGGCAGGACCTGCATAGAGCACGGGATGGTCCTTGAAATATTGCGGCATTCCCTCGCCGGCATCCAGGCGGGCCTTCAGCTTGGCATGGGCGATGTCGCGGGCAACGATAATCGTGCCTTTCAGGTTCACGCGGGTGCTGACGGGATATTTGGTCAGTTCGGCACGAACGGCATCGATACCCTTGTCGAGGTCGATTTCAATACCCTTCGTTCCCTCACCGGGACGGCGATACTCCTCGGGAATCAGTTCCGTGGGGTTGTCGTCCATCTTCTCCAGCCATACGCCGTCTTCGTTGATCTTGGCCTTGATGTTGCGGTCGGCCGAACAGCTCACGCCCATGCCGATGGGGCAGGAGGCACCGTGACGGGGCAGACGGATGACGCGGATGTCGTGGGCAAGATGCTTGCCGCCGAACTGTGCGCCGAGTCCAATCTTGTGGGCTTCGAGCAGGAGCTTCTTCTCGAGGTCGATGTCGCGGAAGGCACGTCCGGTCTCATCGCCCGTGGTGGGCAGGTTGTCGTAATACTTGATAGAAGCGAGCTTCACCGTGAGCAGGTTCTTCTCGGCCGATGTGCCGCCGATGACGAAGGCAATGTGATAGGGGGGACAGGCGGCCGTGCCGAGTGTCTTCATCTTCTCCACGAGGAAGGGCAGCAGGGTGCCTTCGTTCTGGATGGTGGCCTTGGTCATGGGGTAGAAATAGGTCTTGTTGGCCGAGCCTCCACCTTTGGCAACCATCACGAAACGGTATTCTGCACCTTCTACGGCCTCGATGTCAATCTGAGCAGGCAGGTTGCAGCGGGTGTTTACCTCGTCGTACATATTCAGCGGAGCATTCTGCGAGTAGCGCAGGTTGTCCTGTGTGTAGGTGTTATAGACACCGAGTGAGAGTGCTTCCTCGTCCTCGAATCCCGTCCACACCTGCTGTCCCTTCTCACCGTGGATGATGGCGGTGCCGGTATCCTGACAGAAGGGGAGGATGCCCTTGACGGATGTCTCTGCGTTGCGGAGGAACTGCAGGGCTACATACTTGTCGTTCTCAGAGGCTTCGGGGTCGCTGAGGATGGCTGCCACCTGCTCGTTGTGAGCGCGGCGTAGCATGAACTCGCAATCGTGGAAGGCCTGCTGGGCGAGCAGGGTGAGTGCTTCCTTCGATACTTTCAGAATCTTGTGTCCTTCAAACTCGCTTGTGCTGACGCCTTCCTTGGTGAGCAGGCGGTACTCCGTGTCGTCCTTGCCAAGCTGGAACATCGGAGCGTACTTGAAATCGGGTGTTGCCATAATGTTTTGTTTTAAAATTTTGCGTTTCTAGGTGTTCTAGTTGAGCTAGTCATTCTAGTTATTCTAGGATTTTAGTAGCCGAAAATCTCTTCGAGTGACAGGCGGCGGACGGGAGCAATCTGCTCGAGTGCCTTGATGTCGAGTTCTTTCTCATCGCCGAGGATGACGTAGCGATAGGGCTTGTGGCCCATGTTCTGCTGCTCGAAGTCAACGATGTCCTTCAGCTGCAGGCTGGGCAGCAGACGGTAGATCTTCTCGTTGATGTCGTAGTTGAGTCCGAGGCGCTGGGCATTGATGTAGGCATTGAGAATGGAGAACTTGGTGGTGCGCTGGCTGGCCAGTTGCTTGATGGCTGCATCCTTGGCAATCTGGAAGGCGGCCTCGCTCTGCGGCATGTTGTCGAGAATCTCGTGGAACTGGCGCACGCAGTCCATCATCTTGTCGTTCTGGGTGATGATGTGGGTGTAGAAACTTTCGGTTTCACCCTTGCGGCCGGGACGGTTGTAGAGTGCGAACGCATTGTAGGCCAGTCCGCGGGCCTCGCGGAGCTCCTGGAATACGATGCCGTTCATGCCGCCGCCATAGTACTCGTTGAAGAGTGTGGTCACTCCTTGCTTATCGGGATTCCATGCGCGGCCCTCGTTGTGGAACATGCGCATATAGATGTTCTTGGCCTCGTAGGGGGCAATCCATATCTCGTTCTGGGGCGTCATCTGCATGGCAAAGGCCTCTCCCTGTGGTGCGGGAGCCAGTTTCTTTCCTGTCTTGTGGAGTTTTCCAATCACGTCAGAGAGCTGCTTCTCGCTGAGCGGACCATAATATAGTACGGTGTGCTCGTAGCCGGAGATATTCTTCAGCAGGTCGGTGAACACCTTCGGACTGGTCTGGCGGAGCTGTTCGGCCGTCATGTCGCTGCGGCGCAAGTTGTGGGGACCGTACACGGCATAGTAGTAGAGGTAGTCGAAGCAGGTGCGCTGGTCTTTCTTTGCGTCTTCGCGGTCTTTCAGAATCAGTTCTACATACTGCTTGTAGGCATCCTCGTCGACCTTGGCGTTAGTGAGCACGTCTTCCATGAGCGCAAGTGCCTGCGGCATGTTCTCGCTGAGTCCGCTGAGATGGATGTTGATGGCATCGCCGTTGACGCTGACGTTCATGTTGCAGGCCATCTTGTAGAACTGCTGCTTCACCTGTGTGGCCGTGAGCTTGTCGGTGCCCAGGTAGTTGAGATAGTTGGACGCCACGTCGTAGCGGTTGTCGTCTTCGTGTCCGAAATCGTAGCGGAAAGTCAGGTAGAACAGTCCGTCGGTGGTGTTCTGCTTGTAGAGCAGGGGCAGGCCGCGACGCGTCTTGCTGACGGTGAGGTCTTTCTGGAAGTCGAGGAACTGGGGCTGTATGGGCTCCACCTTGGCGTTCTGGATATCCTTTACGAATTGGCTTACCTGGTCGCGGTTGGTGGGAATGGCGGTGATGGCAGGCTTGTCTATCTTCTTCTGCAGCGAGTCGATGCCCTGGACTTTATACACCGTGACAAATCCGTCGGTGAAGAAACGGTTGGCGAAGGCAACAATCTGCTGCTTCGTGATGCCGCTCATGCGGTCGAGTTTCTTCACTTCCTGTTCCCATTCAATGCCGTTGATGAAGGCGTCGAGGAACCGTGAGACGCGGTTGCGGTTGTTGTCGAGTGAACGGAAATAGTTCAGTTTCTTGTTGTTGATGACCGAAGGCAGCAAATCGTCGGAGAACTCACCGCGCTTCAGCTTTTCAATCTCGCCGCGCATGAGTTCGCGCACTTCCTTGAGTTCCTGTCCCTGCTTAGGTGTGCCGATGAGCAGGAATCCTGAATAGTCCTGCAGGGTTTCGAGTCCGGCCTGTGCACTCTGCACCTTCATGGTCTGGTTAAGGTTGAGGTCGAAGAGTCCTGCCTTGCCGTTGCTGAGCATGTCGCCGATGACGTCGAGCGTGTCGCATTGCAGCGAGGCGGCTTTCTCGGCACTCCATGCCATCCAAACGGTCTCGGCCTGCTGGCCAACGACGGTGGTGTCAACGGGAGCGGTGAGGGCTTTCAGTTTCGGGAATACCGGCTGACGGACATCGTTGCCGGGCTTCCACTGGCCGAAATACTTGTCTATAAGGGCGATGGTCTTGTCGGGGTCGAAGTCGCCTGCCATGCAAACGGCCACATTGTTGGGCACATACCATTTCTTGAAATAGTTCTCGATGTTGACAATCGAGGGGTTCTTCAGGTGGTCTTGTGTGCCGATGACGGTCTGTGTGCCGTAGGGATGATTGGGAAATGCCTTGGCCATGAGGGCGTCGAAGCACTTGTTCATGTCGTTCGACAGTCCGATGTTGTATTCCTCGTAGACGGCCTCCAGTTCGGTGTGGAAACCACGGATGACCATGTTCTGGAAGCGGTCGCTCTGAATCTTGGCCCAGTTCTCAATCTCGTTGCTGGGAATGTCTTCGGTATAGCAGGTCACGTCGTAGCTGGTGAACGCATTGGTACCCTCGGCTCCGATGGTGGCCATCAGCTTGTCGTATTCGTTGGGAATGAAATACTTGGCAGCCACCTGCGAGACAGAGTCGATTTCGTGGTATTTCTGCTTGCGAAGTTCGGGGTCTTTGATGAGGCGGTATTCCTCGTAGCGGCTGGTAATCTCGTCGAGCAGCGGTTTCTCGGCCTCGGGATTGTTGGTGCCGAACTGCTTGGTACCTTTAAACATCAGGTGCTCCAGATAGTGAGCCAGACCGGTGGTCTCGGCGGGGTCGTTCTTGGAACCTGTGCGCACGGCGATGTAGGTCTGGATGCGCGGCTTCTCCTTGTTGACGGAGAGATACACTTTCAGTCCGTTGTCGAGAGTGTAGATGCGGCTCTGCATGGCGTCGCCTGCAACCGTCTGATACTTGTAGTCTTTTGCACTCACGCTCATTCCGAACATCAGGAGTGCCATTGCTAAAATGTTTCTAATCTTCATCGTATATGTTTTTTGTTTAATTCTCATAATCTACTTCGTGGTCGAGCTGCTGAATGAAGTTCTCATAGACTTCTTCTTCCACGTCGCCCATGGCAAACTCCTTGTCGGCATCCTTGCGAATCTCGGCAATCCATGCGCGGCGGGCCTTGATGTAGTCTTGGCGGATATGCTCGATGGCGGTGTCGTCGAGTTCTTCCAGCTGATAGTAGTCGAGAATCAGCTGATAGCTCCATGCCCAGCGGTAGTCGCTGTAGTGCTCGTTGATTTCGTCGAAACGGCTGAGCACCTGCTGAATGTTGTCGATGTTGCCTTCCACAATGTCGTTGGCCAGCCGCTTCTCTTCGCTCTCAGGCAGCAGCAGACCGGAGAGATCCAGCCAGCGTCCCATGCCTACTGTGGTCTTGGGCTTGCCGAGGAAACCTTCCTTCACGGCACGCTTCAGCACGGCACCCATATAGATGCGCAGGGCGATATCGTAGTATTTCAGTCCCTTGCGAAGCGAAGAGGCATTGATGACGTATTCGTGGAAATTATAGGTGGAGACATTGTCGCCGCTGGCCTGACGGAGATTCTCGAGAATCTTGCGCCCTTCAAGGATTTCACCCACGGTGAACGGCGAGAGCCAGTCGAAGTTGATGATAGATTTCTTCGATTGCTTGCTGCGCTTGTCGCGCTTGGGCCATTTCTTGATATCGCGGTAGAGACCCACGGTTGTGATGTTACGGCCGGGAATCAGATAGCAGTCGTCGCCGTATGCCATCAGATAAGAGAAAGGCAGGTTGCGGGTGTCGGGATGGTGCATCAGTTTGCCGAAGCAGACGGAGAAGGCACCGATGGTAGCGGGCATCAGCACATAGGAACCGCTGGCGGTCTTAGTGCCGCGCTCAAGTGTTCCGTAGTGGAGCGGTCCCATTTTGTAGGCATGGTTCGAGAAATTGGTGTTTGAACCGGCGTTATAGAACGAGAACTGTCCGCCGATGAGCAGCGAACTCTTGTGATGGCTGGCCGAGAATGGTCCGCAGAAGGCGGCACAAGCCTCGCCGTTGGCCATGAACGAATTGGCAAAGAAGAGCGAGGCTTCTGCCGTGAAGCCGTTGGTAATCTGGCAGGCTTCGCCAACGAAACAGTCTTGCATTTTCACGGAGTTGGTGATGCTGCATCCGTCGCAGATGATGGAGTTCTCGCAGATGACACCGGTGCCGATATATACCGAGGCATCCTTCGATGACATGATGGTACAGTCGGCCAGCCGGGCAGCACCGCTAATCTCGCAGTCGCCCTTGACGACGGTATTCGTGATTTCCTTTGTGTTGATAATCTTCACGTTGTTGCCGATGGTTCCGCGCTCGGGAGCCGATACGCGCACTTCGTCGTCGATGAGCTGTTTCAGAATGTTCATCAGTGCCTTGTCTTCGTGATACTTCACCATGAAGGCGGCCAGCTGAGAGTTCAGTTCGCGGAAGAGCACCACGTTGCCGTCGCCCATCTCGTTGAGTACGGAAATAATGGAACCGGCGCCATAGCTGGCACCTTCGAGCGTCTCCATGGTAGAGATGTTCGAGATGTAGCAGTCGTCGCCGATGGTATAGTTGTTGATGAAGTTGCCCACTTTCTCGATGAGGCAGTCGTTGCCCACCCATACATTGCGCAGGGTGGCATCATTGATGCCCGAGTGCTTCATGAACCCGTCGGTGACCTCTACCTGTTTTTCGAATTTGCCCAGACGAATGTCGCCATAGAACACCACCCGGTGAAAATTATATGGCTTGAATTCTTCGTCAACTTTCACTCTCGACCAGTCTTCAGCCCAACAAGCGTTCTGCTCGAGTATCTGAATCTCTTCTTCTTTCAGAAATCTGTAATTTTCCATATTGTTTGTGCTTGTTTATGATTATTGTTCTTCAATGTCGTAAAGGAAATCGTTGTAGGGATATTTCTGGACATGCAGCTCGCGCACCTTTTTATATATGGTGTCGCGCAGTTCTTCGATGTTCTCCCTATTCTTGGCGGAAATGAAGATAGGCTGCTGGTCCAGTTTGGCCATCCACGTCTGTTTCAGTTCCTCCAGCGTGATGTTTTCACGTGTGGCCGGCGTCAGGTCGTCGGGTTCTTTGTCCACCCAAGTGTAGGCGTCGATTTTGTTGAAAATCATCAGCATGGGCTTGTCGGAGGCCTCCAGTTCCTTCAGCGTCTGGTTCACCACCTGAATCTGTTCTTCGAAGTCGGGGTGGGAGATGTCCACCACATGGATGAGCAGATCGGCCTCGCGCACCTCGTCGAGCGTGCTTTTGAAGGAATCAACAAGGTCGGTGGGCAGTTTGCGGATGAAACCTACGGTGTCGGCAAGCAGGAAGGGCAGGTTTTCCACCACCACCTTACGTACCGTGGTGTCGAGCGTGGCAAAGAGTTTGTTCTCAGCAAAGACGTCGCTCTTGGCCAGCAGGTTCATGATGGTGCTCTTTCCCACGTTGGTATAGCCAACCAGCGCAGCACGGATAAGCCGTCCTCGGTTTTTACGCTGTGTGGTTTTCTGCTTGTCAATCTCGATGAGCCGCTGCTTCAACAGGGTGATGCGCTGAAGAATGATTCGGCGGTCCATTTCCAGCTGCGTCTCACCAGGACCGCGGAGTCCCACGCTTCCCTTACCGCCGCCAGAGCCCGAGCCGCCGCCCTGACGCTCAAGGTGCGTCCAGAGTCTTTGCAGGCGGGGCAGCATATAGCGGTATTGTGCCAATTCCACCTGCGTCTTGGCATTGGCAGTCTGGGCACGCATGGCAAAGATGTCGAGGATGAGCGTGGTGCGGTCGAGAATCTTCACCTTCAGTTCTTGTTCAATATTGCGGATTTGCTTGGCCGATAGTTCATCATCGAAGATGACCATGCCCACCGGCTGCGGAGGATTCTCTACTGCTTCACATTCGCCAGCCTCCAAAGCTTGCTCGTAGTCGTCGGCAGCATCCTCGCATTGCTTGATATATTGCTTGATTTCTTCGAGTTTTCCTTTTCCCACATAGGTGGTCTGGCTCGGGCCGTTCACCTTCTGGGTGAACCGCTTCATGGTAACGGCTCCTGCCGTGTCGGCCAGGAATTCCAGCTCGTCGAGATACTCTTTGGTTTTGGCTTCGTCCTGCTGTTTGGTAATGAGTCCCACCAGCACGGCGGTTTCGGCCTTCACCTCGGATATTACGAATTCTTTCATTTAAATGATTTCTCTGTGTTCTTAGTTGGTTGCAAAGATATAAAAAAATGAGAGCAGAACAAAAGAAATTCATTTCTTTTTTATGTTGAGTGCAATGTATCTTATTTTTAAGGTGCGAAACTATCGGGTAGTTTTTAGTAAGAATCATGGATTTTTCGTAAACGTTTTCGTAAATATTTCGTTTTTTTTTGTCTCATAATTGATTTAAATCAAGAATTTTGTATTATCTTTGCAGCAGTTAAGACAAAAATGATACTGATTTTCAGAAATTACATGCTACATAATACTAACTGCTAAGACATTCAAGAGAAATTGCTTCGACGTGACGTCGAGGCATTTTTTTTGCTGCGTTTTTTTTTGTTAATTTTTGGGCGGCGTTGATATTGGTTTTGCAGATTATTTTTATTTTTGCACCCAGATTTATTTCATAAAAAAAAGCAAACACTATGAGAGTTATTATTGAAAAGGATTATCAAGGCATGTCCCAGTGGGCAGCCGAGCATGTCATTGAGCGAATCAATGCATTTAATCCGACCCCCGAGAAGAAATTCGTTCTTGGTCTTCCAACAGGTTCATCACCTGAAGGCATGTATGCCGCGCTGGTGAAAGCCAACAAGGAAGGTCGCGTGTCGTTCAAAAACGTGATTACCTTTAACATGGATGAGTACGTGGGACTCGCTGAGGACCATCCCGAAAGCTATCATTCATTCATGGCCCGCAACCTGTTCGACCACATCGATATCGACAAGAAGAATGTGCACATCCTGAACGGTAACGCCAAAGACCTGGTGGAAGAGTGCGCTCACTATGAGCAGATGATTGCCGAGGCCGGCGGTATCGACCTTTTCATCGGTGGCATCGGTCCTGATGGTCACATTGCCTTCAACGAGCCTTTCTCATCGCTCTCTAGCCGTACGCGCCAGAAGACGCTTACCACCGATACTATCATTGCCAACTCACGCTTCTTCGACAACGACGTGAACAAAGTGCCCAAGAGCGCTCTGACGGTTGGCGTAGGTACTGTGATGGATGCCAAGGAGGTGATGATTCTGGTGAATGGTCACCACAAGGCACGCGCCATGAAGGCCGCCGTCGAAGGAGCCGTATGTCAGGAGTGGACCATTTCTGCCCTTCAGATGCACCAGCATGGCATTATCGTTGCCGACGAGCCTGCCTGCGACGAGCTGAAGGTGGCCACCTACAAGTATTTCAAGGACATTGAGAAGAAATAAGTTCTGTAACCGCAGTCTTCCTGCTTGACAGTTTGGGAAATCCTCCAGTTTTTCGAAGGTTTTAGCGATACACGGCGGTTGATGGAGCAGACTTTATGACATGAATTAGAGTCATGAAACATTTGCTCTATATATTTCTGGGCCTGGCTGTACTGGTGACGGCCTGCGACAACCACTACGACGAACGAAGCCTGCAGCTCCACGAGCTGCAGGCTCTTAATCGTTCGGACAGCCTGATGACCAACGACTCACTGGCCCTGGCCCTTTGTAACTACTTCGACCGCCACGGCACTGCCAACGACCGCATGCTTGCCCATTATCTCCTTGGGCGCACCTATGCTGACCTTGGCCAGACCCCTCAGGCTCTTGAAGCATATCACGATGCCATTGATCATGCTGACACAACCGCCAGAGACTGTGACTTTGCCATTTTGGGTAGAGTCTATGCACAAATGTCAGACATTGTATACATGCAGAATCTCATGCAGGATTATATGGTTTGTAATGAACATGCCATTAACTATGGTTGGAAAGCCAGAGATACCATGATGGCTTTAAATGAGACTGGTTATAGAGTTCCTGCGTTAGTAGAACTGAACAGGGACGAAGAAGCAATAGCATTGTTTGATTCAACATTTAATAAAATAAAGAAAAAATATGGGCTAAAGGTGGCAGCTACTTATTGTATTTTTCCGGTAAATAGCCTGTTGAGGCTGAACCGTTTTGCAGAAGCTAAGAAAAATATAGATATTTTCGAAAAATACTCCGGTTTTTTTGATTCACAACACAATATAACCAAGGGCCGTGAGGGTTTTTATTACTATAAGGGTTTATACTTCCTGAAAATTCATGAGAATGATTCAGCCCTAAGTTGCTTTTACCGAACACTTCATCTTGCAAGTAATGTACTGAACCGTAGAATGGCCACTCGTGGCCTGTCGTTAGCTTATCAGCAAATTAATCGCCCCGATTCTGCTGCTAAGTACGGTCTGTTAAGTTATGAGCTAAATGATTCCTTCTATACACAGATGGCAACACGCGAAGTGGAGCAGATGCAGGCCATGTATAATTACAGCCGGCATCAGCAGATTGCTCAGCGCGAACACCAAAGGGCGGAAAGCGAAAGCCGGAAAGCTCAGTTACGGCTATATATTTTAATAGGTATAGTCCTCATAGCGGGAATGGCACTGTTTCTACTTTTGAATAAAAGAAAGAAAGAGAAACAGGCATACACGGAAAGTCAAAGAAGGCTTGAAAAGGCTGTAAATGAAGTGGTTGCGCTCCGATTGCATGCGGAATATCTTGAACAAACGGTTCTGGCATCAGAACAGGCACTCCATCAACAAAACGATGATGCTGAAAGGCAAATTGTCGAACTGCATAAGATTATATATGACAAAGAAACCGAGATAAGACAGCAGCAGAAGTTGTTGGCAGAATCGAGACACCGCTATGTGCAAACAAAAGAAAGTGCCGAAGAGCGCCTGATCAAGTCAGAAACCTATATTTATATCCACAAACTTGCAAACGTCGGCCAAAAACTGACCGACGACGACTGGCATTTAATACAAAATATGGTTGTGGAAACGCTTCCCCGCTTCTATCAGTATATTATTTCCAACAAATACTCACTTAACCAACATGAATATCAGGCATGCTTACTTTTCCGTCTGCATGTGAACGCTTTGAGTGTTAGTAATTTGTTGGGCGTATCACCTGCCACTATCACGAAAGTAAGTAAATCTATCTTGAGAAAGCTGTTTGAAAAAGAAGGAAACAGTAAGGATGTGATGGAAATGCTTTCAGATCTTTGCTGATTAGCAAAGAGTAAAATTTTGGTAAAATTGTTGTAAAGAGCTGAATTCCAGCCTGGTTCCAGGGCGTGAATTTTCAGTAAAATAATACGCAAGTGTTTTCTTCTTGCCTTATCTGGCATTTTATATCTTTGCAACTGTATTTTTCTTACGACTTATTAAATTATACACGAATATGAAGAAACTAAAAGTTGCATTAATCGCTCTGCTTTTATTGGGAAGCATTGATGTCCTGGCATTCGATCCTATTGGATTGGGAGTTGGGTTTGAAGGTTCTTATCCTATAGGCTCAGGCCATTCTAAGGTCCCCGTTGTTCCCCCTTCACTTTGGCAAGAAGGCCATCAGATTCTTTTTGAGGCTAACCATTCAGACTACACGCTTGACATCGTTCAAGACGGAGAAGTGGTCTATTCCACTTTCGTGCCGTCTTCGACTACTCTGGCCACGTTGCCGGTGTTCCTTTCTGGCGAATGCGAAATCCTTCTGTATAGCAGCAGCGCATATTATTTCTATGGTTATATTATCTTATAAAGTTGAAACATGAAAAATAAAATGTTCTTGTTGACAGGTTTTTTGCTTGTCCAATCTTTTGGGCCGATGAAGGCTCAATCTGCTTACTATTATTACGGCGAAAAGAAAATATCCATTTATGAGTCAGAAAAATCATGCCTCATCATGGAAAAGGCAACAAACAAAAATAGTCTGCGTGACATATTGTCCGGGTCGGTAAAAAGTGAACGAGTAATAAAGGATGATAAATATGATATCTTTGTGGTGAATGCGGTAAGTAGCCTCGCAGGGCTATCCGAAGAATCTATAATGGTTCAGCCATGCTATAAAGATGAGAATGGGCAGGATCTGCTAATGACAAACTATCTTAACATAGAGCTTAAGAATCTTGCAGATTCTATTTTGCTTTATCGTATCTCAGAGAAATACCATCTGTCTGTTGTACGCCAAGATCGTTTCCTACCTCATTGGTACATTCTTTCTGTGACTCCTCAAACTCAAGGCACATGTCTGGCGGTTGCTAATGAAATCCACGAAACAGGATTATTCGCTTCTTCTATACCTGACTTCAGCTCAGATGACTGTCAAGTTTCATGGGACCCTCTCGTCTGGAAGCAATGGGCTCTTTATAATCCTAATTATGAAGGTATAGATCTTGGAGTCGCTAATGCTTGGGACTATGCTACAGGTAGCGGCATAAAAATAGGAGTGCTTGACACAGGCATAGAGTCTACTCATATAGACTTGAGTGCAAATCTGACTGATTTGGGATTCGACACAGAGTCGGGAACAGAATGCCCCCAAGTTTATAATGAGCATGGTACTCATTGTGCAGGAATAGCTGCAGCTGTCAGAAACAATAATATTTTGATAGCAGGTGTTGCTCCGGATGCTGAACTTGTACCCATTAGCAACAGGCTGTCTTCATCAACGAACAGCAGATTAAAGCGGGCTGACGGTATTGTATGGGCGTATCAGCATGGAATAGACGTAATATCAAATTCATGGTTTTCCGCGTCATATCATGCCGCTATTGACCAAGCCATACATCAGGCTTTTGTTTATGGACGTGAAGGAAAAGGATGTGTTGTCGTTTTTGCGGCTGGAAATGGATATGGGGATCCCGTTGCATACCCTGCCAATTGCAATGACACCATAATTGCGGTTGGAGCTATAGACAGCACTGGAACTGTGGCGTCTTATTCTAATATTGGTGAAAAACTGGATGTTGTGGCACCGGGTACAGATATTTTGTCAACAGTGTTGAATAATGGTGCAGACTGGAAGTCAGGCACTTCTATGGCCTGTCCGCATGTGGCTGGTCTTGCAGCGTTGATTCTTCAAAGAAATCCTACGCTAACCGTAAAAGAAGTGAACGACTTGATAGAAAGTAACACACAGAAAGTTGGAATGTCTCCCTATAGTTTCAGCAAAGCTAATGGAACATGGAATACTCAATATGGCTATGGTCTTATAAATGCCTATCGTGCCATCATCAATACCCCTCGGCAATTGTACACAGCAGATTTCTCTATGAAGGATGTCCCAGAAAATGATAAGCAGCCTGTAGAAGCAATCCCTTCTTCAGATGAAGTTCCTGATGTTTCATTAGGTAAGTGTTTAGACTTGAAGGCATCAGAAACTATAACAGATGGTAACAGCGCCTGTTTGATTTTCAAGGCTGATGTTCCTTCTTCGGAAATGTATTATCTGAACTTGTGGCTATTGCCTGCCTTGTATGCCGATGGCACTTATACCCAGTTGGACGTTATGCTGGACGGAAGGGAGATAGAAACACTGAACCCGCAAAAGAGTGGGTGGCAGAGTATGTCTATAAATAATGGCCTGCCACTTCGTTTATCTAAAGGAGTTCATCCCATTACTATCAGCACCCCTTTACCAGAAATACCAGAAATTGGACTTGTGAGGTTGGCTACTGAAAAGGTGTCAGCAGAAATACCATCATCGGCTTATGACGCATATCTGAACAAGGCAATTGCTTCTAAAGGAAAACTGCTTACACTCGAATTTGGATCGAAAGGTAATAGTAGTATAGACTCCGTAACCTTGGGGGGCATCCAAGTGTTTACCAACGTTCCTTTGAAATATTCGTTCTATAAACCCATGTCGTTTGTTGCGGGACAGCAGATCATTATAACAACAAATAGTGAAACAAGGCATGTGATAGATATGTTCAATATGGGCGACACAGACTTGTCTCAGACTCTCAATTGGACTGCTTCTTCTGCACCGGCATTGAACGATACAACTATTCAGATGAGCACTCTTATGGTAACGATACCTCAAAGTGGTTCTTATTTAATAATGGTGCATAGTGCTGACAATGGTGCTCTGGGAACTGTTAATGTCAATATTAATGGAGATTTCTATTATGCAAATGTTCCTATTTATTATTCCTGGCGGAGTGTTCTTCAGCCTGCGGGAACTCCCTATGCGACAATGACCATCTTGCCGGAGAACTCAACTGCAGACCCGATATTGTTTGTCGAGGGGGTAAATTATGCGCCACCTTATAAATTGGTTGCTTATAATGATGACGCTGATGATGCGGCAAGAACTGCTTATCAGTTGGCTCAGAAAGACGCTTATCTATGCCGTACATATCTGATGCCAGCTAGAGGGTTGCGTGTTATTAATTATGCATCTTACAATCCCGAAACAACGTGTACTGTTTTAGCAAGGATTCCCGAGACTGGCAACATTGTTTCATCAGAATTTAGAAATATGTTATCTCGAAGAGGATATACTACGTCAATAGAAACTGCAAGGCTGGCAGATACGCATGCGTCTGCTGAGGACATATATGACTTGAGCGGGCGGCATCTGAAAGGAGAACCGAAAAAGGGCGTTTATATAAAAGGTGGAAAAAAGTATATAATAAAATGATAGCGCAAATACTATTAGGCATCGCCTCTTTGTTCCAGCAACTGCCTCAGCAGTTGACAAACTCTGGACTTCCATTGGTTTGTATAGAAACCGTCAATGGGGAAACTCCTACATGCACTGATATAAATCACCCTGTGGGAGCCATCGGCTCAAGTATTATTAATGCGACAAAAGTGCCTGGACGTGTTGTGCTGATTCAGAACAATGACACATTGTACGACTCGGGTGAATATGTCGAGGACAAGTCGGGTATGGTTATACAGATACGTGGCAATACAAGTGCACATCTGCAGAAACGCCCCTACAAACTGAAACTTCAGAAAAAAGCAGACCTGCTGAGGCGTGGTGACAAAAGATTCAAAGATAAGACGTGGCTGTTGCTGAACTTTGGCACTCAACTGAATACCATGATCGGACTAAAAGTGAACGAGTTGATGGGGTTGCAGTGGACACCGTCTTTCGAATTTGTCAACGTGATACTCAATGGTGACTATCAAGGGGTTTATACGCTGTGCGAATCGGTGAAACGTAACCAGGACTGCAGACTTGACGTCTCTGATAGTGGGTATGTGTTTGAGTTTGATCCCTATTGGTGGAAAGAAGACGTTTATGTAGCTTCAGAAACCGACGATAATGCAAAGTTTACCTTTAAGTATCCTGATGCTGAAGAGTTGTCGGATGAGCAAATGGATTATTTTAGATGGCTGGTTGCTCAGATTGACAAATCCTTTGCCAGTGGAACTTATTCGGATTGGCTTGATGTAGAGTCATTTGCCTCCTGGAGTCTTGCTCACGACATATTGGGCAGTTATGACGGACATGGTTCGAACCTGTTCCTGACAAAATATGACAATACTCCAGGAACGAAGGTGATGATGGCTAATCTTTGGGATTTTGATGTGATTATGATGACGGAAAACGACTGGGCCCGTAATCACTATGTCTTTTATTTCAAGCCTATGTTGAATAGTCCGTGCCAAGATTATCTGGAGGCATATGTTAGAAAGTGGGAGGAAGTCAGTCCTTGGATTATCCGTGAGATTCTAAATTATCTCGATGAATTCAGTCGGTCAAAACTTTGCAAGGATTTATCCGAGGCCATCCTTATGGACGATGAGAGATGGAGCAGTCTTTATGGCAAATCAGAGAGTGTGGAAGTCCAGTTGGAACGTGCTCGTGAATGGTTCACCAGTCGCCAGCTATGGCTGGATGAGGCCATATCATCAGAAAGAAGGAAACTCAACACGACGGTGATGCCTGTAATCGCGAACACAATACCCGAAATAAGTGATTCAGCTTGCTATGACATTACTGGTGTTCGGGCAAACAACGGAAACCCCATGAGGTTGTACATTAAAGGTGGGAGAAAATACATGGCTAAATGATAGTGTTGGCAGAAAATGAGAAATCCTCCCCGCGCGGGGAGGATTTCTTTTGTTTGTTACAGTTCTATTTTCTTGGTGGACTTCGTTCCGTCTTGTGCTTCTATGACGATGATGAGCACCTTGTCCTTGATGTCCTTCAACTTGAAATTGTAGTCACGGACGGGCAGCAGCTGGTCGGTGTGCGGCACCATTCCTGTCTGATAGGTGTAGATGGTCTGGCCGGAATAGCTCACAATGTCGAGTTTCTTGATTTTCTTCTCGCTCTTGATGCGTAGGTTCTTGCCCTGTTTGTTTTTCCATATCTTGTGGCTGATGGCAAACTGGCCGGCCGCCGTGTTCACGTATGACGTTTCGTCGTTGGCCTTGATGCCCATGTGCTTCAGGGCGGCGTAGGCATAGCGTTTGCCCAGGGTGATGTAGCCTTCGCGTGAGAAATGCACGTTGTCGTCCATCGGCGGGCAGCCTTTTGAAGAGACGACGTAGCCCGTGGGAATCCACTGTGGCAGACGGTCGATGGTGGGGATGGCATGTGCACAAACGCCATTGTAGGTGCTGTCGACGGTTTCGCCCACGATGATGGGACAGTCGGTGGCCTCCAGTTTCAGTTCGCGCAAGAGGTATTCATAGAGCCCCTTCACCTTCTGCAGCCAGGTGTCGCTGTAGGCATCGGTCTCGCCCTGATGGAGCAGGATGCCCTTGATGACACCGTCGGCCTGAGCCTTGCGGGCCAGCGTGAGCAGTCGCTCCAGCGGTTTGCCGCCGTAGCAGTTCACCTCGTTGCGCTGCCAGTCGGGCAGGTCCTTGGCCACCCAGGCATCGTCGTAGTCGGGATGGAACACATCGATGGCGCAGCCGTCTACAGCCACGATGATGCTGCCCACGCGCTTGTCCGACGGCAGGTTCTGGAGCATGGTCCGTCCGAAATAGTCCACGGGGCACAGTTTGGTCCACTGGCGGGCGAGTGGGGGGACGGCTTTCCGCCATTGCCCGGTGGTGTGGGTGTCGCAGTCGCTGGCTGTGAGGTTCAGGAAACGCTCGCTGACGATGGAGTCTTCGACCGTGGGCTGTGCCTGTCCGACCATGTTCGACTGTCCGATGGCGAGATAGATGTAGAAATTAGGGTCTTGCGCCTGGGCCGTAAGGGTGGCGCAAAACAGTGCGATGGTAGTGACTAAAAATTTCATATTTCGGGATATTTATGGCAAAAGTATAAAAAGTATCGGATTCCGACAAGTTTTTTCGGAATTTTTATTTACTTTTGTGGTCAAATAAAATCCTTTTAGCAGAATGATAACAACAATGATGAAAAGAACCTGTCTGACGGCGGCCTTGGCGCTGTCGGCGCTTGTGGGGAGCGGATTGCAGACGGCTGTTGCCGGCCACGTGACGGTGGCTTCGCCCGACGGCCGCCTGATGGTGACTGTGGAGAATCAGCAGTTTAGTGTGGAATACGACGGTCAGCAGGTGGTGCTGCCTTCTGCCTTGGGACTTTCAACCAGTCTGGGTGATTTCACAAAGGACCTGAAGTACGTGGACTGCCACGAAGAAACCATCAGCAAAGAGTATGACATGCGCCAGGCGAAGGCATCGCATATCAAGTATGAGGCCAACCAGCTGGTGCTTGACTATCAGACGACCAACGGGCTGCACATGCTGGTGACGTTCCAGGTGAGCAACAACGACGTGGCATTCCGCTACACGTTGCCCCGTCCGGCAAAGGACAATCCCAAGCGTGCCATTATATATAAGGAGAGCACCTCCTTCTGCTTCCCCGACGGAACAAAGACGTTTCTCTGTCCCCAAATTGGTCCCGAGACCGGATGGGAACAGACGAAACCCAGCTACGAAGAAGACTATAAGGCCGACGACGATATGAAGGTGAAGTCGAGATTCGGTCGCGGCTACACGTTCCCCTGTTTGTTTAAGGTGCAGGCTTCCGGTAAGAACTATTGGGCGCTGGTCAGCGAGACCGGTGTCTCGGGTGCCTATTGCGGCAGTCATCTGAGCGACTGGCAGGAGGGCGGCTATCAGATAGCCTTCCCCGACAAGGGTGAGAACAATGCTTTCGGTTCTGAATTTGCTACCATTCCATTGCCGGGCAATACGCCCTGGCGCACGATTACCGTAGGCGCTTCGCTGAAACCCATTGTGGAAACTACGGTGGCTTATGATGTGGTGGAACCGCTTTACGAACCCTCCACCGACTATAAGGCAGGCCGCTACACATGGAGCTGGCTCATCTGGCAGGACGAGAGCGTGAACTACGATGATCAGGTGCAGTTTATCGACCTTGCCGCGAAGATGGGCTATGAGTATTGTCTGGTAGATAACTGGTGGGACAAGAACATCGGCCGCGAGCGGATGGCGGAGCTTTCACGCTATGCCCAGCAGAAGGGCGTACACCTTTTGCTATGGTACAACAGCAATGGCTTCTGGAACGATGCCCCGCAGACTCCACGCGACTGCATGAATACCGCCGTGGCACGCGAACGCGAGATGAAATGGATGCAGAGCATCGGCGTGAAGGGCATTAAGGTTGACTTCTTCGGCGGCGATAAGCAGCAGACCATGCAACTCTACGAGGATATCCTCTCGGATGCCAACCGCTACGGATTGCAGGTGATTTTCCACGGCTGCACTTTGCCGCGCGGATGGGAGCGTATGTACCCCAACTTTGTGGGCAGCGAGGCCGTGCTAGCCTCCGAGAATGTGTTCTTCAGCGACTACCATGCCCGTCAGGAAGGCTTTGAACTGACGATGCATCCCTTCATCCGCAATGCCGTGGCATCTATGGACTGGGGTGGCGTCATCATGAACAAATATCTCTCGAAGGACAACAAGAGCCGCCACCAGCGCTTCACCACCAACACCTTCGAGATGGCCACAGGCATCACCAACCAATGTGCCGTGAACTGTGTGGCGCTCACTCCTCAGGCATTGCCCGAAATACCAGCATTCCAACAGGACTTCCTGAAGAAACTGCCCACCACATGGGACGAGACACGTTTCATCGACGGTTATCCCGGCCGTTATGTGGTGATGGCCCGCCGTCATGGCAGCGAGTGGTATGTGGTTGCCCTGAATGGCACGGAAGCCCCGATGGAGCTCACCGTCTCGTTGCCGATGCTGGCCGGACAGCAAGCCGACTATTATGTCGACGACCAACAGTTGCGCACGCTGAAAATCAATAAGAAAGGACAAGTCC
>JAEEGK010002068.1_pt1 | contig 50206 bp, 38 predicted proteins | sample 8958771 | NCBI WGS metagenome assembly JAEEGK01 (sample SAMN16246547, study PRJNA631951) | gut metagenome | biome: gut microbiome; feature: rumen; material: SC-attached | host: Bos | place: Iran: Karaj | collected 2018-10 | reverse complement strand
CGCCGCTCTCGATGACTATGTTTCCGACATCAGCCATCGAGTAATCGTTCGACGTGGTCATGTTCGACCAGTCAGAGTAATGTATCGCAAAATTGATCGTCACAGTCGCGCCCGCATCCAATGTTCCCGACGAAGGGAAGGACATGACAAGGCAGGTATCGGCATCAGTTCCGGAAGCATCTTCGAATGTGCCGCTTATGCCCTTTACCTCGGAATACGCGCCGTCAGCTCCGTTCATTCCCGCATAGTAGCAGTCGAATGTCATGGCTGAACCGGAATCGTTAGTAAGATAGTACTTGAGTTCAAGTCCTGAGAAGCTTATGGCCGAATCACTGAGATTCTTGATCTCCATGGATCCCGATATGCTGTTGCCGCCGCTGCTGTCGTATTTGACGGACAGTGACAGATCTCCGGACTCACCGCTTCCGCCCGCAGAAGATGAAGACGAGCCGGTGCTGCCGGAAGAAGAACCTGAAGATGCCGACGCTCCGCTTATTACCACGCTCTGGCCTGCATTATCGCCTGCCGGAGGCTCCGTGCCGAACACAAGATTTCCGCCCTCATACAGAGCAATGTTCGTATCGAGTGAAGCCGTTCCGGTGGCCAGGCCTTCGTACGAAGGATCGTTGGAAGGATCCCAGGGTCCGCCTGAATAAGTAAGCCTTACCTGAACCTCCGACTTGTACTGCGACTGGCCGCCCGGATAGAGCTGACCGTCATTGAACAGCACGGACAGATAGTAGATGTTATTCTCCTCATCCCAAACCTTGAGACCGTCGACCGTACCGGACTGCATGTAGTTTGCCGTAATCTCTATCGAAGACGGATCGCCGCCTGCTTCAACGATCTCCGAAAGGTCTAAGAAATACCTCATCTCCACATCCGTCGCAGTCCTTGCCGGCCATGCGGTCATGTTATATACGATCGCCTTGATCTCCGTGAAGTCATCACCGGAAGCATTGACCGCTGCCTCGACCGAGTACTCGTATTCATCTATCGCCTCGACCGCACCGAAATCCTTCAGCGTCTGGCCGTGATACTGCGAGTACATATATGCGAGAAGTCCGGTAAAGCCGGCATTGTAATCGCATGCGACCTCGTTGTTCGTATAGTTGGAAACATCATCCGAATAGCCGTCGCTGCTGTCAGGACCTCCGACGAGCGCGCCATACAGCGTGTGCCTGTGCGCGGAAGGTTCGTTCATGTTGTCGCAGTAAGAACCCTGCGCCGTCCTGTGGTGCGGATGTTCGGGCGGATTCTCACCGAAGCCGACCATATAGGATCTTCCGGATGAACCGAGAGCATAGTTGCACTGTGCTTCCGCGAAAGCAATGTACGCATCCGTTTTCGAGGGGTCGCAGCAGTCGGATCCGCTGTATACCGTTGCTATGTAAGCCGTCGTCGTTGCATACCTGAGTGAACCCCATGAATCGAGCCACGCGAGGCCGGCAGGTGTATATGTGATCCTGTCGCCGTCAGCCGTTCCCGTCGTCCACCAGTCAAGGTGCTTCTCGACGGCATTGGTATATGTATCCTTGCCCGTTATCTGCGCGAGGAGGACGGCCGCACCTATATGAACATCGTCCCAGCACATAGACCAGTTGTAGTCCTGTGATGCCTGAGGATAGCACTCCTCCGCGATATCAAGATACTCCTGCTCGCCTGTAGCGAGATACAGCCACGCGCCTGCCCATGCAAGCTCATCGTAGAATCCGCTCCACGAATCGTAGAAACCGTTCGCAGCGGTATATCCGGAATCACTCCTGTACTTGTTCGCAAACTCGAACAGGCTCTTCGCATGTTCGAGGCACTCGCTGCTGTATGCCGGATCCGACTCCTCGAAAACGATCGCCGCGACCGCCAGCGCCGCCGCAGCCTCTCCTGTCACGCATGAACCCGGATTATCGGCCGTGACCTTGTAGCTCGGTCTGCTCATCGCCATGACTTCCGCAGGACCCCACCAGGAGTGATCCGCGTTGGGATCTCCTACCTGATAGTAATAGACCTCGTCTTCCGGATGACATTTGATAAGGTAATCGCACACCCACTTGATATCGCCCAGGATGTACTCGGTCTGGCCTGCTTCTTCGTACGCATCACCGTACTCATATACGGACCATGCGAGCATTGCAGCCGAATAAGCCATGGGAAGATTGAACTTTACGTTGTCTCCCGCATCGTACCATCCGCCGGTAAGATCCAGTCCGTTATCTGCGCCGTCATCAAGACCCGAGTCTCCGCGCCAGTTGCATCTTACCTGTGTAGGAAGATCTCCCGATCTCTGAAGCTCATAGAACAATATGGACTTCTGAAGTGCTTCGCCGTAGTTGAAGTCGCCGGTACCTTCGATGCCCTCATATCCTGTTCCGAACTCGGTGAGATTTCCCGTATCGAGATACGATGACGGATACAGTCCCTCTGCTGTTTCTGATGTTGTAGGCTCCGTTGTGGCAGAAGATGCAGCTGAAGATTCTGCTGCTTCTGATGCGGAAGGAGCGGAAGCCATCGGTTCTTCCGGCTGAGTGTTAGCGGCACAGCCTGCCTGGAGCAATAAAGCGCAAACTAGCGCCGTTACTGTAAGTCTTTTTCCCATATATACCTCGTGTATGTCAGTTTGACTGAAACATTATACAACTCAGGCAAATAAAAAGGGGACCGCAGTTTCCTGCGATCCCCATTCACCGTTTTATGGTGCCGGTTTACTCTTCGGTGTCGGTATTGCCTGTTACGGCATCAGTAATGGCTGCTGCAGTTACTGCATCTGCTGCGGCGCCTTCGCTTCCTTCTAGACCTGAGACGTTGATGTTCCTTGTTACCTTGGCATCGTAGCCCGAAGCCTTAACGATGTCCACAAGATCAACACCCGTTGCAGCCTTTACCGTCTCGAATGTCTGTGCCATGACCGTCGGAACGTTTGCGGATATTCCCGACACACCGTTTCCGCCGTCTGTGCCGCCTGCGAAGACCGTTACCTTGTCTATGGAAGACAGAGGCTCTGCGACTGCCTTTGCAACATCGGGAAGCACGGATACGATCATCTCGAGGATCGCTGCCTGGCCGTACTTCTTCATTGCCTCAGCCTTCTTCTCCATAGCTTCGGCCTCTGCGAGACCTCTCGCCTGGATACCTGCAGCTTCAGCATCGTACTTTGCCTTGATGCCGGCTGCTTCCTGCTCTGCGGCATAACGCTGAGCTTCAGCGAGTGCCTTCTTTGCTTCCGCATCCTGAATAGCCTTGTACTTCTCCGTCTCTGCGATAACACGCTCAGCTTCGCTCTGCTTCTGCTGATTGTAGAGTGCAGCTTCTGCAGCCTTCTGCTTCTCGATGAGAGCAGCCTCTGCTGCCTTCTGCTTCTGGTACTTGTCGGCATCAGCCTTACGGTTGATCTCAGCCTCGAGTTCCTGCTGTCTGACCTCGACCTGCTTCTGTCTCAGGATAGCTTCCTGCTCGGTCTTTGCGATCGTTGCATCCGTTGCCTTTACACCGATGACCTTCTGCTGTTCCTGCTTCTGGATCTCATAAGCGGCATCAGCTTCAGCCTTCTTTGTATCAGCTTCGACCTGCAGATTAGCCTGCTTGATGGCAAGTGCATTCTGGCGCTCTGCGATTATGATCTGAGAAGCGACGGAAGCTTCGTTTGCCTTCTGCTTTGCATCTGCCTCGGCAATAGCAACGTCTCTCTCAGCCTGAGCCTTAGCGATCGATGCATCCTTCTGGATCTGTGACATGTTGTCCTGACCCAAAGCTATGATGAGACCCTTCTCGTCTTCGATCCTCTGGATGTTGCAGGAGATGATCTCGATACCAAGAGCGTTCATGTCTGTCTGAGCCTTGGTCTGCATCTCATCACCGAACTTCTTACGGTCTGTGTTGAGCTCACGGAGACCTACGGTACCGATGATCTCACGCATGTTACCCTGAAGAGAATCGGTGAGTGCCTGGATGATCCTTTCCTCGTCCATGTTGAGGAAGTTCTTCATGGCAAGTTCGATGCCTTCCGGATCTGTCTTTACCCTTACCTTTGCGACTGCGTCGATGTCAACGCCGATAAAGTCGTTTGTGGGCACATATCCGCTCGTCTTGATGTCGATGCTGATCTGCTTAAGGAGCAGCGTGTCCTTTCTCTCGATGAACGGAATCTTTACGCCTGCCTGTCCGATAAGTATCTTCTTCTTTCTCCTCGGACCTGAGATGATGTAAGCTACATCCGGCGGTGCCTTTACGTAACCTGAAAGTATGATTGCTATCACGAGGACAGCGCCAAGACCTATAGCTACCGGAATGATGAATTCTGTCGGCATTTTTTTGCCCTCCTTTTCCTTTTGGCAAATATATTACCGAAGGCGCAGACACGAATACATAACGGCAGAATAAAGAGCGGGCATGCTATTTTGCACCGCCCGCTCATTTGTATATTTCTATTTTGTACCGGTATTATTTGGTCTGTTCCTCGAGGAGTTTGATCTCTTCTTCGGTCTTATCCTTTGCCTCTTCGGCAACTGCTTCTGCCGGCTTCGGCTTACGGAATCTGAGGAAGACCATGATGCCTCCGATTATGAGAAGGATGATGCCAACGAAGATCATGACCATGTCGTAGAACACTCTCGTGACCGTGATCTGCGCAGCTCTCTCCCAATAAGGAAGCTCATAACCGGTGAGCTGGCTCTGTGTCTCGCCGAGAGGGAATACCCAGTCCCAGACACTCAACAAAGTATATCTGTCGGTATTGCTGAGTACGAAGATCTTAGGATCAGTGAGGGCGTAAGTAGGGAGCGCGCCCTTGATGTCTGTTATCGCCACTCCGTTGACGAGTTCCGGCATCATCGCCTCATAGCACTGGATGGCCAGTACATCGGATGTTGATGTGGGAGCTGCAGAAGCAGCGGGATCCATCGAATCATAAGTGGCAGCATCAACTGTACCTGCCGCAGAAGCCGCATCAGCGGGAACGAGGAGCATAAGTCTGTCAAAGTAGATATATGCCCTCGGCTTGTCTGCACCTGCAAGGTCGTCGATGGAAGTGTTCAGTTCCTCGACTACACCGATGATGGTGAAAGTCTCGTTACCAAGTGTGAGCTTACGTCCGGAGACATCATATGACTTGAAGAAATACCATGCCATGATGTCATTTATGACTATCTGATTCCTGTCGATCTGTTCTTCCGGAAGGAAGCCGCCGCAGAGGAACCTGAACGGATGGAAAGCTTTGTAATTGCCGCCGACGCCGACGATCTCTGCATCGGTGTTGGGGATTATCTTGTCTGTGTTGCCCGGATCCTCGTTTACCAGAGTGACATTCGCCATAACTGTTGAAGAGAATGCATCTTCCCATCCCTTAGGCGAACCGTCGGTATCGAGGCCCTTGGCCTTATCCGGCAGGTTCGGATTGGAAGCATCCACCGTACCCTGGATAGCCGCTCTGATGACCGGAATATCCGCCTTGCGCAGGGAGATGTCCGAGCTTACGTACATCAGAGGCGTCGTGTCATCGACCGGTCTCGCGCCCCTCGCGAAAACGCTCATCTGCCTGTAATCGACATCAGCACCCTGACCCCAGTATGTTGCCATATACTGTTCCTGTCTTGCCCTGGTCAGGACTGATATCCTTATGAATCCTGCAGCGATCAGGATGACCGCAGCGAGTATTACCCAGAACGGAACGGCAAGGACTATCTTCTTGATCCTCTTCTTGTTCAGGGTTCCCGTCTCGAGGAAGTATTCTTTGATGGTGTCTTTAAAAGCCATTTTGTCCCCCGTCAGGTTTTCTTCTTGTCAGAATCGAAGTCTTCAAGTCTGACTCGCTCGCCGTCTTCGAGAGGCTTCTCGCTCCTGACAACGATCATTGCATCCTTGTCGAGCTTCTCGCCGGAGATAGCTGCATATGTACCGTCATCGTCCTCAACAGTTACATCAACACGCTTAACGGTGTACTTATCACCGAGCGGTGATGAAGATCCGATGATCTGATATACAAAGTAACCTGAATTATCCTTGTTGACCGCACTGGACGGGATAACGCATTCATAATCCTTGTTTGACTTATCGGCACGTACCGTGATCGATTCGCCCGGGAAAGCATATGCATCGTTGATCGCACACTTAACCTGCTTGTATTCTCTCGGATTATCCGGATCAGGCTTGATGTTGATGATAGTGCAGGAATCAACATAACCCATTGTTACATCCATATCGTCGCCGATGGAAAGTCTTGATGCCACTTCCGAAGGGAAAGTGAATGTAGCCGTACACTGTCTGTCATCTACAGGAATGATATAAGCGATCGTCTGGTTCTTTTCCATTACGGAACCTTCTTCGATGGAGATGTTATAGACATAACCGGAAGCAGGTGCCTTGATCTCGGTCTGCTCGATCTTGGCTTCAAGATCTGCGATCTTTGTCTCGAGCTCTTCGATCGACTTGTCTCTGTCATCTGCTGCATCCTGTGCCTTATCGGCTTCAATACCCGCATTGACCTGTGCATCGGACAGTGACTGCTGCGCCGTTGACAGACCTGTCTGGGCCGTATCGACCAACTTCTGTGCATCTGATACGGAAGGAAGAGCCTCGGCTGCTTCCTTTGCAGTCTCTGCATTGGTGATGGCAAGCTGGCAGGATGCGATCGAAGCACTATTGGAATCGATCACTGCCTGTGCCGCATCGAGGTCGGACTGGATGGGTGCCTTTGCATCGAGATACTGATTGATCTGATGGCAAAGGTCTCTGATCTTCTCTCCGTCCGTAACGGGAGTTGCGCCGACGGGATCGGACTCTGTCAGTCCCGTATCGGGATCCGTAAATCTGTAGTAGCCGGTATCTTCCTCAATGGTGATCTGATATCCGTATGACTGATATACCGTTATCTGGTCAGCCAGAGGCTTGATGCTGTCATCGATGTCTTTGATCTGGTCTTCGTAACCGGCCTTCTCTGCTGTCGCATAATCAAGTGCTGACTGATACTCTGCAAGCTGAGCGGACTGATCAAGGATCGTGGCATCTGCAGAATCTATGGTTGCCTGCTTGTTCTGTGCGGCAGTAAGCGCTTCCTGAGCTTCAGAGAGCGTATCCTGTGCTGTATCCACAGCCTGCTCATATGTTGTGAGAGTGTTCGAACTCGGTGCTCTCTCAGCATATTCCTTCTCACGCTGGAGAGTGAGGAGCTGAGCCTGGAGCTCCTTGAGATCATCGGAATTCTCTACAGGCTTGAGGGTAGCGATAACGTCGCCTTCATTAACAGTATCGTAGCTGGACACCAGTATCTTATCGATCGTCCTTCCCTCGACGCCCGTAATCTTGGTCTCGTTCTCGACCTTGATGGTGCCTGTCGCGGTATTCGTATACGCCAGATTGCCTCTTGTCGCATACTCACCCATAACCTTAGGGATGGTAAGATTCATGATCGTGTTCGAGAAAAACGTCAGAAGTGCGAGACCGGCGACGAATGCCACCATGATCCTGATAATAGTCTTACGTCTGTTCTTCATACTTAATCCTCCGTTACTTGATTCCCGATCTCGAGATACCTTCTACCAGGTACTCCTCACCCCAGAGGAATATCAGCAGAGGCGGGATCATATATACTGCCGACGCCGCGAAGGCAATGCCTATCTCCGGCTCATTGATCTGCGCAAGGAACACCGACAGAGGCTGAAGCTCCGTATCGGTGAGCAGGACGAGCGGCTGCTCGACCATGTTCCAGTAGTCTATAAACAAAAGTATCGTCAACGCGAATATGGCGTTCTTACAAAGCGGTATGGCTATCTTGGTGAATATCTGCCATTCGGTCGCACCGTCTATCGTCGCGGCCTCGATATAACCCGAAGGTATCTGCCTCATGTATTTGGTAAGAAGGAAGATGGCAAACGTTGAGAACACGCCCGGGAGTATGATTGCCCAATATGTGTTCAGGATCCCCAATGTGTCCGCGATCATGTAGTTCGGAACGAGCGTGACCTGGAAAGGCATGAGCATGAGAATGATATATGAGAAGAATAATACCTCTCTTCTCTTCTTCCTGTATCTTGCAAAGCTGTAAGATGCAAGGCACGCTACCGCCATCTGTCCTCCGACGATAGGCAGCGTAAGGATGATCGAATTCCAGAACTTGAACAGATACGCCGGGTTCATAAACAGCAGCGTCGTGTACTGCTTGATCGTTACTTCCTCAGGGATAAGCTTGAGCACCGGTGTGCGTGACAGATATGTCGCGCCCGATGAGTTGTGTCCCGACATACTCTGGAAGATAACGGAGTAGTTGGAGATGATCTCATCCGATGACATGAACGAGTTAAGGAAAGTAAAGAATATCGGCACTATGGCAAGAAGCGATATCGAACATGCAATGACAAGTCCGATCGCAGTCAGGATGGTCTTCCTGATCTTCCTCTGCTTCAGTGCAGTAGTACTTCTCTTCCTCTCTCTTGCGAAGAACGCCTCGCGCTCTTCATCCGTCATCAGCTCGAAATACGACTTCGGATGTACCGTCTCGGTAAATATGTTACGTCTCGCTTTGGTAGCGGCCAGTCTGCGTTGTTTCCTCAGTTCAGCGTCCATAGCTTATTCCTCCACATCCGAATCGAATCGGGATTCGGCATAGAACAGTACACCGACGATGATGATCATCGCGATGCACATTACGATGGCGCCTGAAGAGAGCAGGCTGTAGTCGAGCTGCGTGAACTTGTTATTCATGAAGTGCTGCAGCATGTACAGGTTGTCGAACGGATAATCACCCGTGAGAAGATATACCTCTCTGAATATCTTAAATGAATTAATAAGCGACATGATGCCGACGAAGAAGATCGTCGGGCTGAGGTAGTGGAGCTTGATCGCAAAGAAACGCTTGACCGGGCCTGCGCCATCCAGCGAAGCGGATTCGAGTATCTCGCCCGGGATCGCATTCAGTGCCGCCAGGAAGAGCACCATGTTATAGCCCAGGTTCTTCCACAGGAACAAGAGCATTATTACGATCTGAGCATACTGGGATTTGAGCCAGTCTATCTTATCGAGCTGGAAGAACTGTGCAGTCCATCCGTTGATGACGCCGTTGTATGAGAAGAATACCTGCCAGATGAGAACGACGGATGCGACCGGAACCATCATGGGGTTGAGCAGGATGCTCCTGAATACTGACTTGCCCGGCAGACCCGAGTTAAGGAGCATAGCGAGGAACAGCGCGAGCACTACGGCAAGCGGAACCGATATGAGCGCGAATGTAAGTGTATTCTTCGAAGCCGCTATGAAAGCATCATTCGTCAGGACTCTCTCATAGTTACGGAAACCGACAAAATCAGTATTCGTAGGAGACTTCTGGAATGAAGTAAAGAGCAGCATGATAAGCGGCAGGAAGAAGAACAGCAGAACTCCGAGGAAGCTCGGCGTCAGATATCCCGTAAAGATACCCCAGTCCCTTAACCTTCTCATGAAGCGGCCCTTCTTGCGCTTCTCTACGAGAGCGCGTCTCTCCGGAGTATCTTCGAACTCGGGGATATCGCCGGGCACCAATGTCTCATATGCCTTTGGAGTTATCCTGGCAGCATAATTGCCGGTATGATCGTCGGCTGCTTTGTCTGCTCTCTTTTTGGATCTTGTCTTTTTGGGTGTGGTCTTAACTGCCGCGTGCCTGGAAGCCGCAGACTCAGTCGTTTTGTTTTCCGAGGCAAGCTGAGAACCGGGGCGCACCCTCGTCTCAGTCTCCTTTGGAAAAGAACTGTTCTCCTTTTCAGAAAGACCCATATTTATTTCACCCTATTTATCCTCATGTGCCATAAAGCACAAAGGGATTATACTATGATAACCCCTTTAATATAACACTATTGATGTGGCAATCGTGTGTCAATTTTGAATTAGAATACTAGTAATCAGAAAACAAAAAGTTTACTGAACCGTTTCAACCTTGATGGTGTTCGTGTTGCCGTTTGTTCCGTTGATAAGACCTCCGGTGATGACTACATTGTCGCCTTCCTGAAGGTTCATTATCTCCTTCGCTACCTGGAAGCCGTGATAGAACATGACGTCTGTCGAATTGAACTCTTCGTTGAGGATCGGAATGACGCCCCAGCTCAGGCTTAACCTTCTCCAGATGTGCTCTGATGTCGTCATGCCGATGATGTCGATCGGGCATCTGAATCTTGATACCATCCTCGCGGTAATGCCGGACTTGGAGTGTACGACGATACATTTCGCGTTGACGTCGACTGCCATCGCACATGTAGCGTGAGAGATCGCGTCGAGGTTGCTCCTGATCTTGAACTCCTGCTTCCTGAATCTCTCCTTGTAGTTGGTGTTAGCCTCGGTGTATTCCGCAACATTTGCCATTGCCTTTACTGCCTCTACGGGGTACTTGCCCGCAGCGGACTCGCCGGAGAGCATGATGGCTGACGAACCGTCATAGACCGCATTTGCAACGTCGGATATCTCGGCTCTTGTCGGCCTGGGATTCGTGATCATGGATTCGAGCATCTCGGTGGCGGTGATGACACGGCGGCCGAGAAGTCTGCAGCGCTTGATGAGCCTCTTCTGAATGCTCGGTACTTCCACGAAGGGGATCTCAACGCCAAGATCGCCTCTCGCGATCATGATGCCGGAAGCGATCTCGCAGATCTCATCGATGTTGTCGACGCCTGCACGGTTCTCGATCTTCGCGATGACCTCGATGCCTGCGCCGCCGTTATTGTCGAGGAAGGTCCTTATCTCTTCCATATCCTTCTTGGTGGATACGAACGAAGCCGCAACGAAATCCACATCATTCTTGATGCCGAAAAGAAGATCCGCCTTGTCCTGCTCGCTCAGGTAGTCACCTGTCATGACCTTGTTCGGGAAGTTCATGCTCTTCCTGTCAGACAGGACGCCGCCGGTAATGACGTTGCATTCAACATTACTGCCGGATGTCTTCTCGACTTCGAGGATAACGAGACCGTTGTTGATGAGGACTCTGTCGCCCTTCTTAAGCTGTTTGGGCAGATCCTTGTAAGTAACTGCAACCTTTGTCTCATCACCTTCGATATCGTCTGTCGTAAGAGTGAACTTGTCGCCGTCGTTAAGTGTTATCTTATGATCCTTGAATGTCTTGATCCTGTATTCGGGTCCCTTCGTATCGAGCATGATCGCGATGGGAAGGTGCATGTCCTCCCTGACCTTCTTGATGAGGTCGATCTTCTTCTGATGCTCTTCGTGGGTACCATGAGAGAAGTTAAGTCTTGCTACGTTCATTCCGGCTTCGAACATCTGAGACAGTGTCTCGTAGTTGTCGGATGAAGGACCGATGGTGCAGATTATCTTCGTTTTACGCATATATATAATAACTCCCGTTGTATATAAAAGTTTTGTCTGATTGTATCATTTGTAACCCTAAACTTCTGCACAATATTGTAAGATAAATAGGTCAATATTTTTACAACCGGAGGATATAACATGGCAGATGTAAGACCGGAATCCCTCAAAAGGATCACAACCAAAGCTCAGGCAGATGAGTTCATCGCAGACCAGATCAAGCAGATCAAGGAGCAGGTCGGAGATAAGAAGGTTCTCTTGGCCCTCTCAGGCGGAGTTGACTCTTCTGTAGTCGCAGCACTCCTTATCAAGGCTATCGGCGACAACCTCGTATGCGTGCATGTTAATCACGGACTTCTCCGTAAGGGCGAGCCCGAGATGGTATGCAAGGTCTTCAGAGACGAGCTTAAGGCTAACCTCATATATATCGATGCTACAGACAGATTCCTGGATCTTCTTGCTGGCGTTACGGATCCTGAGCAGAAGCGTCATATCATCGGCGAAGAGTTCATCAAGGTCTTCGCGGAAGAAGCAGCAAAGCTCGACGGGATCTCTTTCCTCGCTCAGGGTACCATCTATCCCGACATCCTTGAGAGCGAGCAGGGCATCAAGGCTCACCACAATGTAGGCGGTCTTCCCCCGGAACTCGATTTCGAGTTGGTAGAACCCGTTAAGTACCTCTATAAGGATGAGGTCCGCGTAGTAGGTTCCGCTCTCGGTCTGCCCGACAACATGGTATACCGTCAGCCGTTCCCGGGTCCCGGTCTCGGCGTAAGATGCCCCGGTGCGATCACGAGAGACAGGCTCGAAGCTGTAAGAGAGTCTGATGCGATCCTGAGAGAAGAGTTCGAGAAGGCCGGTCTTGCAGGCAAGGTATGGCAGTACTTCACTGTTGTTCCCGACTTCAAGTCAACCGGCATCAAGAACGGCAAGAGAGCTTTCGAATGGCTCTGTATCGTCCGTGCAATCAACACGACGGATGTTGTTCAGGTAACGGTAGAGCCCATCGATTACGACCTCATGTGCCGCATCACCGACCGTATCACACACGAAGTTCCCGGCATCAACAGAGTCCTTTATGACTACACGCCGAAGCCGACAGCAACAGTTGAGTACGAGTAAGATTAATGTTCAAAACCAAAACACTTTATCCTCTCGGGGGCAAAAACGAGTAACCTGACGGGATAGAGAGTTAAGAGAGAACCAAATAAGACCTTGTGACACCTTAAATGGTGTGCAGGGTCTTTTTTTATCCCTAAATATCTGGTTTTGGCGGGATTTATGGGGAAAAAGAGAGAGTTAGGAAGAGCAGACGGCGACTTGTCCTTGTCGGCGTCTGCGAGGATAACCAGGTTTGCCCTGGAGAGGATAAAGAGGGTTGCCCTATGACAATTAAGTGTTAAGAAGCCCCTGGAAATGAAGTGAACCCCTGAAGTTGGACAAACTTCGGGGGTTTATATATGAAACTATCTTTTGAATTAAAACTTGAGATTTATGAGAAACATCTAGCGGGATACAGTTTTGATTATTTAGCAGATGAATATCACTTGGCAGATACTACCGTTAGGCATTTTTGTAATTTGGCTGATAGACATGGTACAGACATTCTCAGGCGCAGCAAGAAAAAGACATATTCCAATCAGTTTAAATTGAATGCTATTAATAGAGTCTTAATTGGACATGAATCTTCTAAATCTGTTGCAGTCGATTTAGGATTATCCTGTAACGGAATGGTTACTACATGGATTAAATCGTACATTAAGAACGGATATAATGTCATTACTAAGAAGAAAGGCAGGCCTTCAACCCGTGACAAAGAAAAAGAAAACAGTCGAAGAGCTGGAGAAGGAGAACGAACTCCTTCGCGAGCAACTGTTGAAGAAGACCATAGAAGCCGAATACTTAAAAAAATTATATGCCTTAACTCACGAGGAAGAAAAGAAGGACAAGAACAACTGACTGAGGCAGTAACTGAGTTAAGGCAAGAATTAAAGTGTTCGTTAGACTTTATCCTTGAAACAATTAACTCAAACGACTCACTGCCACATCTTCCCAGATCGGATTACTACTATTGGAAGAACCGAATCGATCCGGATACCAAGAATTCGGATCTTATGGATGCCATAGCAACTATCTATACTAATAACCATAAGCGTTATGGTTATCGAAGAATCACATTACAGCTTAAGAACGAAGGCTGGACGGTAAACCATAAGACTGTAAAGAGGCTTATGTCGAAGCTAAAGTTATATGGAATCACGCCCAGAGCCAAATACAAGTCCTATAAAGGCGATTTCAACGGAACAGTAGATAACAAACTCTTGTATAAGAGAGTAGATACCAAGAGACACAGGACAGAATACATAAGGGATTTCAGTACGACTGACGTTAATGAGAAATGGACTACGGATGTATCTGAATTCCATATAGCAGCAGGTAAGCTCTACCTGTCACCGATACTGGACATGCATAACAGGGAAATTGTTTCTTATAACATCTCAAGAAGCCCAAGTTTTGCGCAGACAACCGATATGTTAAACAAAGCCTTCAGCAAATATAAAAATCTCAATCACCTGATATTCCATTCAGACCAAGGATGGCAATACCAAATGTTTCAATACCACAATGCATTAAAAGAACGAGGGATAACACAATCCATGTCACGCAAAGGCAATTGCTTAGATAACAGCCCAATGGAGAATTTCTTCGGGAAGATGAAAAACGAGATGTTCTATGGACACGAATTTGAATTCAAGACCTTAGAACAGCTCCAGAAAGCTATGGAAGATTACATTGAGTACTACAACAACGAGAGAATTCAGGTCAGACTGAAAGGACTGACTCCTTGCCAGGCAAGGAATCAGTCCTTATACTCGTTTTAAACCGTCCAACTTCAGGGGTTCACTTCAAAAACAGGGGCTCTTTCATATCAGGAATTCTATAGCGGGATGGTATAATCACATTATTGGAAAAACATGGGGGTAGATTTGACATGAAGTATTTTACAAAGATCGCCGCGTCCGCACTCGCAGCAGCAATGATGCTCGCCGTCGCCTCTTGCGGGATGACGCCGGAACCGACCGAAGCAGTCATTGAAGCTTCCGAGACAACATCGGAAGAGGCCACCACATCTGAAACGACGACAGAAGAGACTTCGACCGAGACTTCTGAAGAGACGTCAGAAGAAACCGAAGAATCTTCAAAGGTTACTGCGCCCGAAGGCGAGATGTTCAATCCCGAAGAATATCCTTTTGATATAAGCGAGGATACTTTTGTCTCGGCTGTGAATGAGATCGGCGGTACCGTGTATTATGATGCTGATGATTTCATGAACGTTTGCAACAATATCAGTGCTGCCGACAGCGATGCCCTGGATAAGTATCATGACGGAATAGCAGTCGTCAGCAGCGGGGACAGCATCAGCGATATGATCGACACTTTCGCCTCGACAACAGCTTCGAAGGACGATGAATTCATCGAACATCTGACCAAACTGTGTCTGTTCACAGCTGCTGAAGCCGGCAACATGGATTATCAGGTGATCGTCATGTATTACGAAGTTGACGATCCGGCAATTATTGAAGATTGGTATGCCAAGGCTTCTTCCGATTATGTTGAAAATGTTGACAGTGTGACCCCGGCAACAGATTACTACGATTCAGGTGTGAGCATTTATGACAACGGAGAATCTAAAGCATTGCTCTCAAAACTCGTTCTTAACGACCAAGGTGCTGAGAAATACGGGGAGGTCGCAGGTTCCGGAGCTTATACCGCATTCTATGCTAACGGTATGAGCGGACTGCTTATCACGGTATCCGATTTCACTGAAGAGGAATCCGGTTTGGGGATGATTGAAAATTTCTGCGACGAGATGGGTCTTCTGAACCCCTGCGGCTTTTGACATTTAGTTCAGATAATCATCAGTATAGATAACTAAATCCTGAATTAATTAAAATGAAAAAAGCGATCATTAACAAGATCCTTTATACTGTCGGCAACGATCTGGCGTTGTTTTGTCTTCTCGTGGCGGTATATTACCTGCCGCGTATCATTCCCTATAATCTTGCGCTTATTCTTTTGATCATAGTCTTTATCACTGCGGTATTCTGTTTTTACCTTGTCCGGGTTTTTACAGTAATAGGCGACATCTATGATGAAGATTACAATGCGGTATACGTTTTACTTAAGTTAATATTTTTGTTCCTGAATTTATTTGCACTGTATGTGTTTTTTGCACCGCCCGTCATCGCATTTGTCCTCTTCGGAATCAACACGATCCTCATATCGGGGACACAGTATTTGCGCATCATTCAATTAATGCGAGGAAGATATGAATCATCTGATGGCCTGGTATTGTCAGCGGAAAGAAAGATAGTCCGACACGGCGGTTCAGGACCGGGAAGAGGTTTAAGCACCATAAACTACCTGGTTGAGTTTGAACGTAATGACGGCAGGACCATAACTATATGCGTTGATTTCTTCACTTACCTGCGCATTAAAAGGGTCACCCGCGCGACACTTGTTTTATATCAATTTCCCAGGGGCAGAGTGTTCGGAGAGGTCTTGCTGAAGGAGCAAAAAGGCGTAAATTAGCTTGATCGGCAATATAACTAAGAAGCCTGCGAAAAATGACTTAGCCTAGCTAGGAGAACAGCCAGTGTTCCACACCAAACGATAGTCATATAGCTCAGCTTACCCATGCCTTATCTCTTCCAGGACGGGTTCGATATATTTCCTGTCGGTCCAGTCGCGACCGTCATTCTCATCACCTTCCATCAGTGCTTCTTCCCAGACTTCACGTTCCTTGGGATCTTTCTTGGCAACTGATGCACGAAGCATCTTGCAGAGCGTTCTGTCCGCGAGTGTCATTGACTTCAGATCGTATGCGCCTCTGCAATAGTACAAGGGGATACCGGCGAGGTCATCCTTGAAGTTTCTTGCGATAACTTCGTCGATGAATTCCTTAACATAGGGCGATGCTCCGCAGGCATATGCGATTATCTTCTTTCCCTTGAGCTTACCTATGTTCTTCTTAAGGAATGATGTGAACGCGAACCCGGATGCATAGATTCCGCCGCCGACTATTATGGTGTCACACGAAGCCAGTTCATCTGTCTTCACTTCCTTTACCGATACACAGCGAAAGCCTGTCTCCTCCGCGAGCCACTCCGCATACTTTTTGCTTGCGCCGTATTTTGATTTGTAGACGATTATTCCGTTCATTTATATTGCCTCCGTAAGATTCTTCTCTATCCTCGTTATCGTCCTGATCGTAGTCTTGATATCTTTCTCGGGTATTCCTTCAAACATCTTCGACATGATCTTCATGCTCATCTCGTTATTCTTCTCACAGAACCTTATGCACTTTTTGGTCAGTCTTATCCTCTGTTTCCTCTTATCGTTCTCATCCTGAAAGAATTCAATGTAGCCCTTGGCTTCGAGCTTGAGCAGTATCTGTTTGACATTCTGATGTGAGCTTCCCAACACATCAGACAGTTCCCTGAGCGTCGGCGGCTGCTTGCACAGATTGATGCATATTATCGCGAAGAACTGCTTCCAGCTGATCTCCTGCATCTGACTGTCCGCCATGGCCTGGAACCTGTTCTCGAAGGCCGACAGCAGACCGAGGAGATAATAGCTAGGCGGTATGCCTTCAAAATCAAGCTTCCTGCTGTTAACTGTATCTTCGATGTTCATGGCATCCTCCCAAACAAAAAGGTAACATATTACCGATAATGGTAACATGTTACCTTTCTTCAGTCAACAGCTGTTTCCGCTGTCTTACGGTGTCGGGAGATTCAGTATGTACAGTAATTCATCGATGCTGTCATAATCGGCCTCATCAAAAGTCATGGCCACGATGCAGGTATCATCACAATAGTACAATCCTCCGTACAGGGTCTGTTCAGCAGCAGGAGAGTAAGTACTGTCAAAGAGCAGAAAGCCGCCTTCCTCTTCATCATAATAGTATTCGCAGTCGTTAATATCGATCTCCAGTAGTTCCAAAAGATAAGTACAACCGTCTTCAAAGAAAAACTCTGCTTCTTCAGGATCGGTATATCTCTGCATTGTTATGCTGAAGGTCGAATCATCATATGTGATTTCTGAAGAGTAACTGCCGGCATTTTGATAGAGGTCGTCTTCGTACACATCAAAAGCCGCGCATACGGCGTAGATAAACTCGTCGTCCGTGGGCATTTTCAGGATGCCCCAGCTGTATTCGGATATCACATCGATGAAGCCCAGGACTTTATTTAGGTTCTTGAAGTTCTTATCCTTTACCAACCATTTATCTTTTACGAGAACAAATTTGACGGTAACTTTGACTTCTACTGTCTCGTCAGGATCTCCCAGCTCATCGATATAGGCCTCCAGGTCACCGTCTTCATCTTCGATCTCTTCATGGATCGCTTCGTAATCAGCGAGGGTAAAGACTATATCAACGCTTGCTTCCTTGTCCTTCTTGGAAGATACGACAGACTTGTCGTCGATCTCGTAAGTCATCGACTCTGATACGGCAGCAAAGGCATCCTCCAGATCAGGATCCGCATCGCAGATCTCCTCGATGCGAGCGAGTTCTTCTGCGGCTTCATCCTCATCTTCCATAAGCCCGGCAATATCATCAACATCAAGGGAGATAAGCGCCTCTGCATAATCTTCTGCCGCCTTGATGACATTCTCATTATCGCTGTCACATCCGGTAAGGGATAATGCCAACGATGCGGCGAGAACAGCCGCTATTATCTTTTCTCTCTTCATACGGGACTCCTCTGCACAAAAAGTAATGAATCTTTGACGTTCATTTGGATTGTAGCAGAGTCAACAGGGTATGTATACTCAGATACCCTCTATATCGCCGTTCTTGATAAGGTTCAGGAGTATGTCAGCTATCTCCGGATCGAACTGCGTACCCTTGTTCTTCTCGATCTCTTCTATGACATCTTCCCTCGTCAGCTTCTTACGGTATCGTAATAACTTATAAATCGATTCTATGTTCAAACATCTCGGTTTGCAAGGCAATTCAAAGGTAGTTATTAAATAGTATATGCAAGTATCATTCTGCCCCAAAGCACATTCCGTTTTCATAACAAATGGCATCTGATTCCCGTTCGTGTAAAATGTATGCTATTCTACGTTGCACATTCGGAGGGGATATATGCGACATATAGAGACTAACAAGACTTATCTGAGAAGGACTGCGGGTGTCTTCGCGACTCTGCTGTGCCTTTTGCTCATACCAATGGTCAGTCTGGCAGCCGGATTCGATCCGTCTTACAAGAATGATGAAGCACGTTTTGTCACTGACCTGGCATTCTATGCCGGCGCATTCTCTACGGCAGTTACCGCTTCAGTCAACCCGACGGCGACCATGGCCGTTCTGTCGATCCTCGGCGCCATCGAGAACGCCGCCATCTATTCTCCCGATTCGGTATTCTTCACCACCATCGCGGATTTCCTCAACGGTGTTCCGATCATCAGGGAAGTCGGCAAACTGCAGATCGCCAATCCGTATGCTGCGGTATTCCTTACGCTCGTTGCTGCAGCGATGATCATCATCCACTCGTTCGCAGAATCCAAGATCGTATCGGAGATCTCCATCGACAAGCTCGATAAGCTCATCGGCTATATCTCCACCGTTGCCCTCTCTCTCCTGCCGTTCGTTACGAATGACGCTCTCGAGAAAGATCCTCCGGGAATAAAGGCCGGTGTAGCCATGGCCCGTTCAGCCGGAATACTCGGGAAGCCGTCAGGCAGTTCCGGTCCCGAGTGGCACACATATCTTCTTGCGGCAATAACGGTAGTCGTGATCTCCGTCATCTACTACTGCGTCTACACCTGCGTCAACAATCTCGAAGTCATAATAGCTGCGATCCCGGTAAAAGGTACGAGCTTCATATGGCAGCTCATCAAGGGCGGTCTGCACATTGTCCTCGTCCTGCTCCAGATCTTCGCACCTGTCGTAAGCCTTGTCGTAAGCATAATCCTGGCAGTCGCCGGCGTTATACTGTTCAGGGTGCTCTCGAGAGTCGCAGCGTACTACAAGGATGTCTACATCTCCACGGTCCTCGCCAAGATCTTCAAGCGCAATGATCCTGTTCCGAGAGTAGAGAAGCATGTCCCTCTCAAGTTAAGGAAGCTCTATCCTGATATGGAGATCGCGATGGCTGTCTATAAGTTCACCGGTCTTGCAAAGATGCCCAAGCGCACCAAGCTCTGGCTCATCAAGGACAAGGACGGCGTGTATATCGTCAGGAACCGCCTGATCAGGAAGCCTGTCGTCATGCCCTGGTCTGATGTTCAGAAGAATTATGAAGGCAAGAAGATCTACATGGAGAGCTGCCTGCGTTTCCTCAGGATCCGCACGGAAGACAAGTATCTCGAACTCATCATGTCCGTCAGATATAAGCCTGAGATCCCCATGCTGTCTGAGCTTCTCGGCTTGGAAGACTACACACCCATCGCAGAGGCGAACAAGGTAACGACGAAGATCAGGAACAAGTTCCGCCGCGGCAATCCTGCTCCGGAATCCGTCTGATCATATCTGAAGAAGTCTTCTTATCTTCTTCTCATCGACTCCGGGGAGCTTTTTCTTAAGCTGCGCCAGCAGCTTCTCAAAGGACTCTTCCGGCTCTTCCCTGTATCTTCTGCGGCACGATCTCCTGCCCCAGTAATCGTCGGCAATATCGTATCGCGCGATGCCCCAGCCGTACTCCTTGCCGGTCTTGGAACTCACCGGATACACAAAATCCACCGGTGTGATATATGTCTGCATCTGAAGCCTCGTCACGGTCTGGTCGTAGGAGGTCCTTCCCTTTTTCGCGAAAGCGGCACCTCCGTACTTGAGTGTCTTGGACAGACAGGGACCGTTCTTATCCAGATATTCCATGGCAGTTATATCCGACTGCGGTGCGGACAGCTCGTCACACCTGCTGTCGAAATCATATCCGTCGCGCCTGTAGTTGCACAGATAAGGCCACCACTTAAGACTGACAAAGCATGCCCTGCCGCCTGTGAACTTGCCGTACACCAGCTGTTTGTTCCTTAGGACCTCGCCCTTCCATTCCCACGCAGGCCAGTCGACGCGGCCTTCTTCCGAGCCGTGCCACCAGTTGTCTTCTGTAATGTTCTCTTCAACGGAGAAGCCTTCTATGGCGTTCTCAAAAAAGGGCAGGAGCCCAATCTCGCTCGTCAGATCGACAAGATCTTCCACGGTCCTTATCAACGGCAGATGCATAATGTCCTCCAATTGTAATTATTATAACTGCTTCAGGATGCTACAATCACCGTATGGCTGAAAAAATGCTCTTTTGGCGGAATACCGCACATAATTTGCCACACAATGCACACACATTCGTGTAGCGTTGTTTTTTGTTAAACGATAGACTTTTTCAGATTTAAAGAGGTTAGTTCAAAGGGGAAACCGAATATGAAGAACAAGAAGGGCGATGCGTCCGTTCAAAAACCGAAGAAGAAATTCACATGGAAGACATTTGGCATCTGTCTTCTCATAGCACAGGGCCTCTGCGAGGGATTTGCCCTTGCCGAGATCACCTGGCTCGACATGCTTCCGTTCAAGTACCTTGTTGTCATCAACATAGTCCTGGCGGCACTTATGGCACTGATGGCGATAGTTATCTTCAGGAAGTCCAAGAAGACCGGCAAAGGTCCCGGCATCGGACGCAAGATAATCTCTGTCATCCTCGTGCTCGCCATATGCACCGGCTCGCTCTATGCCGGTATGTTCGCGATGAAGGTCAGGAAGACACTTGCCAATGTAACAGGCGATCAGACTGATGTCCGTGCGGTCATAGGTGTCTACGTGCTTGCCGATGATCCGGCTCAGACCATTAACGACTGCGCAGGTTACTCTTTCGGTGCCATGAATACCGAGAGCGACTTCGAATATACGACGTGTGCCGTCAACGAGATCTCCGGCGTTCTTAAGACTCCTGTTGTCCCCACCGGCTTCGATACTCCCGATGATCTTGCAGGCGCCCTTTATTCAGGCACACTTCAGGCGATCATCATGAATGAGTCCTATGCGACCATCGTCGAGGACAACGAGGCTTATATCGACTTTGCCACAAGGACGCGTCTCATCTACGAGTGCGTTATCACCGACGATGTGCTCATCGCCAACGGATTCTCCCCCAAGGGCGATATGGATGCTGCTGCGGTAGGCGATATTACGGCTGAGCCCTTCATCCTCTACATCAGCGGTTCCGATACCCGTTCCAAGATCCTTAACGTCTCACGTTCCGACGTTAATATCCTGATGGTAGTCAACCCTCAGACAAAGCAGATCCTGCTCATCAACACACCGCGTGACTACTTCATTCCGAACCCCGAGTCTTCGAGCGGTGCCAAGGACAAGCTGACGCACCTCGGTATCTATGGTGTGGAATGCTCGATCAAGGGTCTCGAGAATCTCTATGACTGCACGATCAACTACTACGGCCAGCTGAACTTCACCGGATTCGAGACGCTCATCAACGACCTGGGCGGTGTAACCATCGATAACCCCGTGGCATTCAGCTCCAAGAATGTACCCGGATACAGCTACTCGCAGGGTGAGATCACCCTGATGGGCGATGAGGCTCTCGCTTATGCAAGAGAGAGATACGCATTTGCTTCCGGCGATAACATGAGAGGCCAGAACCAGATGAGGATAATCACCGGAGTCATCAACAAGCTGACTCACAGTTCGAGCTTCCTCACCAACTACGCATCCATCATGGATGACATGTCCGGCATGTTCGTGACGTCAATGGATTCAGACGAGATCGAAGAACTCGTAAAGATGCAGCTCGGCGACATGGCTGACTGGAATACCAAGTCCTATGCCGTAACAGGTACGGGCGGATCAGAGATCACATACTCGATGAAGGGCACCAAGCTCTATGTCATGTATCCTGACGAAGACTCCGTCGCCAAGGCACAGCAGCTCATCGACAAGGTCATCGAAGGCGGCATCCTCACAGACGAAGACGTCGCCTAAGGCCTCAGACAATTGGTAATTCAACCCCTCCCTATAATGTGGTAAAATAACTGCATCAAAATAGGGAGGGGTTTTGTTATGAAAAGAATAAAGATTATCTCCTGCATTATCACCGCTGCCATGGTCTTGGGACTCGCAGCAGGATGTAGCAAGGCTAAGAAAGTCACAACAGAATCTGTCGAGAAGGCTTGCGAAGCTCTCGATTACGAAGAATACGATATCGATGAATTCCAGGATGGAGAATTAGAAGCTTCGGATCTTGATGACGGCGTATATTTCGTTGTCGATGCAGACGATATCGAAGATATGGAAGAAGAGAACGAATCCGTTGTCTCTTCCACAGGATTAGATGATGTCCTTGAATCAGATGATATAGAATCAGCTGCTATCTTCGTAAAGAGCAACGGTCTGTCTGATTTCGCTGAAGATGCCGACGGTCTTAAGGATATCGAAGGTGTTTCAGATGCCGAGTTCGATCTGCTGATCGGTATCCAGGCTACACTTAAGGACGATGACAAGGTAGACGATATCATGGATTACGTCGAGGATATGCTCGATGAGTATGATCTCGATGTAGATGACCTCACCGACAAGGAATACTATCGTTCCAAGACTGAGGGTTATCTCCAGTTCAACATCGAACTCGAAGATCTTGGTGCGATCGCTCTGGATAATGATGACTTTACTGATCTCATGGAGCAGACCGGCAGCGAAGACGATATCGAAGATCTCCTCGAGGAGATTACGGGTAATATCTGTGTCTCATATCAGATCAACGGCAACCAGCTTATCATTGTCATCGGTTTCTCAGTTAATTCCAAGCCCGAGTCACTGAACGATATGTGCGGTAAGATCGGCCTCAGCGATCCTTCCAAGCTCAAGACAAACGAAGTATTTGCAGAGAGCGTCATCGAATCCGTCGTTTACAATGCGATGAAGTACGTGTCATATGCATCTTCTGCATCATATGACTTCTGATATTAAGCGTACCTATTAAGTTACTCACGCCGGAAGCCGGTCTGGCTTCCGGCATTTTTTATAAAGCTATGGTTGATATTACAAACGTTGCACTTAACTACAAGAAGACAGTCCTCTCGGATGTGAATATCCATGCCGAGAACGGTGAATGCGTGGGACTCCTGGGGCTTAACGGTTCAGGTAAATCCACGCTGCTGTCAGCTATCGCCGGGATCAAGAAGCCTGCTTCAGGAAACATTGCCTGCGAAGGCAAGATCGGGTTCGTAACACAGGAGAATGCCCTGATCGATGAGCTCTCCGCACTCGATAACCTGCGCATGTGGACACCGCTGTCCAAGGATGAGATCAAGAAGGAACTCATATCTTCCGATGTCTCCGCTCTCAAGGTATCCGAATTCGTTGACGTCAAAGTCAAGAGGATGTCCGGAGGCATGAAGAAGCGTCTTGCTCTTACGTCAGTTCTGATGGAGAAGCCTGATGTGCTTCTTCTCGACGAACCTCTGGCTGGTCTCGATATTCCTGCCAAGACCGATATCCTGAACGTTATCGATTCCTACAGGAAGGGCGGCGGTATCGTTTTCGTGGCGAGCCACGCGGAAGAGGTTTTCGCGCACTGCGATAAGATCTTCGTCCTGAAGAACGGTAAGTGCTCTCCCCTCCCGGACGGTGTGTCCGTAGTAAAGGCCATCAATGATTAAGGTATATCTCAAGAGGATAATTCACTTCCTGCCGTATGCGCTGTGCTATCTTGTGGCGTTCGGTTTTGCATCCATATGCATAATCACTTACGGTGAGTCTTTCATCTTCGGTGACCAGTACTCGTATTCACAGGCGGAGATCGCTGTGTGTATTGCCGACGATTCCGAATACAATGAGATCGGCCTTAACATGGTAAGCAAACTGGAAAGTGTCGGCGAGACTGTCGAACTGAATAAGATGGATACCCAGGAAGAAGTAATGGCGGCCGTATCGAAGGGCGACTGCGTTGCCGGCATCATCATACCCGAAGGCTTCGTGAACAGCCTTTCCACCGGAGAGAACATGCAGGCGCAGATCTACTTTAAGGATGACGATTCCTTCATTGGCAAGGTCGTCAACGATCTGCTCATGACCCTCGCCAACATGCTTGGCACCGGGCAGTGTGTAACGATCACCGCATACTCCTATCTCAGCGACAAGGACATATCCTCTTCCGAGATGTATGCGATAGGGACAGATGCTCAGAACAGGAGCATCGCATATGTTCTTGCAAGGTCCGACCTCTTCGATACCGAGAGCATAGATTTCCTGTCGACATTCTCCCTGAAGCAGAAGATGACCGCTTCGTATACGGTCTTCCTGATGGTCATGTCGGTGTTTGTATTCGCGTATTTCTACAAAGGATCGAGCGACGCAGTAATGACAAGAGTGAAGCTCAGCGGCAAGAAGCCTGCAGTATTCTTCCTTATGGAGACGGGCGCCGTTGCAGTCATGATGTACATCCTGTATCTGATAGTCTTTGTGGTGCTGAACATCCTCAGGCTCGGCGTTGAAGCCAAGTCGTTGCTGCTGATGATACCAGTTATCCTCTTGGTCGCGCTCATTGCTTCCGCCCTAACCTACAGCATCAGGAAAGCATCCACGGTATCATTCATAACATTCGGCGCAGGTCTGGTGATAATGTATCTGTCCGGCGGTCTGATGCCTGTTGAATACATGCCCAAGTTCTTCCAGACGGCGGCACTGTACAGTCCCGTATACCATCTTATCCAATATGTTCTGGGGGCAATGTTCACATGAGACTCTTTATGAACAGGCTGATAGTCAATATAAAGAGATGCATGCTGAGTCCCTTCATGTATGTCATGGCTGCCGTGCTCATAACATTGGCATTGTTCTGCATACTGATCCCTGAATCGGAGAAGTCAGTATATCTGCCGGTCGCCATCCTTAACAACGATGACAACGAGAAGACAGAAGAGATAGTCGAAGAGCTCTGCGACATGAGATCCGTATTTGAGTTCTATGAGGTCGGCAGCGAAGAAGAGATGCTCGATGATCTGGCACAGGGCAAAGCGAACACCGGTTTTGTCATACCCGAAGATTTCCTCGAGCGGAGCACCGGCACAAAGAAGCCCCATGAGATCGCTGTTATCACTACGCCTACTTCAGGTCTCACTTCACTTGCGACAGAAGAAGTTTTCGAGAGATTCTTCAGATACAACGCTCTTCTCATATTGGAGAATACACTTGAAGATTACGGCTACAACGAAGGCGGCGTTGACAATGCCGGGATCGAAGACATCTACAACGGATTCATCGAAGGCGACGGCATATATGTTCTGACCGGACTTAAGGGTGAGCAGTACGATGAGATGACCAAATCGGAAAAGATAGAGATCCCTCTGTATAAGTTCGCAGGGCTCTTCATCTATGCCGCGTGCCTGCTCGGTCTGCTGTCATTCCTGACTGACGTCGACAACAGGATCTATCTGAGATTCGGGAAGGTCCAGAGAATATACATGGCATTGATACAGATCGCCATCTACGCCCTTCCGATATCAGTGCTGTCGACAGTTTGTTTCATCGCTGCAGGCATTGAATTCTCTCCTGTGAAAGTCGTCTTGTATACGCTTGCAGTCATCGCCCTGGCTCTTGCCATCGGTGTTGTCATCATCATACTGCCCATCAAAGTATCCCCTGCGAAAGTCCTCTCTGCCGTCCTTCCGGTATATCTGATACTGTGCTTCCTCTTTGGCGGAATACTGTTCGACCTCGCATCGTTCAGCAGATTCCTCAAGGACGTCTGCATGGCATTCCCGCCTCATTATTTCTGATGATCATCCCGTGTTTTTGGGTTATTTTGTATGTATAATATCAGCATTGGAACACTGACACCTTTACGCTGAACCGGAGGTAATTATGAAAGTAAGGAATATTCTTGCAGCATCAATGTCTGCAGTCATGCTCTTATCCTTTGCGGGATGTGATCTTCTGAACAGGAAGATAGACGTCGACGAACTCGATGAGATATCCGAAGATGAATGGGTCGATGCTCTCGAGGAGATCGGATTCGAAGAGCGCAATTACTATGAGTATGCCAACGATTCTTTCTCATTCCCTGACGGAACATCATTCAAAGTAGAATATGAAGTAGATGCAGACTCACAGTTATGCACTTACTATTACTCGAAGTTCTCCGATACCGAGCAGGCCGGCGAGCTCTTCGAATACTACGAGGAACTCTACTCTGACGTACTGAGCAACAACGGCGGTAAGTTCAGCGGCACAAAGGGCTACGATTCCGATGAGGATTCCGGATATATCCTCCTCAACGGCGACTTCGAAGACGAGGACAGCTACTCACCGTACTATGATGTCCTCATCTGGAAAGACAATGTTGTCGTTATGTGCTATCTGTCTAACATCAACAGCGAATCTGAAGTAAACATCGCCAAGAAGGAGATTGATTCCTTCCTGGATGCGTTAGGTTATCCCAAGCCGTAAAGACGGAGGATCAGACTCATGCCTGACTACGATGTCGTCATTATCGGAGCAGGAGTTACGGGTTGTGCGGTCGCGATGGAACTCGCACGGTATGACCTCAAGACTTGTGTGATCGATAAGGACGAGGACGTATGCTCGGGCACTTCCAAGGCAAACAGCGGAATAGTACACGCCGGTCACGATGCGATCCCCGGAACGCTCAAGGCCCGGCTCAATGTCAGGGGCTCTGCCATGATCAGGGAGCTCTCCGGCCGCCTGGACTTTCCCTTCAGAGAGAACGGTTCGATGGTAGTCGCGACTGATGATGACGATGCTTCAAGACAGGGTCTGGAAGAGCTCCTCGAACGCGGGATCAGGAACGGTGTGGAAGATCTCAGGATCATCACCGGCGATGAGGCAAGGGCTTATGAACCCAATCTCTCGGAAGACATCAAGCTGGCTCTTCTCGTTCCGCACGGAGGAATAGTCTGTCCTTTCCTAATGACTGTGGCTTTCGCAGAGAATGCCGCGAGCAACGGAACGGAATTCAGATTCCTTACAAATGTCACGGGTATTACCCGTAATGCTGAAGGCTATCTGCTGTCGACCGGTGCCGGCGATATCAGCACAAGAGTCGTCGTCAACTGCGCAGGAGTCTATGCCGATATATTCCATAACATGATATGCCCTGACCGGCCCATACACATCACTCCGAGAAGGGGCGAATATGTGCTGCTCGATCACGATGCAGGCGACATAACAGGCCACACCATCTTCCGCCTTCCCACGGCGAAAGGCAAGGGCGTGCTCGTCACACCCACCGTGCACGGGAACATACTGGTCGGCCCCAATGCCGAGGATCTCGAAGACAAAGAAGATACTTCCACCACGCTTGACGGAATGAACTACGTCAGATCCAAGGCGCTGGAATCTGTTCCGAACATCCCCTATGCAAAGACGATAACTTCATTCTCGGGACTTCGTGCGACCGAGGACGGTAAGGACTTCATCGTGGGAGAATCCGCAGACGGTTTTTTCGATGCCGCAGGGATCGATTCGCCCGGTCTGTCTTCCGCGCCCGCGATAGGCGAGATGCTCGCGGAGCTGATAGCAGACAAATTCGGTGCATCGCCGAGGCGGGATCACATATCCACGCGCAAAGGATTCGTGAAGCCCATGGAGCTCAGCAACGAAGATCGTGCCGAACTCATACGTGAAGACCCCGCATACGGCAGGATCGTCTGCCGTTGTGAGAACGTCACCGAAGGCGAGATAAGAGATGCGATAAGAAGGACGCCCGGAGCAAGATCGCTGGACGGCATCAAGAGGCGTGTCCGCCAGGGTATGGGAAGATGTCAGGCCGGCTTCTGTACACCGCGCACCATAAGCATCCTGGCAGAAGAACTCGGCATCCCCGAAGAAGACATCTGTAAGAATATCCCGGGGTCCGAGATCCTGTGCAGCAAGGAGGGCCGTTCTGATGATCAGGCGTGATATCGTCATAATCGGCGGAGGTCCTGCCGGTCTTGCCGCAGCAGTTGCAGCTTACGATGCAGGGTCAAGAGACATCCTCGTCATCGAGCGTGACGACAGGCTCGGCGGCATACTTAACCAGTGCATACATAACGGATTCGGTCTTCACACATTCAAGGAAGAACTGACAGGTCCCGAATATGCGGACAGGTTCATCTCACAGCTGACAGCCCGCGGGATAGAATATAAGCTCGATACCATCGTGACTGATGTATCCGATACAAGATGCGTAACTTACATGAACGGCAGCGAAGGCGTTGTCACCATTGAAGCCGGCGCCGTCATACTTGCCATGGGATGCCGTGAGCGTCCGCGCGGAGCACTCGGCATACCCGGCTTCCGCCCTGCCGGTGTCTATACTGCAGGTACGGCTCAAAGACTGGTCAACATAGAAGGCAAATGCATCGGCAAACGAGTCGTGATACTGGGGTCGGGAGACATAGGACTCATCATGGCCAGGAGGATGACTCTTGAAGGCGCGAAGGTCCTCTGCGTGGCTGAACTCATGCCTTATTCCGGAGGACTTCAGCGCAACATCACACAGTGCCTTGATGACTTCGGCATACCGCTGCTCCTCAGTCATACGGTCTCCCGGATATACGGCAAGGAACGCGTCACCGGAATAGACATATCCGAAGTGGATGAGAACAGGAATGTGATCCCCGGGACTGAGGTCCACTATGACTGCGATACCCTGCTGCTCTCCTGCGGTCTGCTGCCTGAGAACGAACTGACGAGACAGGCAGGCATCAGCATAGACCGCGTTACCGACGGTCCTGATGTAAGAGATGATCTCGAGACGTCGGCGGAAGGCATCTTTGCATGCGGCAATGTGCTTCATGTGCATGACCTTGTGGATTATGTATCGCAGGAGTCATCGCGTGCCGGGCAGATGGCATCAGAGTTCGTATCAGGCAGGAAGCGCGATCATCTGTCATATCTTAAGGTGGAGACATCAGGCGGAATACGTTATTCCGTCCCGCAGTATATCTCCCCCAAGGAGATGGAAGACAGCATTACGGTCAGGTTCAGGGTCGACAAGGTCTACCGTGACAGGAAGCTTTGCGTGTACCTCGGGACGACCAGGCTGAGAGAACAGCGTAAGAACATCGTCAAGCCCGGCGAGATGGAACAGGTCGTACTGCTTAAGAAGGATCTCGGATCGGCATCCGGGACAGATACGATCAGGATCTGCCTGGAGGACTGAAGCAATGGAAGAATATAACCTCACATGCATAAGATGCCCCATGGGATGCTCACTACATGTCTCCGTAGCAGGAGATGAAGTCACCGTCACAGGCAATACCTGTCCGCGCGGTGCTGACTACGGAAGGCAGGAAGTGACAGCGCCCGTAAGGACCGTCACATCCACGGTCCCGGTAATCGGCGGTCAGATCCCGGTCGTGTCAGTTAAGACGGCGGGAGATGTGCCCAAAGATAAGGTTTTCGACGTGATGAGAGACATCAGGTCAGCATCGGTACCGGCCCCCGTTAAGATCGGCGATGTCATCGTCAGGAATGCAGGCGGGTCAGGGACAGATGTGATCGCTACCAAGGCTGTCGGAATTAAGGGTTGAATTGCTGATATATAACTCTTAAACCTGACACAATTTACAATGTCTTTGCTCAATTCTAATTGCGAATTAAAATCTCCGTGCATAATATGTAAGTATGATGGAAAATGTCCGTAAGAAGATAGCAGTACTTATCGCGCAGCCTGAGGAGTTCACTCAGTCTCTGTTCCTTAAGGGTTTTCTTGAGGAAGCGTTCAGGCGCGATTACGATGTTGCCGTCTTCGCCATGTACATCAAATACCAGAATACACAGGAACGCACACTCGGTGATTCCTCCATCTACAAGCTTATCAACTATGAGCATTTTGACTGCATCGTGGTCCTGGCAGATACCATTCAGACCAAGGGGCTGTCCGAGCAGATAGAAGAAGATCTTCACGACAGATACAAAGGCAAGGTCATCTTTGTCGACAAGAACAGCAAATACTTCCCTTCCATCCACATAGACAACTACACGCCGGAGAAGATGGTGATAGACCACCTTATCGAGAAGCACGGCTTAAGAGACATCGCATTCCTTACGGGCAAGTCCTGGCATCCGCATTCGATAATAAGGCTCAATGCTTATAAGGATTCTCTGGCAGAGCACGGCATAGAGTTCAACGAGAGCCGGGTATTCTATGGTGACTTCTGGTACACGAGCGGCGAGAGCCTGGCCGACAGCTGGCTCAAGAGCGGAGAGAAGCTTCCCGAGGCACTTGCCTGCGCTAATGACTGCATGGCTCTGGGCTTCGCGAAAGTCATGACCGCCAACGGTTATTCGATACCGGAAGATATCGTTGTGGTGGGATTCGACTCCAACGAGGACGGAAGACACGCGCCCGTACCTCTGACATCAATCCCGATAGCATCGACCGAACTCGGCATCAACACGGCACTTATGGCGCACGCTTTTATAACAGGTACTGAAGCGGAGAACGCCAAGGTCCCGCCAGAGATGTTCATCGGCGGCACATGCGGATGTGACTGCGACAGTGCCAGGCCGACTTATTACAAGAGAAATTCATGGGATACGGAATTGTCCCTGTCGTCTTTGTTCTCGCCATTCAATCACATGGATGAAGATCTGATAGGACAAACCTCTTTCTCAGGTCTCATCGGAACGATCTTCAGTTCCATTCATCTGATCAGGGGCTTCGACAGCTTCAACCTCTGCGTTAATCCGTCATTAGGAGAATCGGACGATGCATTCGAGAACAGAATGATGCATGTCATCAAATGCGGATCCGAGCATGAGAACAACGACAAGATCCTGACTGATACCCTTTTTGACAAGGAGATAATGCTCCCCGAATTCTCAGAGGAACGCGAGAAGCCTTCGGTATATTACTTCATGCCGATCTTCTTTGATTCCAGTGTCTTCGGATATGCATCAGTCAGATTCGACGACAGGCCCGTCGTGATATCTGCGGAATACCGCGCATGGCTCAGGGCTATCTGCAGAGGATTCGAATGCTTCAGACGAAGCGACAACATCATAAGCAGTTCCAAGATCGCCAGAAGGGGCATTACAACTGATAACCTGACAGGTCTTCTTACCTACAAGGGGTTCCTCGAGCAGGCTGAGACATTCCTGCACATGATGCACAACAACGGCGGATACATGGGAGCTCTTGCCATAGACATCAAGAGTCTGTCTTCCATCAACAATGCGTTCGGCCGTCAGGAAGGTGACAATGTTATAGTCAACGTCGCAAGCGCACTGGAGAATGTCTTCTCATCACGTAACTGTCTGTGCTTCAGACCTGCCAATGACGAGCTTGTGGCTCTGCGTATAACCAGAGATCCCGACGACCGCGAACTTCTCGAGGAAAGAGACAAACTCTTTGACATGATAGCGAATTCCAACGCCGCATCCGAATACACTGTCGAGCTCTACTACGGCACCGACTTCGGAAGTCCGGAGACGACTGAGGATGTTGAGAAACTGGTCAATGTTGCCATCGGCCGCAAGAACTCCAGCAAGATCGAACGTCTGAAGCTCTCACGCGAGAATCTCACTGAAGAAGAGCAGCAGGAAGCCCATGTGGTTCTGCAGATCCTCTCCGAGAACAAGATCTCTTATCACTTCCAGCCTATCGTTGATGCAAGGACTGCGAAGATATTCTCTTACGAGGCACTCATGAGAGCTGACTCCGTACCGTATCTTCCGCCGCCGGTAATCCTCAGATATTCCGAGTTCTATGACAAGCTCGATGAAGTCGAGAGACTGACTTTCTCCAATGTCATCCATGAGATGCTGAAGCACAAGGCGATCCTGTCTGACGGCAAGAAGATATTCATCAATTCCATCCCCGGACACATGCTCTCTGACAAGGATATCAAGATGCTTGAAGACCTGATCGAATCGATGCCAGGCTCTGTCGTAGTCGAACTTACGGAGCAGTCAGAGATATCGGACAGCGACCTCGAACACATGAAGAAGACTTATAACAGGATGGGCATCGAGACCGCCGTTGACGACTACGGCACCGGTTATTCGAATGTATCCAACCTCTTAAGATATACTCCGGATTATGTAAAGATCGACCGTGCTCTTCTGTCGGGTATTCAGGACAGTCCACAGAAGCAGCATTTCGTGAAGGACGTTATCGAGTTTGCGCACAGCAACGGCATAGTCGCACTTGCGGAAGGAGTCGAGACGGCCGAGGAACTGAAGACGGTCGTCATGCTCGGAGTCGATCTCCTGCAGGGTTATTATGTGGCAATGCCTGCCAAAGAAATGATCCAGTCCATTAACTCCCAGATCGCAGACGAGATCCGGCAGTATTCTAAGTTAAGGGAAAGTTCGACCTGAGACAGCTTTACTCAAAACAAAAGGACTGCACTGCTGCAGTCCTTAATTAACTTCAGTATCTTCTGCTGTTGTCAGGGCTTGGGATAGCCGAGCTGATCGAGGATCTTGTTGACTTTGTTCCTGGCATCGTCAGAATCTACATTAGTACAAACATATACGACCGAATTGCCGGAATAATACCATCCGCCGTAGATGTATTGTCCGTCGCCTGTTCCCTTTATCGTGAAGTAGGCATAATCACCCTTATCCAATTCGTTCCTCGAGCCGCTGAATACACCCGTCTCAACGAGACTCATATAGTATTTGTAGACCTCGTTATAATCACTCTTGGCTTCCGCCTTGTCATCGAAGACCCAGCATATTGAATCGACCAAGATGTCAGTTCCGTCATTCATGGTGAACTCGATATAATTCCAGCCGTTACCATTGGTGGTGGTAAAATCCTGCGTCTGTGCTCCGATGCGGCTGTCGATGACGGCCTTCTTAAACTGTTCCGTTGTCTTGCTCTGGATCTTCGAACATGCGGCAGCCGACAGCACCATTGCCATCAGGAGAACTGCGGTCGTGATCTTCTTAGCAACCTTATTCATTAATTTTCCTCCAACCCGGTTAATACCAATATAATAGACCGATTTGTCAGGATTTCTACAACATAATGCAGGTTTATGCAAATTTTATGTTCAAAAAGGCCTGCCCCATCAATGTTATAATCGGACCAGGTAGATAATATGAGCATCAGGATCGGAATAATCGGAGGCGGTGCAGCAGGTCTATTTGCGGCCTGCCAGTTCAAGCGCCTTGCAAGAGGCGGAGATATCGACGTTACCGTCATCGAGAAGAACACCGTCCCCGGCATGAAGCTCACTCTCACGGGTCACGGCAGATGCAACATCACCAACGCCAAAGATGCCTCCGAGCTTAAGAACGGATACCACGAAGCAGGTAACTTCCTGTACCCCGCTCTCAGGCAGTTCGGCCCTGAAGACACGATGCGTTTCTTCGACGATGAGCTCGGGCTTCCTCTCAAGGAAGAAGACAACAACAGGATCTTCCCTGTCTGCGACAGTGCTGTTACTGTCAGGGATACTCTCTTATCCTATATCTCAGACAGAGCGAGAATCATCACCGATACAAAGGTCTCTGCCATTGGAAGCGCACCAGGCTTCGAGGTCCTGACCGACAAAGGCCGTTATGGCTTCGACCGCATCATCTTATCCTGCGGAGGAAAATCATTTGCCGGGACCGGTTCAACGGGAGATTCCTATACCCTGGCAGGAAGTCTCGGACACACGATCGAACCCGTGAAGGCAGCACTCGCACCGGTAAGGGCTGACAGTTCTTCAGCCGGCCTGTGCAGGGACTTAAGCGGCGTATCAGTGAGCGCGGGAGTATCAGTCTGGCACGAAGGCAAGAAGACGGCATCATATGAAGGCGAGGTTCTTTTTGCAGAGTTCGGCCTGACAGGTCCTGCAGTGATGGAGATCTCCAGAGAGATACCCTCAGACATACATAATGCTTATCTCGAGCTCGATCTTGTACCGTCCGAAAGTGATGAAGAATTCGACAGACATTTGCAGACACTGATAGACGAACATGCGGATACCAAGATGGCAAATCTTCTCTCAAGATTCATCCCGTCTTCCGTTGCAGCCGGGATCACATCGAGAACAGGCACGGAAGATCTCTATGCGCAGGGGTTCACCAAAGAAAACCGCAGGAAGATCTGCCGGGAGATGAAGCATCTTAAGATTGGAATAGACAGAGCGCCCGATATCGACAGGGCATACGTTACTAGAGGCGGAGTATCTCTTCGCGAAGTTGACCGCAAGACGATGGAGTCCAAGATCGTGCCGGGAATGTATATAATCGGAGAAGCTCTTGACATCGACGGCATAAGCGGCGGGTATAACCTTCAGGCCTGCATGAGCGAAGCATATCTTGCAGCAAAGAGCATACTGGACAGATGAGGCATTATGGGTAAGGGATTGAAAACTGACAGGATCGACACACCCAAGATAATTCTGCTCGTGATGGCAGAGTTCTTTACCGCTGCATCTCTTGTCGCGGTCATAATGGACGGTGAGTGGACACGCATCGCGCTTACGGCGGTCACGCTGCTGTTTGTACCCCTTCCCCTCTGCATTGAGTACCTGTTCAGGAAGAAACTGACTTTACTGTCTTTCGGGATAGGCATTGCTTATTCCATAGGACCTATGCTGGGGCACGCATATAACCTCTACACGATCCTGCCCTGGTGGGATAAGATGCTGCACATGTCGGCGGGTGTTATTTTCGCCCTGTTGGGGATCGAACTTGCCAGGAAGCTCTTCCGCGGCAGAGACATCGATTCCAGTTATCTGCTCCTGGCGATCTTCGGACTGTGCTGTTCGATGGCGCTGTCGGTCGCCTGGGAATTCGTCGAATACGGACTGGACTTATGGCTCGGGCTGGACACTCAGACCGACACTGTAATACATACGATAGTATCCGCTACGCTGGGCCGCGATGCCGGAATAGCGGAGCCCGTCACAAACATCAATGATGTGATCGTCGGCGGACGTTCACTCGGACTAGGCGGTTATCTGGATATCGGTCTTATCGACACGATGCATGACCTTATGATCGAATCTCTCGGAGCGGTCATAGCCGCAATACCGGTCATTGTCAGGAAGGGCCGCCACACGGTCTTCAGAAGAGAGAAGTGATCTTATGTACGACTTTGACAGCATAGTTAACAGGAATACTCCTGATGATATCAAGTATGAGAAGGTAGAGGGCATCGACGACCTCATCCCGATGTGGGTGGCCGACATGGATTTCAGAAGTCCGCCCGAGGTAACAGACGCACTGGTCCGCACGGCAGCAGAAGGCATCTACGGTTATTCGGAAGCAGACAAGACATACGATGATGCCGTCATTGGCTGGATGCGCAGACGCTTTGATTGGGAAATTACGAGCGATCAGATACTGAAGCTCCCCGGAGTCGTTCTGGCTATCTCCTATGCCGTCCGCACTCTTACAGATGCCAATGACCACGTCATGATCTTCGAGCCTGTCTACGGTCCCTTCAGGCGCTGCGTCAAAGGAAGCGGCAGGCTCCTCACGGCAGTACAGCTTAAGAACAACGACGGTCATTACGAGATAGACTTTGACGAGATGGAATCAAGGATCATCGAAGACGACGTCAAGCTCCTGGTGTGGTGTTCACCGCACAATCCCGGCGGCAGGGTCTGGACCGAAGATGAACTCAGGACTGTCGCAGATATCTGCAAGCGACACGGTGTCTTCATAGTCAGCGATGAGATACACGCAGACCTTACTCTGTATGGTCACAAACACATACCTATGGCAAAGATCGCAGGCGACGGCTGTGTTGTCCTGACTGCCCCGACCAAGACATTCAATATCGCAGGCATCCAGGCTGCCAATATCATCTCATCGAACCGCGACATTCTCCGAAGGATAGACAGGGAAGCTGTTACGACCGGCGCTTACGGCCTGAGCAAGATGGGGATCAGTGCCACGCGTGCCGCCTACACATACGGCGAGCCCTGGCTTAACGAGCTGATCTCATATCTCGAAAGCAACATCGATCTTCTCCGCGAGGAATTAAAGGACACCGGACTTAAGATGATGGAACCGGAAGGGACATACCTGGTCTGGATCGACTGTTCTTCATACGGCGATCTCTCCCGTAAGCTCCTCACCCAGGCGCATGTCCGCGTATCCGAAGGGACCTTCTTCGGAGCAGACTGCGGTAACTTCATAAGACTCAACATCGCCTGTCCGAGAAGTGTCCTCAAGGAAGCACTCCGAAGGATCAAGGAGATCTTGTAATGGAACGCAAAGTTACAAGAGAAGAACGGCAGGTATTTCTTGCTCATCCCGAGCTGGTTATGTTCGATGTCGATACCAGGAAGAAGACAGGTATCGCGACTATCGCCATGATATTCGCCATCATCTTACCGGTATTCCTGATCCCGATCGCACTGATCGCGTCTCCGTTCGGAGAAGCTCATCCCAATCTTGCTGTCGGAATATCGGTGGTATTCACCGTATTCTGGGTGTTCGTTGCAACCCCCTGGCTGTTCATCCATATCGATCAAAGTAAGATGCAGAAAGAACAGGAGAGCCATTACATCAAGCTCCTGACAAAGCGGCTGCCGGAAGAACTAATCTGCAAGAACGTTACGATAGAATATGTCGTATATGAGAAAGGCGAAGGCGCATATATCGAAGACGGCAAGCAGCAGCTGTTCGGATATGTGGGTTACAGGAATATCTTCAAACTGGTTCCGGGTACCGAAGTCGTCATTGTCACGGATAAGAAAGGCTTCTTCGCATTCATTAAGCGTGACGAAGCAACAGAGAGCCTTTACAGAGAAGAATGAGGAGCGCAAGACTATGAACGCGAGAGCATACCTTGAGATATTACATGTAGCCGAGAGGCTCAAAGATACTCCCAGGCATTGTACGACCACCAAGGGAAGAACGGAGAGCGTGGCTGAACACAGCTGGAGAATGTCGCTTATGGCTTCACTTCTTAGACACGAGTTCCCTGATCTCGACATGGATAAGGTCGTAAACATGTGCCTTATACACGATCTCGGCGAGTGCTTTACCGGAGACATTCCTACCTTTGTTAAGACCGATGCGGACAGAGCTGCGGAAGATGCACTGTTAGATCAGTGGGTAAAGTCGCTCCCTGATGAACTGTCCGCCGACATTGCTGCTCTATACGACGAGATGAATGCACAGGAGACGGCCGAAGCCAAGGTGTACAAGGCCTTGGATAAACTCGAGGCTTTGATCCAGCACAACGAGTCTCCTTTAAGCACATGGACAGAGAATGAGTACGAGCTGAATAAGACATATGCTTTCGATACGGTCTCGTTCTCAGACTGGCTCACAGAGCTCCGCAAAGCGATCCTCGAAGATACCGTTGCAAAAATAGAGAAGGAGCAACTCAAATGAACAGAATAGGGATCATAGGTTACGGCAGCATGGGTAAGATGCTGCTTACAAAATTCAGTGAATCAGGCAAAGTGGAAAACGATGGATTGTTCATATCCAACAGAACAATATCGAAGATAGAAGAAGCGCCCGGCAGGTATACCGTATGCAGTTCGAATACCGAGCTGGCAAGGGCATCAGATATCATCTTTATATGTACCCGTCCCAGGGATATTCTCTCCGTGCTGCAGGAGATCTCCGATGTAGTAAGAGAAGATACTCTTATCATCTCCCTTAACGGAAGTATCACTTTCGATTCATTGGAGAAGGTAAAGGTCCTAAAGTATGCGAAGGTGATCCCCAGTGTCACTGCTGAGATCAACAGATCGCAGACACTGGTCACTTACAACAGGCTTGCAGACAATCAGGATAAAGAGACGTTAAAGACACTTCTTACTTGTATCGGTAATGTCATCGAATTGCCTGAGAATGAGATGGGTATGGGCTCCGAACTCGTAAGCTGCATGCCGGGATTCATTGCATCAATGTTCGATGTTATCTGCAAATCAGCCAAGCCGCACACATCGATACCTGAAGAGCAGATAATCAGTATGGTCCTGAACACGCTTTGTTCAACAGGTGAATTAATGCTCCAAAAGGATATGAGCTTTGAAGATGTGGTATCCAGAGTGGCGACCAAAGGCGGTATAACGGAAGTGGGATCACGCGTGATATATGACGGCTTTCCCGACACTGCAGATGAGATGTTCGAGAAGACTTTGGCAAAAAGACGCGAGACTGCTTCGATAGGATAATGACTTCCATCTCTGTGTAACAGCAAAAATGAGCTGTTCTTCTTCCATTGTATCGTGTTTCCTCTTGGAGAAATCCAAGGCTTTATTCTGTTAAGCAACACTTTGTCTGAACCCTGTTGCTTAAGCATCAGAACGGCCTGATATTACTGATTGTTTGCACCGCCTGCGCAGATGATAATGAAGCCATCAAACCTAAACCAAAAACAAACAGGAGGACAAGACAATGAAAAACATCACAGAGATCAACATGGATCTGCTCGAAAAGGTAACAGGCGGCACAATCGGTACATGTGATCCCGCTGTTGGAAAGACAGGACCTCTCGAATGGTACGACAGCATCAATTGTGAGACAGGACCTCTGGACTATCCGTACAAGGCAGTCGGACCTGTTAAGTATCCGTATTAAGGATCTCCCGCTGAAGCACCTCTGAAACAGAGGTGCTTTTTTCTTAGGTATTAATACAAACATACTAATGAAAAAGACCGGACATCTGTCCGGCCGTCTTATTTATGGCGGAGAAGGAGAGCTGTGAAGGGCTTGATAATGAAACCCCACTCAACTTCTCATATCCTTATTTTTTAAGACTTTATGACTCGGCTGTACTTTAGAAGTGACACTCAAGTCTTCTGTTGTTGTCGCAAATAGTGGTAAGTTTGGTGGTAAGCTGGTGTTCCTCAGACCGCATTCTCATAGTAGTCTTTGAGAACAGCAATCTCTCTGTTCTTGAACTCGCGTGAAGCATCTGTGTAGGTTTTAAGAGTTAACAGGATACCTTCGTGTCCCATCATGGCGGATACGGCTTTCATATCAGCTCCCGCTTCTCTCATCCTTGTGGCAAATGTATGCCTGAGCATATGGTTGTGTACATGCGGGAATTCATCGACTGGTGATTCTTCGTCAGCATGCAGTTCCTTGTTGATCGCTTCACAGATCAATTTGAGCCGGTGATTCAGTTTCTTGTGGTGCAGCACTTTTCCTTTACTGTTGATAAAGATAAAGTTTGTGTAACCGTCGATGACTGATTCGCACTTGATCCCCAGAAGATCCTGATACTCCTTTTCCATCAACAGTGCTTCTCTTACTATCGGTAACATTGGTACTGTACGTCTGCTGTTCTTGGTCTTAGGCGGGTTGATCTTGTAATCGCTGCCTTCGCCTTTACCCTTGTCGTAGTAGAGGAGTGTGTGGTTGACATTGATCTCGTTGTTCTCGAAATCGATATCTTCCCACCTTAATCCCACAACTTCGCCGACTCTCATACCGGTCCAAAGCATTACAATGAATACGGGATAGTATTGGTGGTATCTTCCCGGCTTAGCCAAGAAAGACTCGAAGATCTTCTGCTCTTTAAGAGTCAGGGCACGTATCTCTTTGGTGTCGTCTCCGTACTCTCTTTGCAGCTCCTTCAGAGTGCCTTTGCATGGATTGCTTTTGAGAACATCGTCTTTAACGGCAATATCGAGAACCATTGACAGAACCACGTGGATGTTTCTTAAACTGCTGTAGCCTAATCCTCGATTGGCCATTTCCTTGAGGAACAATACGATGCTGCTGTAAGTCACATCTTTCAGTTTCATCTTGCCGAACTCAGGTTCTACGTAGCGCTTGTAATACCTTACATAAGATGCAAATGTCGTCTCTCTTATTCCGGTCTTTACTTTCTTCCACAACTCAAAATATGAGTTAACGGTAGCATTCAGTTTGCCGTAATCGATGCCGTCAATTGACAATCTGAGAAGTTCGTCCTCTTTCTTTCTCAATTCAGGAAGTGTCTTGGCATAAATGTATTGCCTTCTGCCGCTCCTGTCGTACCAACTGTACTGAAATGTTTTGTTGCTTCTTTGATACTCTCCTTTTCTTAGTTTTGTTCTGTTTGGGGTATATCTTTTGTTATTCATCTTCTTTATCCTCCTTAGATTCAAAGAAGATGTGCCCGAGCAAATTATAGAACCGGCTACATCGGTCTGAAACAAAGCTGAAAGTGATACGGTCTGTCTTACCGCGCTTGATAGTGTTCATAGTGATTCCTCCCAAGGTTAAATGATTTGGGCTAAGAAACATCTAAAGCTGTGATGAGAAATAACTGTGAGCAAATAACAAAGTAGGAATAAAACTGATTTCTCGAAAATCGTGGATTAGCCCTACTTAGATTATAACTTGCGTGTCAAGTTTTGCGGTCTGGATCAGGCTCGAAAAAGGGCTGTTTTTGAGGACGAAAAATAAGCAGGATAAAGGAGTGGGTACAAATGCTTGTACCACTCGTCTCACAACACCCGGCAGAGCCGTGTGGTTAATGCGTTTGTGGAAGAAAAGATAAGCTGAAAAAATGGGTACAAAAATCGAGCTTTCTGAAAATCTTGGGTACAAACAGGCTTCAAAGCCCGAGATATCAACAACTGCCTGGGTATAACAGCCTAAAAATGGGGTTAAAACCTGATACAAAATGGTAAAGAAATATATGTGCTTAATTGGCTCGTTTAAAAGAGTATAAATCTAATTTCTTTGATGGAGTCTGACCCCTAATTCAAATACATTCTATAAGATAACTCTTAAGAATAAGCCTCCCCATTTTACTCGAGGCAAGTTCAATTGGCGTATAGCCATTTAAACTGTCTATTGGAGTCTCAATCCAATTGTCATAGTATTCCCTACCAACATAACGAACTATAACATAGGTTATACTTTCATCTTGTTTAATATAATTGTCTCCCACACTTATTCGCCTTGAGTCTTTTACTATTTTATTCCATTTCCGTAGATTATAGCGGAATAATAGCGATTTCATTTTATTATTTAAAACTATATTTGTTTTTATCAAAGATAATTCTCCCTTTTCAGGGAAATCTGGAAATCTAAACAACCACACTTTCCCACATGTAAGACACTTATATGCTTTAGCATCCACATAACATCGCACACATCTATAAGTGTTGTGTTCTGACTTAAAAAGTTGCGTCAACCGTTCAAATTCTTTCACACTGTTGATTCTTTCATTTTTAAGCACTTTACAATTACAAGTCATACTTTCTCTCCCATACACAATGTCATGACATGTTAATGAAACTCCTTATTACCAGTTGCAAAAGTAGGTATAACTGAATTTGGTTCGAAACCTTGATTGCATATTGGACACCATTTAACCTATTCTCAATTATTGCTCACAAGATATACATTGAACTTTCTCGTGGTTCCATCTACAACATGATTTTCCACTTCATATTCCCACCAATCCGTTTATCAATTAATTATATCCACTAGCTTTGATGGAGACTGACCCATAATCGTTCCCTGAGCATAACTATGAAACTTATGCTTAGAGAATACTATCCAAACGGAACACAATAATGCCCTCCCTTATAATCCACAGAGAAACTATTATCTATCCTTGTGACATTAAACTCATAATCAGTATCCTCGCAAAACGTATATATTTTTAAATTATGAGCTACAAGCGAATGACTCTTTTCACTAATTATTTGTGTCAAAGAGACACGTAATGAAAACTCAAGAGATGTAATGATTTGATTTGCTACTTCGTTTTGTAACAAACTCCAAAGATAATGCTTGATATTAGTTCGGATTACGGTATACAAATAGTAATCTTCATTGTGTTTCTTGATTTCCTCTAATGAATCTAGATACTCTTCGATTGGAACACTAAACAAGAATACTTCTAAGTCAATAAATGATGGTCTTGTTGTACGATATATTTTCCCGAAATCCGACTCTTTTTTCAAAACATATGTGTCGTTTTTAACGATCAAAGTATACTCAAGAGAATTGATATTTGATTCATCATTATTCAGTCTAATACATTTATCAAAACTAGGCAATTGCTGAAAAGATGCAGTTATAATCTCCCAATCAGCTCTTAGTCTTTTTATAGTTCCATTAAAACCATCTAAATTATTGTTCATTCGTATTATTTTTAACTGGATCTTTACCAGCACCTCCGGTCTCTAATTCAGTGATGTGACCTCGAAAGAATTGCAATAACAAGAAATCATTCTTTCTTCAATATCTTCAAACCAATATCTAATATGTTCCATCTGCCTATCTTTAACATCACAAAGCTGATATACACTACACATTCCAACATTGGGGGATTGGGTGCTCAATTGCCTTATATCAATCAATTCAATCTGTATTCTATTGCCAAGCAATGATCTATTATCAGATAAAACTAAACATAAAACCCAATATGGTTCAGACTCGAAATCCTCAACAAGACTAAGTTCAAAGTTAATCATGTAGGGATGTTTACTTAATTGTTCGTTAATCTCATTTAGCTTGTTCAAAATGGATATACCCCCGGGTAGTGAAATGGGTCTTCATATGGCTGTTTCCCCGAAGACCAATAATAGAGATGATAATGAGTAGACGCCGCACCGATCGTAGGATTGGGCGCGTTAAAATCAATTCTTACTATCAATCTTCCATACTCATCATAATATGCTACCCATGGTTGTGCAACACCTGAATCCGTACAGTGAACTCCAGTAAGTGTTGTTGTGCCTGGTGTCGTCTGTAGCGGAGCATCACCTGCCAAGTATTCACCTGGAACGTATTCGGTTTCCCCATAACAACTAACAGTACTAACCTCATTCCCATTTTCAAATTCGCTATTACTTTCAAGAGATGATTGATTATTGTATTCGATTTGTCCTCCATTTGCATTGTCGGATAATCCAAGTGGATTACTTTTCGCTCTCAAGGCAGTTGCTGCAGCAGAAAAAGCTCCTGCCAAGGAAATATCTCCAACTGCATTTAATATAGCTCCTTCAAGTATGTAATTGGAATCCAATGCTTTACTTCCCCAACATTTTGCTTCGATTCCAATGGTCAAAAGCAGAATGCTTAACCCTACAAACTGAAGATAAGTTAAGTTTAGCAGACCAAATAATACGCCCCATTCAATTCCTATTCCAGTAATAAACGCCCCATAGGCCATACTACAAAACAATCCAACTAAAGAGTATTTTCCTAATCGATTAGAACCTGTTGTCAAGTCTAATAGTCCTGCAACCAAGACACAAGTTGAATACATAGCTCCTGCAATTATTGCACCAATAGCCATCGTTCCTAGCATTTCTTTTAAAGTTGGAGCGTGCCCACTCGGATCACAGTACTTAACCGGATTAGAATTCGCAAAGAGATACTTGTGCAGACTCATCGGATCAGACAGACTGCCACCATAGGTATCCATTGACGTAAATGTGCCTGTTATAGGATCCATATATCTTGCTCTTAGGTAGTATAGACCGGTCGCATCTCTTTCTTCGCCCTGGAAACCATAGCTATTGTCAGTAGTGCCTGTCCTTTCGGTCTCGTTGCCGAAACTGTCAAAGACAAATGTGTCTGTTACAGCGCCTGACTCATCAGTAAGCGCTCTTACCGACATCCCACCGTCATAGATGTAATAGGATATGTCAGAACCTTCTATTCTGGAAATAAGCTCAAAGCCTCTGGTGTAGTAAACAACTGTTGTTCCGGTCTCGGCCTTCAACACCTGGCTATATCCCGAAGACAGATCTGTTGTGAAATATGTTGTTATGCCGTCAGATGTCTTGCTCGTCCTGTTTCCGAGGTAATCGTAGGTATATGTTTCCGTTATTGTTCCTTCTATACCAATCACAGAAGCAGATACCATACGGTTATAGCTGTCATACGTATAGGTAGCTATAGTTGCCCCGTTACTTGACTGGCTCACAAGATTGCCTGCGGTATCCCATGTATAGGAGATATCTCCTGCCTGGGTTATCTGGTTAAGGCTATTGTAAGTGTAATTCGTTACGACCCCATCTTTGTTAGTGGAAAGACGGTTCGAATTAGCATCGTATGTATATGTGGTTACAGATACCGTGTCTCCTACAGTTACTGTCTCTGAAGTAAGTCTTTCCAGTTCATCGTAGTTATATTCAATTGTCCTTCCCAACTCTACACAGGTAAGCTTCTCGCCGTTAGCACCTATCGTATACTCGAAGCTTTCTATTACATTCCCGTTCCCGTCTGTCGTAATCTGACTCGTGAGCACATTTATGCTGTTATATGTATAAGTTGTCGTTACTCCGTTCGGGTATTCCGTGCTTACTCTGTTTCCAACTGCGTCATAAGTGTACGTGGTCGTGCCTTCACTGCCAGTTACGGAGATCAATCGTCCCATATTGTCATAGCCGTAAGAAGTAGTCTGGTCATCTATAGTGACAGATGCTAGTTGACATGCTGTGTTATAGGCGTAGCTTATTGTCTCGCCCTGAGCGTTGGTAACCTCAGACAGATATCCGTCAAGGTCATAGGAATACTCTATTGTTCCGGAACCGTCTGTAACACTTATGAGGTTGCCGACTGAATCGTAAGCATAGCTGATCGTCTCGCCTTCAGTTGTAGCAGAAACGATCCTGTCCATAGAATCGTATGTATAGGTTGTCTCGTTTCCGCCAAAGTCTGTTGTAGAGATCACTCTGCCGTATTCGTCATACTCCGTCTCGGCGGTATTGCCGGCAGCATTTGTTACAGATACAAGCTGTCCGTTGTTGTCGTATTCGTATGTTGTTACATTCCCGTTCGCATCGGTAACAGATGTCACATTACCCATGGAATCGTACTCATAGCTCCATGTGCCGCCCAAGGCATCTTCCACGCCTATCAGACGGTCCATATCGTCGTAAGTATACGTGGTAGTGTTACCGTATGCGTCGCTCTGAGATGTCAGTCTGCCTCTGACATCGTAAGTTGCGCTATATGTAGAGCCGTTCGGATATGTAACGGAAGTCTGGTTTCCGTTATTGTCGTATGTGAATGAATACGTATTACCGTTAGCGTCCGTTACTGAAGAGACATTACCTCTATCGTTATAGGTATAGTAAGTGGTATTCCCCTGAGGATCCGTAACAGACGTATTCCTGCCAAGGTAGTCATAACCATAGGTTGTTACTCCGCCATAGACATTGGTTGAAGATACAAGTCTGTCACAGGAATCGTAAACATAAGTCTCTACCGCTCCGTTAGCATACGTCTTACTTGTGCAGTTGCCGACAGCATCGTACGTGAATGTGACTGTCCTGCCCATTCTGTCTGTTGCAGTTATATTCCTGCCTTCAGCATCGTACGTAAAACTCTCGGATGTACCGTCCGGGTAGTCTATTCGCGTCAGGTTACCGTACAGGTCATAGGTATAAGTTACTGTTCTGCCCTGGGAATCCGTAGAAGATGTAATGTCTCCTGCCTGGTTATATGTATAGGAGACTGTATTACCATTGGAATATGTGATACCGGTAACTCTGTTTGCAGCATCGTAAGTATAGGTGTCTGTAAGCGTTATTCCTTGGTAAGTAATTGTTCTTGAGATTAGTCTGCCTTCAGAGTCATAGGAAAAGTTCGTTACTTGCCCTTCGGCATTGGTAATAGACGTTATATTCCCGTTGCTGTCATAGGACATGCTCATCAATGTGCCGAGGGAATCCGTTACACTTGTCAGGTTTCCTGTATTGTCATAACCGTAAGATTGAGTGTTACCCGAAGAATCAGTAGCGGATATCAGGTTGCCGTAGGAGTCATATGCCATAGTAAGCTCTTCTGTGCCCATTGCTGACATGGTAAGAAGTGCTCCGCTCGTATTATACGAACAGCTTATCGACCTGCCGTTACTGTCTGTCGCCGTCAATATATTCCCGTTGTTATCGTAAGTATATGAGAACGTCGTTCCGTCAGGCTTTGTCTCCGATGTCTTATTGTTATTGCCGTCATATGTGTAAGTCGTTGTTCGTCCAAGAGGATCAGTAATACTGATAACATTGCCTGCTTCGTCATAAACATATATAGTGTTATAACCCAGCCTGTCAGTGGTGACTTCTATCTTGTTATCCAGATCATGACTGAATTCAACCCTGTTGCCATAGGCGTCGGTTGTTGCCGTGAGTCTCCCATCGTCATCGTATTCGTTGCTTGCGATAGTTACTCCGTTATCTGCCGTGATACCTGTGATATAGTGACCGCCATCGTAAGTAAATGTAGTCGTATAGCCTGCTGTGTCTACTACACTTACCAGATCGCCGCTATCGTTATATGTGTAAGCAACTGTATTTCCGAGGCCGTCAGATATCGAAGTAATCAGTCCCTGTTCATTCCTGATAAAATTGATCGAGCTTCCGTCAGAATAGAACACGCCGTCTTCCGTTATCTCTATCGTTCTTCCATATGTGTCTTCTATCTTGTAAAGACCAGAGACTTTGTTGAAGTAGAACTTCATGCCGTCATATCTGGTAAGAAGGAAGTTCTGGGGATCGAACTTCTGAAGATCAGACATATACAGGCTGTTATCTGCATAAATGAGGTTATCAGCTCCGTCTAAGATCTCCAGCGTATCTCCCGTTCCCGAAGTGTTCTGGAACGAAGCTGAGATTCCTACCCAGTTATCGAAGCTCAGTGTACTCTCAGGAGACAGTACGAGCTTGAACACTTCTTCATGTCCGTTGCCCCAGTCAATATATACTTCATGCGGATGGACTTCAGACCAGTAATACATCGGTACTGCAAGCACCATCTGCATTTCTGTACCCCAATCTTCACCTAAGTTTGTGCTTATCGAGATATCAGGTCCGCCTATGGACAGATCCCAGCCATAGCCGAAATCGCCGTTTATCGTTCTTTGTCTGCTGTCATAGGTCCTGTAGACTTCTACAGGCAGGCCTGCTACAGGCAGTGTCATATCCAGGAAAGATATGGTGAAATTGCCTACCTTTGCCTGTCCCTTTACAAGTACTATGACCTCATCCCAGACATACCCGCCTTCGGCATAAGCGGTCAATACCACTTTGTAATAGCCGTTCAATAGAAGTGTCGGATCTATCGTTCCTACCGTTGCGTTATCTACAGGGTTCGTATCGGTAAATGTATATACAGCCTCTTCTGAATCTGCCGGGAACACCGCTAATGTATAGCTCTGGAGCTCTGTACCTGAGACCGTACCGATAATGTCGGTAATGAACGTGATATCTTCTCCGTCCTGACTGTCTTCTATATCAGCAAACAGTTCTTCGTTAGTGAATTCACCATACGGAGTCGGCGTTACTGTAGGTGTTACAGTAGGTGTAGGAGTCGCTATCTCTAACAGGAATTCTCCTGAAAGGCTCTTTCTTACTCCGCTGTCAGATATGGCGATTAGGTCAACGAAGATGTTTGCGTAAGGATTCAACTCGAGATCGAGTTCGCCCAAAACGCCTGTAGTCTCTTCACCGTCAACTACTATCGTCTTCCACAGACTGTCTTCAAAGTCAAAGTATCTTAATTCATAAGTACCGTCTTCAGAGAACTCGACTGTACCATAGATAGAGATAACTCCGTCATCCAGCACAGCTTTCTCCAGTTCAAGATATATCTCCTCAGGTGACAGTGTTATTGTTACTTCCTTTATGTACTCTTCGCTATCACTGTCTGTGACATTTATCTGTAATGTATATTCGCCGGGTGTCCAGCCTGTGGTATCTATCCTTGCTATCTCGTCGTAAGCAGATGTTATATCGATCGGGCTCTGATACACTTCTTCCCCGTCTTCGTTCAGAACGGAAAGATCAGCAGTATCCACTTCTATATCCGGGCTTACTCTGCCTAATATGCTTATCTCATCGCCGACTTCGTAGTATTTATCACTCAGCGAACCGAATATCTCTATGGCATCTAATGCTTCCTTATGGATCTCGGGATACGGATCGAACTCTATTCCGAACACATAGATATATGTCCTGGTAGAATGAACGCCCATCTCCAGATCTGTTTCCAGATACATCCTGTGGTCGCCTTCAAACAGTTCTTCCAGGCTTATATTGAGCATCAATGTCGGGTCAGCAGGCTTTGTTACATTACCGTTCTCATCGTATGTAGCCACATAAACATAAAGCATCTCTTCCTGGCCGTCGTACTCGAGCCAGAACTCGTGTACTGAGTTCCTGTCCAGGAACGGGAGGTATTCCGCAATGGCATAGTCAGTCATGCCGTCACCGTTAAGATTGATGCTGACCATGGAATTGTAAGGTTCTGTACCGTACTGCCACTCGCCCTGGCCGTATGAATCCTTCCACTTATGGTTCTGGCTCTTACTGATATCTATCTGGATATCAAGGCTCTGACCTGTGCTGTTCTTGATTTTGATCAGATCAGCATTGCCCAGACACAGCGGATTACTGTAAGTAAAGCGCATAGTAAACGAGTAATCAGGTGAGAATTCTCTATAGAAGGTTGAGCTGACACAGGCATCAGACCAGAGTATCTGGCTCTTGGCAGCGATATATGTCTGAGTAACTACTCCGCATGTATCAGGCGCATGCACCCACAGATCAGGATCGAAGTATTCCTGATAGTTGTACTGCGGATCTCCTTGGGAGTATATTGCATATTTTTCAGAAAACGGAATGTCCGTTTCTGTCCCCGTTGGTTCAGGTGTCACAGTAGGAGTTGGTGTATTCGTGTTGATAACGAGCTCTGTCGGCTCCGCTGTCGGTGTAACTGTAGGTATCTCCGTAGGTTCTACGGTTGGAACAGATGTAGGTGTATTTGTCGGTTCTTCCGTAGGAGTATTAGTAGGCTCTGCCGTAGGGACAGGCGTATCCGTGACAGTGGGCTCGTTTGTCACAGTTGGAATACTTGTAACAGTCGGAATCGGGGTATCTGTAATCGTAGGTTCGGGAGTAGAAGTAGGCGTATCAGTCGGGACTTGTGTTACTGTCGGTGTGGGCGTATCGGTAGGTTCAGATACTAATTCAATGGTATCGCTGTCCAATACGAACTCACCATACGGGAGTATGACATAGGCTTCCAGTGTATATGTTCCAGCCTCGCTTGTATCGAGGTAATACCTGATCGGATCTTCTTGCGTTTGGGGAATGTTAACCTCGACATCTGTTCCGTTAAGTCTGTACAGTATCCCGAACACGTTATCCTTAGGGATCTCTATCGTATAGTAAGCAGTATCGCCTATGGATACTTCCGATTGTGATGCTGTTACTGTGACTTCAGGCAGGTTAGATGCTAACTGAAGGTCCGAAGGATCTGATATAACATTCAGGATAGAACCGCTGTAGCTGAACTTATCTGCCACTATCCTTCCGTTTATCGTTGTATTGTATGCGTTGATCGATACTCTTCCCTGAGGCGCATAGAGTATTCCGTTTATCTCTATCTCTGTTCCGTTTATAGTTATATTGCCCTCTTCGGAATACAGGAGGACTCTTCCTTCTGATTCTTCGCCGGGCATTAAGCTGTCTACGTTATATGTGATATCTCCTTTGGCTACGATGACTACATCGCCTGTGAAGGTCGCACTGCTGATCGTGATGTTTTCTTCTGTATAGTAATACCCGTTAGCAGCTATACAGTCCTGCGATTCAAACACCGTAGGCTCTATCGCCTGAAGGACTTCTGCTTTTGCAAGGATCGCTTCTGACCAATCGGGAATTGCTACAGGTTCTATTCCTTCTTCGGCACCTGTCATTGATGTTATCCAGCCTGAAGGGTTAACTGCACCTACAGTTCTGGCGAAACCTTCCATATAGAGCTCAGAGCCCTGATAAAGGAAATCTCTTCCTGAATAGACATCACCTGTTATATTGGACTTCCAGCCCTGGAATGTGAAGTCATCCGTTGTGCTTGCAGCAAATATCGCATACGGAAACACAGTAGGCTCAAGTTCTTCTGTAGGAATGGGAGCTTCTGTTACGATCACTTCCTCAGTTGTAGTTGGTACTTCAGTTATCTCAGGGGTAGGTGTTATAACAGGCTCGTCCGACTCATATGCAACAACACTTACTGCTACAGGAGCTACGGGAGCTG